>Ga0181520_10001043_pt1 | contig 58202 bp, 52 predicted proteins | sample PEATcosm2014_Bin_29_FD_132451 | JGI IMG/M metagenome (GOLD analysis project Ga0181520, IMG submission 132451) | Peatland microbial communities from MTU Mesocosm Facility, Houghton, MI, USA - PEATcosm2014_Bin02_30_metaG | ecosystem: Environmental > Terrestrial > Soil > Wetlands > Peat | place... | reverse complement strand
AGTCTTTTACAATCGCCAGCGCCTCCACAGCGCCCTGGATTACCATTCGCCAGTTGACTTCGAACTCATAAACAACTAACCAAATGACCCAACTTCTCCGTCCACTTTATCGAAGCAAGCCCACTCTCCGTGGGGTTTGGGTGAGGGAGGACGTAAAACCATTCAGCGGCAGCGGCGACGACGCTTGCGGGCGAACGGGAAATATGTTTGGAGACCTCGGCAAAACCGCGATAGCGGCGCTCGGTGAGCGCCGACGGATGCCATTGCGCCACATTGCGACGAGCGGTATCAGCCCTTTGACTGCACCAGCACACGGAAGGCACGGCCCAGATGTTCGGGATGCGTGAGGGTTTGAAACTGGCGCGTGCGACGGGTGTTCCATTCGCCAAATGAATTGTCCTTCACGGCGTTTTTCAAAATCTGCGTGAGGAACTGCGGCTGGGTGCAGAAGCTTTCGGTTTTCAACCCGGCGGCCTCACCGGCGGCCCGGATGGATGAGAAATTGACGTGCGCGGTCAGATCCTGCTCCCCGGCGTTGGCCAAAAGGTCATCGGCGAGGTGGTGGCGGTGATACGCGCGGAGCGTGCCGCGCGGACGGCTGGGTGAAAACAGTTCGTCGGCGGTGAAACCGTAATCAATCGTCAGCAGCCTGCCGCGCGCCAGAATCCCGGCGGCTTCGCGCCACCAGGTTTCAGCGGCGGGGCTGGTTTCGATGAGGTAGCCGTCGGGCAGAACGTCCAGGAACGAAGCTGGAAGCTGGAAGGTGGAGGATGGCGGCGCTGATGCCGGTTGCGGAATTTTCTCCCAGCGGAGTTTTTCGCCGTCGAGCGCAACGCCGCACTCGAACCAGGTTTTATTTTTTGCGTCCCAGCCGTGGCGGTGGACGGGAAAGGCGTCGAGCAGTTCATTGTTGAAAATGATGCCGTTGAAGCGTTGAAGCGTTGAAGCGTTGAAGCCGGAGATCCAGCGGATGCGCGGCGCAAAAGTTTTCAGCGTTGCCCTTTGCCATTCCTGCCGGCTGGCGGAAGGCTCGCTAATGGCATATTCAATTTCGGAAAAAAGCTTTGGCCGGTGAATTTGCAGCCAGCCCAAAATATCGGCGGCGAGTTTGCCGTCATGTGCGCCCGCCTCAACAATTTGCAATTTGCCATTCACAATGGGCAGTTCCGCGAGCCATTCGGCGAACTGGAACGCCAGCAGTTCGCCGAACAAACTGCCGGCACTGACGCTCGTGATAAAGTCGCCGCGCTGGCCGACCCTGTCCTTTTTTGTTTCTTAGTAGCCAGTTTCGGGACAATAAAGCGCCAGTTCCATGAAGCGGGCGAAGGAAATCACCCCGCTTTTACGGATTTCTTCGCGGATGGCTTCGGTGGGCATTTTCATTGCTTGCAGAGCGGCATGGCATTTATTAGTGTCGCGTTCACCGAGATGATCTATGGCGAAAATTGACGCGTTTTTCAATCTGATGTTTGAGCAGCGGGCTTCCGACCTGCACATGGCGTCGGGCAATCCGCCGATGATGCGCATCAACGGCGAGCTCCAGCGCGTGGATTATCCGCCGCTGGAAAACGATTCGCTCAAGGCCATGCTTTACGAAATCGCGCCGGATTACAAAATAAAACAGTTCGAGGAGACCGGCGACGTGGATTTCGGCTACGAAATCCCGAACATCTCGCGTTTCCGCGTGAATTTTTTCAACCAGAAAAACGGCGTCAGCGCGGTGTTCCGCCAGATTCCCAGCCGCGTGCTGTCGTTCGAGGATTTTGAAAAACTGGAGGCGCCGCTGCCGTTGGTCTTCAAAAAGTTTGCGATGCTGCATCGCGGCCTCGTGGTGGTCACCGGACCGACGGGTTCCGGCAAATCCACGACGCTGGCGGCCATCGTGGATTATTGCAACCGCAACCGCAAAGACCACATCATCACGCTGGAAGACCCGATTGAGTTCGTTCACGAAAGCAAAAGCTGCCTGGTGAACCATCGTGAAGTCGGCGTCCACACCAAGTCGTTCGCCTCCGGCCTGCGCGGCGCACTGCGCGAAGACCCGGACATCATCCTCGTCGGCGAAATGCGCGACCTGGAAACCATCGAGCTGGCGATCACCGCCGCCGCGACTGGCCACCTGGTTTTCGGCACGCTGCACACGCAGAGCGCGGCCAAGACGGTGGACCGCATCATTGACGTTTTCCCGGCGGACCAGCAGAACAAAATCCGCCAGACGCTGTCCGAGGCCCTGAAAGGCGTCGTGGCGCAGACGCTGTTCAAGCGGTCGGACAAAAAGGGCCGCGTGGCGGCGTTTGAAGTTCTGGTGTTCAACACCGCCGTGGCCAATCTTGTCCGCGAAGGCAAGACGCACCAGATTCAAGGCATGATCCAGGTCGGCAAGAAATTTGGCAACCAGCAGCTCGACGACCACATCATGGAACATGTCCGCATGAAACGCATCACACCGGAGGACGCCTACGACAAGGCGCTGGACAAGAAAAAATTCCGCCCGTTGCTGGCGCACCCGCCGGATGATGACGAAGCCCTGTGAAATATGCGCCGCCCCGAACTCGACCAAATACTGACGACGATGCTGGCCTCGCAGCCGGAAGTGTCGGACCTGCTGTTCACCAGCGACCGGCCGCCGCAGGTGGAGGCCTACGGCGAACTCAAGCCGGTGGTGCTCGATCCGCCGATTGAACGGCTCACGCCGTTCCAGATTGAGACCATCGCGCTGAACATCATCGGCGACAACCTCTGGCAGATTGAAGATTTGCTGCGGCACGGCTCGTGCGACGCCTCGTATGCGTTGAGCGACCAGGCGCGTTTCCGCGTGAATGTTTTCTCGCAGCGCGGCAATTATTCCATCGTGTGCCGCCAGCTCAACACCAAGATTCCGACGCTGGAACAATTGAAGCTGCCCGAGACGCTCAAGCAGATACCGCGCGAAAAAACCGGGCTGGTGCTCGTGACCGGCGCGACCGGCTCCGGCAAGTCCACCACGCTGGCCGCCATCCTGAGCGAGATCAACAAGTTCAAGGCCGTTCACATCGTCACGCTCGAAGACCCGGTCGAGTATCTGCATGTGCATGACCGGGCCACGTTCAACCAGCGCGAGATGGGCATTGATTTTGACTCGTATGCCAACGGCCTGCGGGCGGCGCTGCGGCAGGCGCCCAAGGTGATTCTCGTCGGCGAAATGCGCGACCAGGAGACGGTGAAGATCGCCTTGAGCGCGGCGGAAACGGGGCATCTGGTGTTGAGCACGCTCCACACGATCAACGCCGGCGAAACCATCAACCGCATTCTGGGCATGTTCGAGCCGGAGGAGCAGGAGCAGATTCGCATCCGGCTTTCCGACTCGTTGCGCTGGGTCGTCAGCCAGCGGCTGTGTCCGCGCATCAGCGGCGGCCGCCACGCATTGATTGAGATCATGGGTTCCAACCTTCGCACGCAGGAGGCCATCCGGCTCGGCGAGAGCGAAGGCAAGACGTTTTACGAGATCATCGAGGCCAGCTACACGTTCGGCTGGAGGTTGTTTGACCACGCGTGCCTGGAAGCCTACGAGCAGGGAATCATCACGGAGGAAAACGCCCTGCTTTACTGCACCAAACGCAGCGTGGTGTCGCGCGGCATTGACAACCAGAAAAAGTCGCGCGGCGAAATCACCACCGACGTCAGCGCGCTGCGGATGCGGGCCGGCAGCAGCGGCGAGAAACCACCCGCCTTGAAATTAAAATGACGCGCTCCTTTGATTTTGTCAGCAACGAGGACAAGCCGGCCCTGATCGCCTTTTCCACGCCGGAATGGCTGGAGGAGGCCAGGGTCGCATTGCAGGAACTGGGCTACAAGGTTCACACCGCCGCCACGCACAGCGACTTCCTGACGCGCTTCAGCCAGGCGCATTATCAGGTCGTGCTGGTGGAGGAGCTTTTCGGGGCCAACACGCCCGAGGAAAATCTGACGCTCAAGGCGCTCCAGACCATGCCGGTGAACCAGCGCCGCCATGCCACCGTCCTGCTCATCGGCAATGCGTTTCAGACCTTCACGCCGATGGAGGCGTTCAAGAACAGCGTCCACGCCGTCATCAACAGTTCCGAAATGTTCCTGCTCAAGCAGCTCGTGGAAAAAGCCGTCGCCGACAACAATCTTTTCCTCCAAAGCTACCGCGAAGTGCAAAGCCGCCTCCTCACCAGCGGCGCGCATTCCTAGCCGGGCCTCGCCGGTGAACCCGCCGGAAAGTTGCGTGAGAAGTTCAGCCGCATGGTCAGCGCCGCGCCGCCGGGGCGCACAGCCATGTGGCAGGATTGCGGCCGCCAAATTGTGAAACTGCCGGGCTGGATTCGCTTCAGCGCCCCACCCGGAGCAAAATCAGCAAATCGATCGCGAAGAAAATCACGATGATGATTTCCAGCCACAGCATCCGGCGCTCATTCACCTCCGCGTGGACGACGCTGTAAAGCTTGTCGAGCTGGGCGAGCCGTTGTTCCACGCTGGCACGCCACTGGTCGAGATAGAAACGGTCGCGGGCGCCGAGATAAACGCGGGCGAGATACCAGTCGCCGAAAAACTTGGTGATGTGCGTGACCTCATCGGTGAGCTTGGCCACATCCACCCGGAAACGGCGCAACTGGCGCAACACCTTGTTCGCCGCGCCCAACAGCGACAGCGTCGGGTGTTCCAAATCCGCGTAGGCGCGGTCGAGATACTGGTCCAGCCGTGCGTCCATCACGCGGAACTCTTCCAGTTGCAGATTGGCCAGCTCCAGCGCATACAACACGTCGTCCACATAACCCGTCAAATCCACCACCAGCGCCGCGTCCCAGTCAACCACCGCCAGATCCGTGTTCTCAAACGAGCGCTGGATGCGCAGCACTTCGTTCACCTGCGCCTCACTCAGCTTTTCCGCCGCCGTTTCCGTGAGCAATCCCGCCACGTCGCGCCGGTGTCCGCCAAGCCAAACATTGGCGTCCTTCACGCCGTCCAGGCCGGTGAGGCAAAAAACCGTGTAGGCTTCCGGCGGCGGAAATTCCGCGCGGCCCACGACGGAATCCTTTAGGCTGTCACAGACCTTCGCGCAAAAGTTCACCGCCACCCGGTCTAGCGTCATGCCATCCTCCAATTTTGGATTGTGAAACGGCATCAGGTCAGGCAGCGCGTCCGCTTCAAACACCACGCGCATCATCACGGTGACCACGCCGACGTCATAAATGCGGATCAGCAGACGGACGGGTGAACCGTTCAATTGCGCGGGCAGCGCCGACAGCTCGATGGCGAGCGGCTTGTAAAGTGGCATGTCCTTCGGCAACGTCCGGTCCATGCGGATTTCGAATGGAAACGGCTTTTCCGACAGGATTTCCCGCACGCGCGACGTGATGATTTCGTTCGCCACATCAAACGCGTAAAGATAAACAACTTCGCCTTTCATCCTGATTCAATCTTAACCGCCGGCGGTCATTTGTCGAGCCAGCCGCTGGTTCATCGCTTTTGCATGGGTTTGCCAAACGTGACGCGTTGAACTGAACCGACCGGCGGAAAGTCATTCCGCTTTTAGGCAAAGCCGGACCGGCGAGCGAACGCCGCCGCCCGGCCTCAAAGCGGCGGCTTGTTATTCATCATCTGACGAACGAAATCAATGTGGCCGCGCAGACCGTAGAATTGATCGGCCAGGAACGCGGGCACCTTCATTTTGTTGACCTCGGTTTCGATTTCGTCCAGGCGTTTGAGCAGGTGCTGGTGCCTGCCGGCTTCCGGGGCATTGGACATTTTTTTTTCCAAAACCAGCAGGGCCCGATACCAGCGGTAGATTCGCGTCTGGCTTCGCCAGCGATAGAGGTGGGGAATGCTGCGCAGGATGGGAATCAAGATGACAATCATCGGCACAAAAACCACCACGATGCGGCTGGTCAGGCTCGCCATCCAGAACGGAAGATAACGGTAGAAAAAGCTGGCGCCTGATTTGTAAAAGCGGGACGCATCGGCGCTGATGTGAAAGTCATGCTCGATGGGCGCGGGGAATTCGCCCTTGCGCTGGAGCAGGTTCGCCCGGCCATTCACGTCTCGCGCGGCCTGCAGCAACAGGTCGGACAGCGCGGGATGGAGATGGTTTCGCGCAATCAGCTCGACCGTGGGACCGATGAGATAAACATCCTGCGCGGGAATGTTTTTTCCCAGATCAATGCCGCCCTGCGGCAATTTCAGCACGCTCAGGTAGCTGAAGCGCCGGGTGTAGGCCTCGGCCTGCGTGAAGTTCAACAGGTGAATGTTGGTTGCCAGCAAAAGCTGGCGCATGATTGCCGCCGAGGCGTCCTCGCCCATTAGAAATACAGCGTCAACCTTCCCGTCCAGCAGCGCCCCGGCTGATTCCGCCGCCGCCCAATCCAGCAGCGCTGTCGTTTCGCCGGGTTTGATGCCGTTGGCGCCCAGCAGGGTCAGCACCAAAGTCCGGGTGCCGCTGCCCACCGGGCCGATGGCCAGCCGCCTGCCGGCCAGGTCCGCCAGCGATTCAATGGGTGCGCCACGGTAAAAAACCAGCAGCGGCTGGTAGGAAATGCTTCCCAGCGAGACCAGCTTGTCGGTGGCTCCGTTGGTGATTCCGCCCTGGACGAATCCCACATCCACCTTGAGCGAGGGATCGTCAAGCCGCTGGAGATTTTCGAGCGAACCTTGCGAGGTGAGGATGTTCAACTTTACGCCCTGGCTTTTCAAAATGTTGGAATACCGGAAGGCGTTCGTATAAAAAATGCTGCCCTCGGGTCCGCTGGTGATCGTGATTGAGCTAGGCGGGGCTGAATGAACAAAGAAGAACACCGCGCCAATCAACACCAGACAGCTTGAAATAATCATGCCAATGGCGGCGGCGCGGCCGATGCCGAAATTTTCCAGGACCAGCGTCAAAATGTTCGGCCTGGGAACCGGGATTTTACCGGTGGCGGGCTGGGACGGCAGATCACCCGGTTTCTTAGATTCGCTCATGTCGCAGCAATGTAGGCGTCGAAACAAATGGAAACAAGATGGAAGGACGGGCGGAAATTTTTTATCCGCTGGCTTTTGTAGGGAGACTCAGGGTTCGGCAACATTGATTGTGTCCACCATGAAGTCGTCCAAATAAAAAACCGTTTTGTCATTGGCATTGCTGCTGAAACCGATCCAGGTGAGGGTTTTGAACTTTGGGCTGCCGTTGGGAAGTCCCTTCCATTCGTGCGGCACCTCTCCGGGAATGATGACTTTCAGCGACCAAGTGCCCGCACCGGCGGAGGTGCCAAGGCTGGCCGACACCTCGAAATGCAGCCACCGGCTTTCCGGAAGTTCGAGCAGATCCCTGCCGCCGGTTTTAAGCTTGTTTTTCCGAATGGCAAGCTGCGGGCCGGTTTGATATTCCGACTGGCCCCAATCGCGCCATTCAAAGTCCACATCCGCCCCCGGTTCGAGCCGTAGGGCAAAGCTGTTCTGAATGCGGCCTTTGGGGTAATCCATGGTGACGAACAGATGCGGCTGCCAGAGGTATTGGAGACCGGGGGCGTCGGTAATTTTCAGGCTGTGCCGGCCGGTCGCAGCGGTTTCGTCAGTCACGAGGATCGAATCTCCTTTGCCGTCAATGTTGACCTGAAAGTCTCTGGGCGGCTTGCCCACGCGGTCCCGCTCAAAATCAAGATGCATCGGCATGGGCACCGGAGCCGGGGCGGTTTTCAGCGGCGGATAGGTCGCGCGCCTCGCCTCCGCCAGCCACGCCGCGTCGCCATAGACGCCGGCCTGCGAATAATCAAACGGCTTGAAGCCAAGCCGCAACGCCGGCGAATCCGGCTGGAGGTGAAAGTCGTGTCTGGCGGCGTCCACGAACAGCGGGTCGGCGACAACGCTGCCCAGTTCGCGGCCTTTGCCCGCCCACTCCAGGGAGCCGGTTGCGTCATTGCGGTTCGTCGGCGCGTTCACAGCCGTGCGCTGCCAGCCCGAGAGCGAATTGCCGGCAAAGGTGACGGCATGACCGTCGGCGTTCCAGTAGCAGTTGCTGCGAGTCAGTTGACGGTTGTCGAACCAGGGTCCGGCCAGTGCCGGGCTGGCGTTTGTCCAATAAATGATATTATTCTCGAAGGTGAACGAAAGATGGTCTTCCACGCGGGTCACCTGCAACTGCTGCTCCAGGCTGTTTGCCAGAATGTTGTTGCGCAGGATATTTTCCCTGCCGTAATGCTGGTGGAAACTGCCGGTCTTGGTGTCATAGACCAGATTGTTTTCAAACAAGATGCCCGAGCTGCCTTCGTCGGTGTAAAGCCCCCAGCCGCCGTAAGAATAAGAACAGATGTCGTGAAACACGTTGCCGCGCACCACGGTGCCTTCCGAAGGGCCGAGCGTGTAGATGCCGCCCATGTCGCTGAGCAATCCTTTGCCAATATGATGGACGTGGTTGAACGAAATGTTGTTTCGTTTGCAATTGCTCTCGTCATAGCCCCAGCGCCAGCCCGCGCTGATGCCGGTGTAAAACAAGTCCGCGATTTCATTGTGGGTGACCTGGTTGTCCGGACTGAATCCGATCCAGACGCCGACGGCGCAAGGGAAAATATATCCGCCATGGCGGATGATGTTGTTGTCAACAATGATCCGGCTTGTGCCGGCCGGCGAATTCGTCGGCATTTGCGTTTCACCGATGCGCACGCCGCCGGCGCCGAGATCCTCAATCCGGCAATGGCGGAGCACATCGTCCACGCAGCCCTGGCGGAACCAGATGCCGTAGGTGCCGACATGGCTGATCGCACAATCGTCGAACACGATCTGCCTGGCACCATCCGCCATGACCACTGCGTCAATCGAAACGGCGGCTTGTGCCGGTTCAAAACCGCCCGGCGGCGTCAACCACTGCGCGTGTTCGAAAGCCAGGCCTTTGAACGTGATGTGTTCGACAAATTGATCCGCAGCCGGATCGCCTTTGATGACGATGAATTTATTCGCCACGGGTGCAATGACCTCGGTCTTGTTCATGTTCTCGCCGGGAAGCGGTTTATAGTAAAGCATTCCGTCACGGCTCAAAAACCACTCGCCCGGCGCGTCCAGAAAGCGCAGGGCGTTTTCGAGAACGAACGGCGAGTCCTTGCGCCACGGGTTCCAGGAATCCATGGCTTCACCGCTGGTGTCGAGCGATTGTTCGCGTTCGTCAATTCGATCCACGAAGCGGCGGGTGACGTCCCAGTTGTGATAAACCACCAGGTTCATGTCCTTGAGTTCTTCCGCCGTGAGGCCGGCGACCGACTTGAAATCGTTCGGACGCAGCCACACGGTTTGCCACGCGGCTTTGGCTGGCTGGCCATTTTCATGGACAATCGGTTCCTCTTGAACGTCCCGCAGATAAAACCAGAACTTGTTCGGTGTTCGAGCACGGACGGCTCGGTGACCATTCACCCAAAGCTGCTCAAAATACCAGCGGCCGCCGGCAACGTCCGCAATGTGAGTGTGCCAGATGCCGTTGGTTCCGGATTGCCAGCCGTGAATGGCGCGGCCGCCGCTGAAAACCGGATGCGCGCCCTTGGCGGCTTCATAGTTGATCGGCGCCGTCGCGGTTCCTGTGTCCGCAAAATCCAGCTCAAGCGGAGTGGTGATGTTGTATCGGCCTTCGGCAACGACAACCTTGACCGGTTCCACCAACTGGCCTTGCTGCTTCAATTGCCGGATCGCGTTGCGCGCACCGGCGAGGGTGGCCAGCGGTCCATCGCTGTGGGCGGCATTGGGACGGGCCAGTTTGCCGGTCCAGGCATCGTTGCCATCTGGAGCGACATGAAACTCAATCGCCGAAGCCGCCGGAACCGTCACCAACAGCAGCGCAAAAAAAACTGTCACGATCCGGCTGGCCCGACTATTGCAGATGCTCATAAAGGCTGAAACTTTCAGGTTCAACGCGGCTGCACCTCGGCTTCCGTGATTTTGAATGTGTAAGCATAATGGCATGGGGCGGCATCCGGCGCCAGCTCTGGCGTCGTGATCGTCAGGGTGTTGCCACGGAGGGACTTCTTCAGCTCGCCCGGCACGCCAAGCATCGTCACGGTTGAATCGTCCGGAACTTTAATGTCTCGCAGCACCAGCTCCTTGCCCGGCCAGCCAGCGGTGATCGCGTAGAGCGCATCGGGCTTCTTTGTGAAGAAGACCTGTTTGACCGCAAAACCGTTGGTGGGAGCCTGTCCAACCTGGTCCAGCAGGTTGTATTTGACCATGAATTCGCCGTATTCCTGCTTGGGCAGCACGCCTTCAGTCCACTGGCAGGACCGACCGGCGCAGCGGGTCCCGTAAATCGCCTCGCCATTGACCTTGAGCCAGCCGCCAATGTCCAGAAGGCGTTGCTCCATGAGCGGGGGAATGGTGCCGTCGGCGGCCGGCCCGATGTCCAGCAGGAAATTCCCGCCGCGACTGACGAGGTCAATGAGCACGAGAATGAATTCGCGCGAGGTTTTGTAATCATCGCAGCGTTCGGCGCGGTTCAGGCCATAGGAATAAGCCATGCCCCGGTTTTCTTCCCACGGATGCGAGCCGTTTTGCATTCCGGCGGCGTATTCGGTGGTCCAATAGCCGCCATGTTTGTGGCGGGTGTCGCTGCCCCAGCGGTCATTCACCACCACTTCGTCCTTGCACGGCGAATCGTTGAACAGCCACGCCAGCAACTCCTCGCTGTGCCAGTCCTTGGAATTCATTTCCCATTCGCCGTCGGCAAAAATGATCGCCGGCTGGTAACGGGTGACCACATCCTTGAACTGCGGCGTCATGTGCTGTGAAACATAAAGCGCCCGGTTGGTCAGCCAGAGCGGGTTGAACCACTCATAAAGGGAATAGTAAAAACCGAACTTCAATCCGCGCGCCCGCGTCGCTTCGGCCAGTTCACCCAGCAGATCGCGTTTCGGGCCGATCTCCATTGCATTCCACGGACGGCCCCAGGTGCGGCTGGCCTCGGCGCTGGGCCATAGCGCAAAACCTTCGTGGTGTTTCGAGGTGGGGACAACGTATTTGATTCCGGCGCGGACAAACAGGTCGGCCCATTGCTTCGCGTCAAAGAGTTCGGCGGTGAAGCGGGGGGCAAAATCCTGGCAGTCGAAATTCTCGCCGTAATTCTTTTTATGAAACTGCCACCAGACGTTCGTGGGGTTATGGTCGGCTATATGGTTCCAATACCATTCGGCGTATTGACCGTGATCTCCCCAGGCCGGAACCGAATAAACTCCCCAGTGAATGAACACGCCAAACTTGGCGTCCTGATACCAGGCGGGTGTCGGGCGTTGGTCGAGCGAGGTCCAGTTGGGTTCGTATTGCTTTTCCGCAGCGAATGCCGGAAGACCTGGGTGGGCAACCGTAACGAGCGTCAGCACAGCAAAAATAATTTGAGGGATGGCTGTCTTCATGGTTTTGATTAGGCGGTAAACTGGCAAACTGTATTTGCCTTAAATAGGTGTCAAGCGTATTTCAACTTTCTTGGTCTGTCGTGCAATTTTTTGTTCCACAGCTTTCGGCAAATCGGCAGTCAAAATATCCCGTCACACCTTGCGCCAGTCGTTCCGCGAGCATCATCCGATGAATGCCAGGAGGCTCCGCCGGCGCGTCATTCCGGCTGGGCATTTACAAATTCCTGATGCAATCGGGCGTAAATCCCATTTTGCAGCAGCAGGCTCTCATGGGTGCCGCGCTCGACGATGCGTCCCCGGTCCAGCACCAACACCAGATTGGCCTTGCGAATCGTGCTCAAGCGGTGCGCGACAATGAACGCCGTTCGTCCCTGCAGCAGAATGTCCAGCGCCCGTTGCAGGCGAGCTTCGGTGACCGAGTCAATCGCGCTCGTCGCCTCGTCCAGCACCACGATGCGCGGGTTCGCCAGCAGCGCCCGCGCAAAACAAATTAGCTGGCGCTGGCCAAAGGAAAGCGATGTCCCGCGCTCCGCCACGCGCGTGTGCAGTTTCTGCGGCAGCGCGTCCAGCAGGTCGAGGCAGTCCAGCGCTTCCAAGGTCGCCCGCACGTCCGCCTCCGTCGCCGCCGGCCGGGCGAACCGGATGTTGTCCAGCACCGAGCCAAAGAACAGGAAATTGTTTTGCTGCACGCTGCCCATTTGCGACCGCAGTGAATCGCTGGTGACTTGGTTCAAGTCGCAGTTGTCCACCAGCACGCGTCCGCTGCCGGGCAGATAAAATTTCTGAAGCAGGGCCACGAGCGTCGTCTTGCCGCTGCCAGTGTGTCCCACCAGCGCCACGGATTGTCCCGGCCCGGCCACAAACGAAATGTCCGTGAGCACCGGCCGCCCCGGCTGGTATTCAAAATTCACCGCCTGAAATTCCACGCGGCCGTTGATGGCCGGCAACGGCTTCGCCGCCGGGGCGTCCTGCCATTCCGGCCTTTGATCCAGCATCCGGAACAATCGTTCCCCGCCGGCCATCGCCATGAATGCCTGATTTAATTGATTGCCGATGGTTTGCACCGGATCGAAAAACAAGTTGGCGAGGAAAAAGAACATCACCAGATCGCCCACTTCCATGTGCAGCCAACCGTGCCAGTGCAGCGCGCCGAACGCGCCGAGCAGCGCCATTGCGCCGAGGAAAAGCTGGCTTTTCAGTTGCAGCAACGGCACGAACACAGCCGACGCCTGCGCCACGCCCACGTTGTTTTCGCCATGCACGTCCACCAGTTTTCGGAAAAAGCCCGCATTGACATCATGCCGCACGAACGCCTGCGTCACGCGGATGCCGCTCACCGATTCGGCGAGCGTGGAGGCGACGCGGCTCCACGATTCCTGCACCTTCCGGAGCCGCCGGCTCATCTCCTGCCGGTAATTTTCATTTACGAACCAGATGATGGGAACCAGGAAGGCCATCAGGGAAAAAAGCTTCCAGTCATACCACGCCATCAATACCGCCGACGTGGTCATTTGCAATCCCTGCACGACCAGCACGAAGGCCACCTCCTGCACGCCGGCGCGCACGCTGTCAATGTCCGAAGTCATCCGGCTGATGATGCGGCCAAACTTGGTCTGGTTGAAAAACGACATCGGCATCGTCATCAGTTTGGCAAACAGCTCCGACCGCATGTCGTGAACCACCGCTTCGCCCAGTTCGAGCGCGAACCGCTGGCGAAAATGAAAGCTCACCACCGTGAACAGCGCCAGGGCGAAATAGCCCGCCGCGTGCCAGTAAATCCCCGGCAGATCGCGTCCCGAAATCGGCCCGTTGATTGTGCGCCCGATCAGCCACGCCAGCGCCGGCAGTTGCAGGCCGCGCAGGAACGTCAGCACGAAAAGCCAGTTGCGCTTGGCCGCGTAAGGCTTGGTGTAGCGGAAAATGCGCCGGATGAGTTTCGGCTGCAACGGCGCCTTGTCCGCTTCGCGTTCTTCCATCGGGTTGTAGAATGTGATCGCTTCGCGCGCCGAAGGATCTCCCTTTGCAACTTCGTCGGTTGGCGGCTTGCTTTTCGGCGGCGCGCTCATAAATCCATGATCTGTAACAGCGCGGTCTCGTGATATGGCCCCGGACGGTGAACCAGTTCCTCGTGTGTGCCCGATTGCGTCAGGCGTCCGTCTTCCAGAACCAGAATCAAATCGGCGCGGCGCAGCAAATTCAGCCGGCTTGATACAACAAACGTGGTTCGCCCCGTCATCGCTTCGCGCAGGGCTGACACAATTTCATTTTCCGTCTTCGCATCCACCGACGCCGTCGGGTCGTCGAGAATCAGAACCGGCGGCTGCAAGATCAACGCCCGCGCCAGCGCCAGCCGCTGGCGTTGTCCGCCCGATAAATCCACTCCCGATTCGCCCAGCACCGTTTCGTAGCCGTGGGGCAGGGCGGTGATGAACTCGTGCGCCGACGCGATCCGCGCCGCGCGTTCGATCTGTTCCGCCGTGGCGTGCGGATGGCCGAAGGCGATGTTTGCCGCCACCGTGTTCGAGAACAAAAAACTTTCCTGATAAACAATGCCGATCTGCCGCCGGAAGGCGTCCAAATCCAGTTCGCGCAAATCCTTTCCATCCGCGAGAATCCGGCCCTGTTGCGGATCGTAAAATCGCGGGATCAAACCGAGCAACGAGCTTTTGCCCGTGCCGGTCATGCCGAAGATGCCGACGACCTGGCCGGCTTTCGCCGCGAAGGAAATTTCCGTCAGCACCTGGTTTTCCGGCGTGTAGCCGAACGTGACCTTCTCAAACGTGATCTGCCCCGTGAGCCGTCCCGGCTTGATGGCGTTGGGCCGGCTTTGCACTTCCACCGGCGTGTCCAGCACTTCAAACACGCGCCGCGCCGCCGCGAGGCTTTGCTGCACGGAATTTGCGATCGTCGAGATGGTCGCCACTTGTCCGGTGAACTGCTGAAGCAGTCCCGCGAACACCACCAGCCCGCTGCCCAGCGGAATTTTCCCCTGCACATACAGCCAGCCGCCGTAGGCGAACAGGATCACCAGGCTCAATTGCGACAGCATTTGCGTGCCGGGCGTGAAGATTGACAAATTCCAGAAAATTTTCCGCTGCTGCGAGGAAACCTGGTCGTTCGCGGCTTCAAACCGCCGGACTTGGTGCGATTCGGCGGCGAAGCCTTTGACCGTTTGCATCCCGCGCACGCTTTCGCTGAAGAGCAGAACCATGTTGTCCGTCAATTCGCGGTTGCGCAGATAGCCCGGACGCAGCCGCGCCGAATAGAATTGCGCCAGCCACCACAACGGCAGCGAAACCGACAGGCACGCGAGCGTCAGCGCCGGCTGAATCCGCCACATGAAAAACGCATAGGCGGCGAGCGTGAGAATCATGTTCACGCCTTGCAGCAGCACGCCGTCCACGAACAGCCGGGTGTTCTGCACGTCGCCCGTCACGCGGTTGAAAATGGAATTGGAGCCGTGAACATCGAAGAAGCTGAAGCTCAACCGCTGCAGCTTGGCATAAAGTTGCGCCCGGAGCGCCGGCACGATTTCCCCCTGTGTCAGCCGCGCCGTGAGCATGTTGTAATGGTAGGTGAGCGCGGCGCGGACCAATGCCTGCGCCACAATCGCCAGCGCCAGGGCCGTGACGATTTGCAACGCCGACCACGTTGCCGGCGGATGCCAGCCAAACGGATATGCCGGCGGCGGCAGCGACGGGTCCAGCGCCTGCCGGATGACGTCAATCACCAGGCCCAACAACTGAAGTCCGGCGATGCCGAGCAGCAGCAGGATCAGGCTTAAGATCACTGACCAGACACAGTCTGCGCGAAACCGCCACGCCAGCGCGAGCAGACGGCGAACGAGTTTCCCGGTGGAATACAGCTCGTCGGCTGAAATTGTTTTTGATGTTTCAGACACGTTCAGACTCCTTAAAGTGCCGCAGGCGGATTCTGCAATCGAATCAAAAATCAGGATCCCGCCAAAAATCAAAGGGACTTTGAGTCCAGACGCCGATGGACGCATGGCTCATCCGCCGCCAATGCTCCAAAAAATTATCACATGACGACCAGCGGGCAGGGACCTTGTGCTGCGATGTCACCGGCCCGACGCAAAGGGTTATCGCTTGAGGCGGCGCGGGAGCTGCGGCATATTCGGGCCGTCAAGCCCGGGCTGATGCCGCCGCCAGCATGGTTGCACCCGCCCCGGCCTGTTTCACCCCATGCAAATCAAGGTCGCCATCGTGGATGATGATGAAGGCATCCGCAGCAGTTTGTCGGCGTTGCTCAAACGCGCGCCCGGCTGCAAGCTGGTCGGCGAATATGCCAACGGCGAAACGGCGCTGAAGGAAATTCCGCAGCACCTGCCGGATGTCGTGCTGATGGACATCAACCTGCCGGGCATGAAAGGCTACGAGTGCGTGCGCCAGTTGAAGGAGGCGCAGCCAAGCATCCAGTTTCTGATGCTGACGGTTTACGAGGACAGCGATTCGCTGTTCAATTCGCTGCGCGCCGGCGCGAGCGGCTATCTGCTCAAGCGCACGGCCTCGGCGCGTCTGCTGGAGGCGGTCCGCGATGTTTTCGACGGCGGCGCGCCGATGTCGCCGCAACTTGCACGGCGCGTGGTGCAGTTTTTTTCCCGGCCGGCCACGCTGGATGCCGGGCTGGCCAGGCTCACGCCGGCGGAACGGGAATTTCTCGACCAGCTCGCCAAGGGCTATGCCTACAAGGAAATCGCCGACCGCATGAAAATCCGCATTGACACGGTGCGCAGCTATGTGCGGACGGTTTATGAAAAACTGCACGTCCATTCGCGGACCGAGGCCGTGGTGAAATATCTGCGCGGCTGACTTTTTTGAAAACGCCGGAATTCGCGCTCAGGGCACGACCTCAATTTCGTAGAACTTTTGCGGTGCCGGCGGCGCGTTGGAAACATCCAGATAAGAAGTGGACAAGCCGCTGGCCGGAACTGCTCCGCTGACCGGCACAAATGGGCGGGTCAAATTGATGGTCGCCAACACCAGATAGTTGACGCCAGGCGCGCTGCTCCACACGACTGTCTGGTGGTTGCCTAGCAGGTTAGAAATCACCGGTGGCGGCACCACGATCACTGTCTGCGCGCCGCTCAAAACCACGCCGGTTTTTGGGTTGGAATAAATAATCTGAATGACATTGGTGCCGTTGACCGTGCCGGGAGAAGCACCGCTCCAGTTGTAAAACAACGAGCGCAGTCCGCTGCAGCCGCTGACAGATCCAGCGGGGCGGAAAAGATAGGCTGACTGCGGCTGCAACGCGCCGTTGATGCTCAAGTTAAACAGGCTGGCATCGTTTGTATCCAAGCTGGCGGTAAAGCAAACCTGGATCAGATAGGTCGTGTTGCTCCCCATCGGAATGACCGAGCCATCGCCCGCCGGACTGGAAAAATACACGACCGGCGGCGCGGCGGCGGTCGCGAATAATAATTTGTAAGGTGCCACCAGTGCCTTGCCGGAGACCGCATCAACCGCCGTGTTGCTCACCGCCACGATGATGTTTGTCAACGGAGCAAACCCAATGCCGCCGGGTGTGAACGTCAGCGTGTCGCCGCCGGCCGACCAGCTAAAAGTTCCGGCAAGCGGCGGGACGGTTGAGAAAGCTGATTGAACGCGGTTGGTGTTCATCGGCTTGCTGAATTGCAGCACGACGGGTGAAACTGGCGAAACATTCATGGCCGCGTGGGCCGGCGAATTGCCGACCACGACCGGATCGAGCGGGAGCAGTTGCGACTGGGCGATGAAAATTTTTGCGGCGCCGGCTGGCACGGAGATCTGCGGCGTTTGTGACCCAGCGATGACGGTGAGAATTTCATTCGTGTCCAGCAGGTTCACGAGCGTGGTGCCGGGCGCGTAAATCGTGGCGCGGTTCGTCAACGTCTGCGCGGAGCCGGCGGTGTTGCAGACCACGAAAACTTCCTGCGTGCCCAGCCGTCGCGCGTAGGCAAAGAGACCGGGGCCGTTGGGATCATTCCACTGATTGACATGCGTGCCGAGCGTCAGCGCGGGATAGAGCCGGCGGAAATTGTTCAACTTTGCGACGAGTTGAAACAGCGGATGCGTCTCGTTAAAACTGTCCACGCCGGGGGGGCCGTCCTTGAATTGGCCGGCAAACATGTCTTCGCGGTCATAGGGATCGCTGCCGCCGTTGAACGCCTGTTCGGTGCCGTAATACAAACACGGAATGCCGCGCGCCGTGTAGAGAAACGCCAGCGCCACGGCGAGGCGGTTCGTGTCGTTGTTCGCGTTGCCGGAACTCAAGAAGCGCGGGTTGTCGTGGTTGTCGAGAAACGTGACGAGCCGCATCTGCGCGTTGGTGTCGTAACAAGCCGCGACGTTGTTGTAGTGATCTTCAATTTGTTTCGTGTTGCCGCTGGCCGTGGCGAAGACGCTGTTGATGATAAAAAAAAGTGGATAATCCAGCACGGAATCGAGCAGATATGGCCCGCCGCTTTGCGTGCCGGTGAAGGAACCGCAAAGCGCTTCGTTGGCGTCGAAAACCTCGCCGAACATGAAAAAATTCGGCCGTCCATCCGCCGCCGCGAAGGCGTGAACCGCCGGACACCACGAACGCCAAAAGCCGATGTCCACATGCTTTACCGTATCAATGCGAAAGCCATCGAAGCCGGCCTGCTGAATCCAATATTCGTAGATCGCCGCCATGTTGGTGCGGACGTAAGCGGACTCCGTGCGGAAATCGTCCAGGCCATCCAGTTCGCCAAGCTGCACCTGGTTCGTGTCGTTGTAATTTTGAATCAAGCCATAGTTATGAAACAGGTTGGTCAGCGCGTTGTTGCCGGAATTGTATGTCGAGTTGAAAAGGTCGAACGGGGCCGCGAAGGTTTTGGTGTTGCTCCGGTATTTGAGCGTGTAACCGGCCGGCGGATAGACAAAATTCCCGTAGCCGGAATCCGTGCTGTAAATCAGGTCGTCGCCGTGGTTCACAACGATGTCATCAATCACCAGCAGGCCGCGCGCGTGCGCCGCCTGCACAAAATGTTGCAGGTCCGCCAGGCTGCCCCAATGCGGATCAACGTGGTAAAAATCGCGCCCAGCGTAGCCGTGAAACTGGCCGCTGCCATTCAAGACAACCGGTGAAATCCAGATTGCGGTCGCGCCCAGCGCCTTGATGTAATCGAGTTTCTGCTCGACGCCCAGAAAATCGCCGCCGTGGACGGAACTGCTGCCCGCCGGCGAATAGTTCCCATCGGCGTTGTTGTTTGAGGGATCGCCGTCGAAGAAACGGTCGGTCATAATTTGGTAAATGCTTTGCGCCTGCCAGAAGCTGTTCGAAACGGACTGAGCCGGGGCCACCGTTTGAAACAAACCAATTGCCGCAAGGCATAAAATGACCTTGCGCGCGGCGACCGCTGTTTGGTCCAGGATGAATTTCACCGTTTCCAAGACACTTAACTCGATTTACAAACCCATTTCAAACTGAATGACCGTTTTTAGCATCGCATGAATATGCGAGCCTGGGCCGGGCTTGGTTAAAGGCAAAAGGCTGTCAATCCAGCTTGCGTGCCGTTAGTCTGGTCGGGTTGAAGTCAGCATGACAGAAATCAGCCTGCCACGACAGCCACGCCGACGAAAAACTGCGCGCCATGATTCGCCTTGCCAGCGCCCGAACAAAAACTAAATTTATCGCACGCATGTGGTCACTCCTTAAAGAATTTTTCAAGTTCTCCCGGCAGGAGAAAAAATGGTGGCTGATCCCGCTCATCATTGTGCTGCTGCTATTGGGCGCGATTTTGATTTTTACCGCCAACTCCGGCATCGCCTGGGCGCTTTATCCGTTCCTCTGATTCATGCCCGCGCCGCGCAATATCCTCGGCGTCTCGGCGTATTATCACGACGCCGCCGCCGCGCTGGTGGTGGATGGGAAAATCATTTCCGCCGCGCAGGAGGAGCGTTTCACGCGCAAGAAGAACGATTCTGATTTTCCGTGCCAGGCGGTTCAATTTTGTCTCCGCCACGCGAACCTGACACCGGCGCAGCTCGACGCCGTGGTGTTTTACGACAAGCCCATTTTGAAATTTGCGCGGCTGCTCGAAACGTATCTCGCCGTCGCACCCGGCGGCTGGCGGACGTTTCCCACGGTGATGTCCAACTGGCTCGGCGAGAAACTGGATTTGCGCAAGGCCATTCGCGCGGAATTGCCGGGGCTGCGGCCGGATTGCGAAATTCTTTTCACTGAACATCACCAGTCGCACGCGGCCAGCGCATTTTATCCCTCGCCGTTTGACGAGGCGGCGATCCTGACGATTGACGGCGTGGGCGAATGGGCGACTACCACCATCGGCCACGGGCGCGGCAGCGAAATCAAAATGCTGAAGGAGCTGCGCTTTCCGCACTCGCTCGGTCTGGTTTATTCCGCGTTCACGGACTACTGCGGTTTCCGCATCAATTCTGGCGAATACAAGCTCATGGGCCTCGCGCCCTATGGCGAGCCGAAATTTGCCGACGCCATCCGCCGCGAACTGCTGGACGTCAAACCGGACGGCTCGTTCTGGTTGAATCTGGATTATTTCAATTTTCTGCGCGGCACGACGATGACGAATGAGAAGTTTCATGCGCTGTTCGGCGGGCCGCCGCGCGGGCCGGAGGGAAAAATCACGCAACGGCAAATGGACGTGGCGCGTTCGATCCAGTTGGTCACGGAAGAAATCATGGTGCGGCTCGCGTGTCACGCCCGCGAAGTCACCGGCCAAAAAAATCTTTGCCTGGCCGGCGGCGTCGCGCTGAATTGCGTCGCCAATGGAATCATTCTTCGCGAAAAGATTTTTGAAAAAATTTGGATTCAGCCGGCTGCTGGCGACGCGGGCGGCGCGCTGGGCGCGGCGCTGGCGGCTTGGTATGCGCAGAAAGAAAATTCGCGCGTTGTTTCGCCGACTGATTCAATGCAGGCGTCATTGCTCGGCCCCGGATTTTCTGATGACGAAATTGAAACGGTGCTGCGTTCGCACAATGCAGTGTTTCAAAAATTGGAACCGGATGTGCTGTTGGATTTCACCGTCGAACTTCTCAAATTGGGAAAAGTCATCGGCTGGTTTCAAGGGCGGATGGAATTTGGGCCGCGGGCGCTCGGCAACCGCTCAATCCTCGGCGACGCGCGTTCGACGAAAATGCAGTCGGTTATGAACTTGAAAGTGAAATTCCGCGAGTCGTTCCGGCCGTTTGCGCCGATTGTCCGGCGCGAGCGCGTGGCGGATTATTTTGAATTGGACGCCGCGTCGCCTTACATGCTGCTGGTCGCGCCGGTGAAAAAAGAATTGTGCCGTGCCGTTTCACCGGAGATCAAAGGCCTCGCCCGGCTCAAGGAAATCCGCTCCACGCTGCCGGCCATTACGCATGTGGATTATTCGGCGCGGATTCAAACCGTGGACCGCAGCGGTAATCCGCTGCTCTACGATTTGCTGCGACGCTTCGAACAGGCGACCGGCTGCGGCGTGCTGGTGAACACGTCGTTCAACGTGCGCGGCGAGCCGATTGTCTGCACCCCTGACGACGCGTATCGTTGCTTCATGAATACGGAGATGGATTATTTGATCGTGGGCAGTTTCGTGATCGAACGCACGGCGCAACCGCAGAAGAAAATTGAGCGGCGCATTCTGCCGCAGGCTGATTAAAATGAAATTAAACTTCAAAGAAGACCCGAAAGAATGGCGCAAGTCCGCGCTGCTGACCGCGCTGGGGCTGGCGCTTTTGAGTTCGCTGCTGTGTTGGCGCAAGCACCTGCCGGTGAATGTCTGGCTTGGTCTGCTCGCACTGCTCGGACTCGTCGCAATTTTGGCGGTGCTGGAACCGCGCTGGTTCCGCGGCTGGTATCGGCTCTCGCTGCGGCTGGGATTTTATTCGAGCCAGTTCCTTGGCCGCTGCGGGCTGATAATCTTCTTCATTTTCATCCTGACGCCGCTGGGCTGGATTTTGCGGCTGATGGGCAAAGATCCGTTGCAACTCAAGCGTCCGTCCAACGCGGCGACTTACTGGCATCGAGCCAGAGATTGTAATCCCTTGGACCGGCTTTTCTAAAACCTAAATCTTGAAACATCGCCCGAACAAATCAAAAGCCGGACGCAGCTCGGGAAATGGGAAAACGTCCGGCCAGAGTCCGCACAAAGAACCAGCGGTCCCGCTGTCGCCGCGCCGCCAATGGCTTTTTCGTTTTATTGCGCTCGTCGTCCTGCCGCTGCTGTTGCTGGGCGGGTTGGAAGTGGTTTTGCGACTGGCGGGCTACGGATATGCCACCGGCTTCTTTGAAAAAATCCGCGCCGGGGAAAAAGACTTTCTGGTCAACAATGAAAATTTCAGCCTGCGGTTTTTCCCGCCGCAACTGGCGCGCTGGCCCAGCCCGGTCATGTTCGAAGCGAAAAAGCCGGCGAACACTTACCGCATTTTCATTCTGGGCGAATCGGCGGCGCGTGGCGAACCGGAGCCGCCCTATGCGGCGTCGCGTTATCTGGAAACGCTGCTGGACGAGCGGTTTTCCAACACCCGCTTTGAGATCATCAACCTCGGCACCACGGCCATCAACTCGCATGTCATCCTGCCCATGGCCCGTGACTGCGCGCAGGCGGACGGCGATTTGTGGATCGTTTACATGGGCAACAACGAAATGGTCGGACCGTTCGGCGCGGCGACCGTGTTTGGGGCGAAGGCCCCGCCGCTGGGGTTCGTCCGGCTGAACCTGGCCATTCAGCAAACGCGCATCGGCCAGTTGCTGGTGGATCTCAGCCGCAAGTTGAGAGGCAACAGCCGCAACGCCTCGTGGGGCGGAATGAAAATGTTTCTCGGCAACCAGCTTCGCGCGGATGATCCGCGCAGGGAAGTGGTTTACCGCAATTTTGAACGGAATTTGGACGACATCGTCCGCACCGGCTTGAATTCCGGCGCGAAAATCCTGCTCAACACGGTGGCGGTGAATCTGAAGGACTGCCCGCCGTTTGCTTCCTTGACCAATTCTAATCTGCCTGCCGCAGATCGGGCGCAGTTCGATAAATTATTTTCCGCAGCCTGCGCGGATGCAGCGCAAACCAACTTTGACGCGGCGGCGGAGAAATTTGCGCAGGCCGCAAAGCTGGATCCGCAGTTTCCAGAGTTGCAATACCGCTGGGGCAAATGCCTGCTGGCCCTGACCAATTTCACCGGGGCGCGGGAGCACTTTCAAGCGGCCTGCGATGTGGATGCGCTGCCTTTTCGCGCCGACTCGCGCATCAATGGCACCATTCAAAAAATCGGGCGGCAACTGGCCGGCGACCGGCTGGAATTTTTTGACGCGGCGGCAGCTCTGGAACGGAACCTGCCGGCGGGCGTTTGCGGACAGGAAACCTTTTACGAGCATGTGCATTTCAATTTTAACGGAAACTTCCGACTGGGCCGCGCGTGGGCGGAACAGGTTGAAAAAATGCTGCCGCAAGAAATTTCCCGCACCGCCGGCACCAACGGCTGGGCATCACAGGAACTTTGCGAGCGCCGGCTGGGCCTCACGGACTGGCATCGTTGCGCGGTGGATGAAATCGTCATTGACCGGCTGCAGCATCCGCCGTTGAGCGGACAACTGAACAACGCGGAGCGGTTGCAAACGCTGAACGGCGAGGCCCAGGCGTTGCGCCAGCGGATGAATCCCGCCACGGCGGCGCAAGCGGCGGAGATTTATCAGGCGGCCATCCGGCGTTCGCCGCAGGATTATTGGCCGGTGGAAAATTTCGCGGAATTTCTCGAGGCGGTCGGCGATTTGAAAGCGGCGGCGGCGCAGTGGCGTCGCGAGTGTGAATTGCTGCCGCATGACTGCAACTCGTATTACCAATACGGCCGCCGGTTAAGCGCCCTCAATCAATGGGCGGAAGCCGAAGCGGCGTTGACCAAGGCGTTGTCGCTGCGTCCGCGTTTGACCGAGGCCTGGTTTGAACTGGGCAATGTGCAGCTCGGCACGGGGAAGTATGAGCAGGCGCTTCGCGATTATAAACGCGCCGCCGGGTTGGACCCGGAGAACGCCGCCTACTGCGCATATACGGGCAAGGCTTTGGCGAAATTAAACCGTCACGCCGAGGCCGTTCAGCTTTGCCGTCAGGCCATTCAACTGCAGCCCGATTTGTGGGAGGCGCATTTTGCCTTGGGCGATGAACTGGCGGCCGCCAGACAATTTTCCGAGGCCGAGACTGAATATGCGCAAGTCATCCGGTTGCGGCCAGCCATCGCCATGGCCCATCTGGACCGGGGCGTGATGCTGGCCCGGCTTGCCCGTTTCGACGACGCGCGGCAGGAGTTTCAGGAGACACTGCGGCTGGAACCGGGCAATCAGCAGGCGCGGGAATACCTCGACCGGGTGTCCGGCTGGAAGAGCCGGCGGCGTTGATTTTTTCTCCGGTGGCGGGGTTGTCCTTGTGAAGCCGGTTTGATTTAGGCGCTGAGTCCCGCACAAACATGCGGTTGCCGGGAAAGGTGGGTGCCATTAGACTTTCATCGTTCCATAATATTATTTCAAAACAACCAACAACCACCCATGAAATCGAAACTAGTTAAATCAAGAAGCCGTTTGCTGCTGGCCGGTGTGGCGTTTTGCGCCGCCGGCATGGTGGCTGCACAGGCGTCCAGTTCGTTTGTCACCTTCAGCGTGGACATGTCCGTGCAAATCGCCAACTCAACTTTCGTCCCCGGCACGGATACGGTTTCCGTCAACGGAACGTTCAATGGCTGGGGCGCGGGAGTGAACCTGGTGCTGGATCAAGATCCGAGCACTGATGGCACGGTTTATACCAATACCGTGAATGACACCAGCGATGCCAATGGCGGGCAAGTGCAATATAAGTTCGTGATTGACGGCAGCAACTGGGAGACTACGGGCGACTATCATAACCGGACGGCATTGCTCCCTTCCACCAGCGGCGGCAGCCTGGTGTTGTCCACGGCATTTTTTGCGGACGCGGGAACCCCGGTCGCCAACAATGTGGCCTTTCAAGTGGACGTGTCACAACAAATCGCCCTCGGTAATTTCGTCAACGACGGGTCAAGTTACGTGGAAATCCGGGGTTCGTTTAACAGTTGGTCTGGGGGTGCAAGCGTGTTGACCAACGATCCCACCATCCTTAGAACAAATCAGTTTGGGCTGGTGACCTCCAACGTCTGGGTCGGCACTTTCACGGTGACGGCCTCGCCTGGCGCAGCGATTGATTTCAAATATGTGATTCAGCCCGGCACGATTTGGGAGTCGCCCGGCGCAGTCAATTCCGATGACGGCGGCAACCGCTTCTTTGCCAACGTGGCGCAGACGCTCCCGGTGGTGGACTTTTCCGACGCACCGTTTGCCCCGCTTAGCACGGTCATGTTTTCAGTGGATATGTCCGCCCAGGCGCTTTTAGGCAACTGGAATCCCGGTGAGGCGGTGGACTTGGCTGGCCAATTAAACAATTGGAGCACTTCCGCCACCCCCATGACCAACGACCCCACCGCCAGCAATACCAATATCTATTATGCGGTTGCCACCCTCGGCGAGGGATCCACTCCGCAATATAAGTTCACCTTCCAAGGTGCTGGCGGCACAGTTTGGGAATCTCTCCCTGCGACAACCCCGACCCTTGGCGGAAACCGCTTCTTCACGGTGCCCTTGGCCACGAACGTGACTTTGCCAACCGTGTTTTTCAGCGATCAGTCCGTCTATGACCTGCTCAACACCAATATGTGGGTAACTTTTACTGTTGACATGACCGGGGCATCACAGTATCCGTCCGGCCCCGCTTTTACTCCCGGTTCGGATGAGGTCTTTGTGAACAGCCAGGCGTTCAGCGGAGCTTGGATGAATTGGGATCCTATTAGTTTGGGAGCCTATCAACTAGTTCAAGTCGGGGCCAGCTCGCTATACACAAATACATTCCTGATTCCGATGGGAAGTGCGCTGACTACAACCTATAAATATGGCATTAATGGCGCGGATAACGAGGCCGCCAGCGGCAATAATCACGGCCGGGTCATTCGCTCGCTGGCCACGGGGGCTTACAATTTCCCGACGGACACCTTTGGTAACCAGTATAACGAACCCTCGTTTGGACAACTGGCGGTTGGAAAATTGTCGGGAGGAACAGTTCCGGTGTCGTGGCTTGGTGCCCCGAATGTGCAGGTTCAGACCAGCACCAACTTGACCAGTGGCACCTGGGTCAGTCATCCAGAAACTGGCGGGGCTGTCTGGAGTGCGGGAATCAATTCCACCAATGGTTTGATCAGCGTCACCAACTGGCCTGCTGGCAGCGGAAAACTCTTCTTCCGGCTGATGCAGCAATGAGCTGGAGTTGACAGGCAATCCGCCCCAGCCGGGCGACCGGCCCGGCTGCGGCGGGTAAATTGGGAATTCTGAAGCAAATTATGAAAGCAAGCAACCGGGGTTTCACTTTGATTGAGTTGCTGGTTGTCATTGCCATCATTGCCATTCTGGCGGCGATGCTGCTGCCGGCCTTGTCCAAGGCCAAACTCCGGGCGACGTCTATTTCCTGCATGAGCAACTACAAGCAACTGGGGTTGTCTTGGTTCATGTATGCCAACGACAACAATGACCGGCTGGCCAGCAACAATGATATGTTTCCCGAGCCGGGTGCCAATAAATCCAAAAATTGGATATGTCCCTATGGCGTGGCGCTGGATTGGTCCAGCAATCAAAAAAACACCAACACTTTGTATCTTACGGTGGATGATCCCAATTTAGGAACCGCGCTGTTGGGAAGTTATGTCGCCAAATCGCTGAAGATCTTCGTCTGTCCGGCGGATAACAAACTTTCCGGCAACCAAACGCCACTTGGATGGGCGAACCGCATCCGCACCTGCGCCATGAACGGGGCGATGGGCGACGGTTCAAAATGGTTTGGCTTCAATATTGATGGCAGCCCCGCTCCTGGTCATGCTTCAATGTCCGCGTTTTACAACGCGAGAAAAGAGTCTGACATGCACACCCCAGGACCGTCGGATTGCTGGGCGATTATGGATGAACATCCCGACAGTGACGACGATGCAACTTTCTTTGTTGACCCGGCAGATGCCAGTGGGAATGGAGCCTCCGTTATCGAATTCCCGGGAAATTTGCATGGCAATGCCTGTGGAATAGTTTATGCCGACGGACATTCGGATGTGCATGTCTGGAAGGGTGCCGCGTTTCTGAAACCGGTGGCTTATATAAGTTATCAGAACCAGTCTATCAGCGGCGACATCGCCAGCCAGAAAGATTTGGCTTGGCTCGCCCAGCACACGCCGGCGAAATGACCACTGGCCTGTTCAAAAGACAATTCCCCCAGCTTGCATCTTCGTGCGGTTCCGACAACAGGTTGTGAAAGGACATGAAATATTATATGAATTTTAGTCGCTTGACCAAACCATGGTTTCCGCTCGCCGCCGCGCTGGTTTTGCTTTCGCCCGGCGCAAGGGGCGACGCCGATGTTTCCCCTGCCTTTGCCCGCACGTCTCCCGACTGGCTGCGCGCCGGCACCATCTATGAAATTTTCCCGCGCGATTTCTCCGTCGCCGGCAACCTCAACGGCGTCACCGCCAGGCTGGATGAAATGCACGGCCTGGGCGTGAATATCCTCTGGACGATGCCAATTCATCCCATCGGCGAAAAATTTCGCAAGGGTGAATTTGGCAGTCCCTATTCCATCAAGGATTACTACGCGGTTGATCCCCGCTACGGCACGCTGGATGATTTCAAAAAACTCGTCGCTGGCGCACATCAGCGCGGCATGAAAGTCATCATGGATGTTGTCGCAAACCATACGTCGTGGGACAGCGTGTTGATGCGGCACCCGGATTTTTACAAGCAGGATGCGCGGGGCCAGGTCATCCCGCCCGTGCCGGAATGGACGGACGTGGCCGGCCTGAACTATGCCAGTCCCGCGCTCCGCGAATACATGATCGCGATGCTGAAGTATTGGATCAAGGTAGCCGACGTGGATGGTTTCCGCTGTGACGTGGCCCACATGGTGCCGACGGATTTCTGGGAACAGGTCCGCGACGAGCTCACCAAGATCAAGCCGGACATCATGCTGCTCGCCGAGGCCAGCAAGCCGGAACTGCTCGTGAAGGCGTTTGATGTTGATTATGCCTGGCCGCTGCTCGCCACGATGAATGACGTGCTCATCCGCAGCGCGCCCGCTTCCGACATCCGCCGCACATGGGAGAAAAACCGACTCCAGTTTCCCAAGGGCGCGCTGCACCTGCGGATTTCTGATGATCACGACGAAGCCCGCGCCGTCGCCCGCTATGGTCTCAATGGTGCGCTCGCGGCCTCCGCACTCATGTTCACGCTGGACGGTGTGCCCCTTCTTTACAACGGCATGGAGGTCGGCGACGCCACCGAATCTGGCGACCCGGCCCTCTTCGACAAGCTGAACATTTTCTGGCATCCCAAGGATCGTCCGCCGTTGCGCAACATCTACCATGATTTGATCCAGCTCCGGCATCAATACGCCGCGCTCCGCACCACCGACGTGGACTGGCTGCACAATTCGGATGAAACCCGGCTGGTCACGTTTCTGCGCGCCGACGACAAGGATCAATTGCTTGTCGCCATTAATTTTTCCAGCCGCCCGCTCACCGGCAGGGTGGACTTGAAAAACGCGGACGGCTTTCTGCCAGTGGAAATTTCCGGCCTGCAACATTCCGACCGAAGCCCGCTGCCCGAAATTCATCTGACCGGCTTTGAATGGCGCATTTACCATCGCGCCGCCGCCGCAGTGGCCGCGAAATAAAAAATTTTCAATTTGGCACTTTCATCGCAACCTGCGTCATGCAAAAGCCCCGGCTGAATTTCTGGCAGATCTGGAACATGAGTTTCGGCTTCCTCGGCATCCAGTTTGGCTGGGGACTGCAGATGGCAAACATGAGCGCCATTTACAGCTATCTGGGAGCGGACGCCGCTTCCCTGGCCATCTTGTGGCTGGCGGCGCCCGTCACCGGCGTGATCATCCAGCCTTTGATCGGGCAGTCCAGCGACCGGATCTGGACCCGCCTGGGCCGACGCCGTCCGTTTATTCTCGGCGGTGCGATTCTGGCTTCCATTGCCCTGGTTTTGATGCCCAATTGTCCCTCGGTCTGGATGGCGGCGGGGCTGCTATGGGTGTTGGATGGAACAATCAACGCCAGCATGCAGCCGTTCCGGGCCTTGGTGGCTGACAATTTGCCCGAAGAACAAAACACCCAAGGTTTCGCCATCCAATCGCTGTTCATCGGGCTGGGTGGAACGGTGGCGTCGGCCCTGCCGTGGATGATGACCAACTGGTTTGGCGTCACCGCCGCCGGCGGCGGACATGTTCCGCATTCCGTTCGGCTCTCGTTTTACCTGGGCGCGGCGGCGTTCATGGGCGCGGTGCTTTGGACGGTTCTTAGCACCAAGGAATATCCGCCTTCCGAATTGGAACTGGCCGCCATCCGGGCGCGGAAATTCGATTGGACCCTCGGCCTGGGCGACATTTTTACGTTGATCTTTCATCTGCCCCGGCGGATGTGGGAGCTGGGGCTGGTTCAATTTTTCACCTGGATTGGAATGTTTTCGATGTGGGTATATTTTTCACCGGCGGTTGCAAAAAATCTTTTTCACGCGACCCCCGGCTCCCTGGAAATGGAGGCCGCCGGTGCCTGGTCGGGTTTTTGTTTCGCGGCGTATAACGCCGTCTGCTTCATTTTTTCCTTTGTGCTGCTGTGGGGCACGCAATACACCGGTCCCAAGCTGATGCACGTTTTTTGTCTGGCGGCCGGCGCACTGGGGCTGGCGTCGGTTTCGCTGGCGACGGGCAAACACCAGTTGCTGCTCTCAATGACTGCGGTGGGCATTGCCTGGGCGAGCATTCTTTCGATGCCCTACGCGATGCTGGCACCGGCGCTGCCGAAGGAAAAAGTCGGGGTGATGATGGGGATGTTCAATCTGTTCATCGTGCTGCCGCAGATTGCCGCCTCCAGCTTGCTCGGTTACATCTTGAAACAGTTTCTGCACAGCGAACCCATGAATGCGCTCGTGCTCGGCGGGGCGAGCATGGGACTCGCCGCCCTGCTGACGCTGGTGGTGGTAACCTTCAAAACTACTGGTGCAGAAACACTGCCGGTCGCTGGCGGCGGCGGACATTAGCGCGGCGCGGAGGTGTTTCCCTCATGCTTTTATATGAGTTTACAGCCCGGCCATTCCGGCGGCCATCCTCCGCCAAAAGATCACATGGCGGTTCAAGTTTGACTCGGCCTTTCGGGCAGGGTCGGCGCGCTTTCCATTGCTTGTTAACCCTTGTTGCTTTTCTTCCGCCGTGAAATTTTCACAAGGAGCAAACCAGTGGTCACCCCGACGCACGCCCAGCCGAACCAGTCGCCGTGGCGGTTGTAGAACGTCGGGGCGGATTTTTCGGCGGATGAGAGCAGGGGAATTTTCACGGTGAGCGCGCCGGGGCCGTATTCACTGCCGTGCGCGTCGCGGAAGATTTTTCCAATGCGGCCGTGGCCGTCAATCAGGCAGGTGATGCCATTGTTGGCGCAGCGGAGCAGGGGAACCCCGTTTTCCACGGCGCGGAAAACGGAATTAGCCATGTGCTGCCATTGCTCGGCGCTGTCGCCGAACCACCCGTCGTTGGTGAGGTTGACGAGAAAATCAACCTCGTCCTGCGCGGCCTCGCGCACGATGCCGGGGAACGTGTCTTCAAAGCAGATAAGCGGCGCAGTCTGGACGCGGGAGGGCGTGGCTGCCGCCGAGCCGATTGAAATTGTTTTTTGATCCTCCGGGTTTGGTTCGCGCGCAATTTCAAACGTCACCGGTTTGTCACCGGGCGTCCAGCCGCCGGTGATGGGTGTGAACCACTTGAGGAACGGCAGCCAGTTCGCGAGCGGCACGTATTCGCCGAAGATGACGAGCCGGCGCTTGTGGTAGGCCTGCCGCCAACGTCCGTCGGGGCCGACGAGAAAGGCGGCGTTGAAAAAATTCGTGGCGGCCGGATGAAATTCCACGTCGTCACCGTTGAGGATGAGCCAGACGTGGTTGGACTGCACGAATTGATTGATGGCCTGATACGTCGGATTGTCCAGATCAGGCACGGCGGATTCCGGCCAGACCAGTAAATCGGAGGGGCGAGCCCCTGAATTTGTTTCATCGTTCAAGCGGGGGACTCGTGGAACTCGTCCCTCCGAAGTTAGCGCGCGTTGCGACCGGTCGAGCAGTTCCTGAAAACGCCGGGCATCGGCGCTGGAACTCCAAATCAATGTTTGCGGAATGCTGGGCTGGATGACGGTGACGCGCAAAAAATTTTCGGCGGGCACGCTGCGGTTCAGCGAAAAGAATCCAGCGACGAAGCAGCCCGCGATCACCAGCAGCGGCAGGGCAATTTCCGCCTGCCAGACTTGGCGTTTGGCCGGGTGACGTAAAATCATCAACGCCGCTGAATACAGCGCGAGCGAAAACCAGGCGACCAAAAATGACACGCCATAAACGCCGGTGAACGCTGCGATCTGGATGAGCGGGAGCAGTTGGTATTGCGAGACGCCGAGAAAGCTCCACGGAAAACCGCCGAAGATGCGCGCCCGCAACATTTCCAGCGCCACCCACGCCGCCGCGCCACCCAGCGTCCAGAGCGTGCGGCTGGTCCAATTGTAAATTGGAAATTTGAAATTGGAAATCAACCATACCCACGCGCCGGAAAACAACGCGACAAACGCGGCCAGCGCCAGCCAGCCAAGAATCGGAAAGCCGGTGGCCGGAATCAGCAGCAGCCAGTAAAGCGAAGCCAGCCAGAAGGCAAATCCGCTGACGTAGCCCAGGCGGAAACTTTCGCCGCCGGATTTGCCGTGCGCGGCGGCCAGCATGAGCGCCGGTGCAATCCACGCAAAACCGGCGAGGCTGAATTTCGGAAAGGCGCTGGCCAGCAAAAGTCCCGCGCCGATGGCGGCGAGCCAGCGGCGGTGGCGGGCAACATGTTCGAGGATTTTTTTCAACGCGGAATTGGTTTGCGTTTGACGGATGAATCAATGTTTGGCGGCCAGCCACATCACCAGCAGCGTGAGTGCGCCGACGAGATAGCTGGTCCAGTCCTTGAGCGCGAACACGACCGGGTCGTCGTGCATTTCGCCCCGGCGTGCGAGTTGCCACGCCCGGCTGATCCAGAACAGCAGCAGCGGACACGCCAGCAGCAGGAGCCGCGGGTGTTGATACAGCAGGCTGACCTGTTCGCTTTGCCTGACGTAAAACGCCAGCACCAGCACGGCGAGCCAGCCGCTGCCAATGCCCAGTCGCGCGACCAGTTTCAAATGCTGCGTAAAATAACCGCGGCCGGTGGCCAGGCGTTTGCCGGCGGCGAGTTCCGTTGGCTCGGTCAACTCCACATAGCGTTTCACCAGCGCGAGACTGAGGAAAATCGCCATTGAAAACACCAGCAGCCATGAGGAATTGACGATGCCCGTGGCCACGCTGCCCGCCACCAGCCGCAGCGTGTAAAGCCCGGCGAGGAAAAAAACGTCGAGCAAAATGATCTGCTTCACCCAGCAGGAGTAAATGGTCGTCAACGCCACATACAAAACCGTCACCGCCGCAAAGGCCCATGACAACCGCGCCGCCGCCAAAACGCCGGCGGCCAGCAGCAGCGGAGCGCCGATCAACCCGAATGGCAACGGCAGATCGCCGGCGGCAAACGGGCGGTTTCTCTTGGTCGGATGTTGCCGGTCGGCATCCAAATCCACCAGGTCGTTGAGCAGATAAACGCCCGAGGCGCACAGGCAAAACGCCGCGAACGCCTGGCCGTCACGCAGCAGCAACGCGGGGTCGTTGAGTTTGTGCCCCGCCAGCGCAGGAACGAAGATGATCAAATTTTTGACCCATTGATGCGGCCGCAGACTGCGGCTTAACGTGCCGGTGAAAGACGAGTCGGGCGCGAAAATTTTCCCGATCGTGGCGCAGGCGGCAGCCTTTTTCTCCACCGACGGGCTGGCATTGACGACGATGGCTTGGCGCGCGCCGCGCCAGACGGCAAAGTCGGCGGAAGAATTGCCGGCATAATCAAAGCCGCGTTTGCCGAATTTTTGCGTGAGCAGGCGCAGCTTGTTTCCGCTGCGCAGATTGGTTTGGCCGTCGCTGGCAAGCACTTGATCAAACAGGCCGAAAGGGTCGGCGACGGGCTGCGCCATCTTCAAATCGGACGCGGTGGCGAGGATGATTTTGCGCCCGGATTTTTTTTCGGCGCGCAACCATGCGAGAAATTTTTCATTGACGGGCAGGGTGGTGGCGTTCACCGCGACACGCGCGGCCAGTTGTTGTTTCAGAAAGGCGCGACCGTGGGTCCACCAAAGCAAAATGGAGATCAGCGCGAAGGGATTTCGTTTCAGGAGCCGCACGACCGATTCCCACAGCATGTCGGTTTTGATGAGCGTGCCGTCCAAGTCCACACACAGCGGAATCGTCGTCGGTTTTTCAGGTTTTGTCGGCGGCGTCATCGCATTGTTGGTAATGAACGGCAGCAGGGTGCCAAGGCCAAATGCCGTTGACAAGCGGTTCCGATTTGAAAGCATGAGCGCCTTGCATGAAGCGTCTATTGGAACGGCCCGGAATGGTATTTCTGCTGGTCTTCATCTGGAAAGCGGTGCTGCTGCTGACAATGGCGCAGCCGGTTCCGGCGAACGACGCCTTTTTCTACGACGGCCCGGTGGTGCATCTGCTGAACCACGGCGGCTATTTCAATCCCAGCATCGCGCAATCGCGGCCGTTTTCCGGCACGGAATTTTTCTGCGCCTATCCGCCGCTGTATCAACTGGCGCTGCTGTCGTGGATGCGCCTGTTCGGCACGAGCGTTTTGTCAGCCATGTGGTTTCACCTGGCGTTGTTCGGTGGATTTGCTTTGACGGTGCTGGCGATTTTCCGCCAGTTGAAAGTTCCGGCCAACATCGCCAGTCTCGCCGGCCTGTTTCTGCTGGCGATCACGTTTGACGACCGGCCGGACGGCCTGGCGTGCCTGCTGGGAACGCTCGGTGTTTATGCCCTGACGCGCTGGCTGGCCGGCGCACGCGGCCGGGCGTGGCTCGCGGCGCTGTTCTCCGTGCTGGCGATTTGCACGAGCCTGCAAGTCGGCGCGCTGTATGCCTTCTGGATTTTCCTCGGTTTCACCGCCGGCTGGAAAATATTCCGTGTCCGCCTGCCGCTCGGTGCATTGGCGGCGATGATTTTGCTTCCAGTCACGCTCGCCGCGAGCGTGCGGTTCGGCTTTCCGCGTCTGTGGGCCGGATTTCTGGAAAATGTCCACGGCAACGCCTCGCTGACCGGCCTGCGTATGCCGCAGCTTGACGAACTGTTCAAGGCCGTTCGCAATCTGCCTGCGATTTTTCTGATGAGCGGCTTGTTTTTCGTCACGGGCACAGGCCGTCGTCACCTGAGGGAAATCAAAACGCGGGGCGCAGCCGAAATTCTCTTCGCCGCCGGCCTCTTCGCCGGATTGAGTTTCACTTTTGCGTGTTTGTTCGTCGTGTCGGCGAACTGGCTGATTGTGGTCAATTATTTTCAGCCCATTTTAATTGGATTGTTTCTGACCGCCGTTGTCGAAAAAGTTCCGGAAATCATGCGCGCGCGGGCAACCAAAGTTTGCCTCGCGCTGCTCGTGGGACTGGTGTCAGTCCGCGCCATCGGCCTGTCCACTTGGGGCGTGGTTTGTTCGATGAATGACAGCTACGCCTCCGGCCGGCAAAGAGTGGCCGCCGAACTGGATTCTGTTCCGCCGCACGCGAACGTCCTGCTTTCTTCCGCGTATCTCTACGAGGCCGACCGCCACACCAACGGCAACTGGATTCATGAAGATTACGCGCCGCTGCGCGAGGAAGGGGAAAACTATGCACAGGCGCTGCGCCGTCTGCACGCCGCCGGGCTCGTGCTGACGCAATATGATTATTACCGCCGCTATCAACCGGTGCTGGAAGAATTGCGCGCGGCCGGCGGCGTCCAGATTGTTGTCACAAATCTTGCGCACATCCGTCCGCCCGACAGCTACGCGCACCTGCAAAAAGTCCTGCAACACGTCTCCTGGGCGCCGGTGATTGTGGATCTGAAATGGAAATGAAACGACGTTCGTTAGGTGAGCGAAAAGCGGCTGCAATGCTCAATCGCGCCAAGCTGGATTCCCATTTTGAACGGATGCTTCACCCGGTGGCGGTTACGGAGACGCAAATCTTTGTCCATCCATCGTCTCCAAATTCCAAGAGCGTTTATCCGTCACAATTTTCACCGCGCCGGCCTGGCGTGTGAAAATCACGGGAATTTTCTGGCGGGCCAATCTTTCATGCAATTCGCGGCTGGCGCGGCGCGTGGCGGGAAATTCCGAATCGGCGATGACAATCACGTCGGGCTGCACCGCGTCCAGCAGCTCGCCGCACAGCGGTTCGTCTTCGGTCGGCAGGCCGGTGATGACGATGTTCGCGCGCAAATTATTCGTATGAGCGAGCAAATCACTTTGACCAGCACGGCTCAAGTCGTCGAGCAGCAGAATTTTGGCGCCGTGAAAATCTCCGCGCAGCACGAGCGCGGCGTCGTCCGCCCTGGAAAAACTGCCGGGCGCAGCCGGAAACAAAACCTGCCAGTTACCGGCCCTGTCGCCGCAGTTCAGAATTTTACGGCGCGATCCTTGCGGCCGGCCGCCTTTTTCAAATTCAGCAATGGCATCGCGGTAGGCTGGTGAACGGACTTTGGCGCTGCTGGTCCACAATTCGCCAATGTAGAAAAGTTCGGCCAGCGGTTTGGCCCCGCCGCAATTGCGCATGTTGCCATCGGCCAGCACGAGGCGCGGCAGCGAGTTGACGCCCTGCGCCCGGAGAAAATTTTTGAGGGTGAAATTGACGGCGTTTTCGTTGCCGCAGTTGATGAGCCAGTCATTTTGGCGGCCTTCCGCGTCCACGAAAACGGCCTGGCCGCCGTTGAGCGGCAGCACGGTCAATTCGGTTTCAGCGCGCGCCGCCTGCCATTGCCAGAAATAAACTCCGCCGATGAGAAGCAGAACTGTGGCGCCGGAAATGATTCTTCGCCGGGTTGAAAACCAGCCGCTGAAGGCGGCGATCAGGACGAAATAATAAATGGCAATGGTCGTCAGCGACGGTTCCGGAACGTAGAAATACGCGCCGGGAATTTTGGCGGCCTCCACGCTCACCCATGTCATGGCCACCATGAAAAACCACGCGGCGTGGTTGAAAAGCACCGTGAACCACGACAGCCAATGGCCGCAGATCAGCGCGCCGAGATTGGCCATCAGCGCAAACGTGCCCAGCGGCACGGCGAAGAGGTTCGCGAGGGTCGAGACCGGGCTGAACAGGTGAAAGTATTTTGCGGCGAGCGGAATGGAACCCAGCCACGCGGCAAAAGACAGGCCGCAGTAGTGCGCGAATTTCTGCGCCGGCCAGTGCCGGATTTTTTTCCAGCCGGAGACAAGTTCGTCCGGCAGCAGCGGGTCATGTTTCAAAATCCCGTCAAAAAAACCGTTCAATGGCGGCAGCATGAGCGCGATGGTTAGCATGACGAAAAAGGAAAGTTGAAAACTTGCCTCGAAAAGCTGCCGCGGCTCTGCCAGCAGAATAATCAAGGCCGCAGCGGCGAGGGAGTTCAACAAATCGCTTGGCCGTTTCAGCGCCCAGCCGCCCAGGATAATCGTCATCATTACAGACGCGCGGATGGCGGACGGTTCCCAGCCGGTGGCGGCGGTGTAAAACCAGATTGCGGGAATCGCAATCGCACCGCACCACGCGCGTGAGACGCGCAACATGCGCAGCAGCGCGACGATCATGCCGGAAAGCAGCGCGATGCGCAGGCCGTCTATCGCAAACATGTGCATCGTTCCGGCGCGTAAAAAAGGCTCGCCGATGTCACCGGTGAAGGCGGTGCGCCAGCCGAGCGTCATCGCCCAGAGCAGACGCAACGGCTCGTCTTCGGCGGGCAGGCCGAGGGCGAGCGTCTGCCTTGACCAGCTTAAAAAGCGGTCGGTGAGCGGCGGTGCAACCGAACACGGTTCGAGTATTGTCCAGTCGTTGGTGGAATCCGTTTTGAGCTGGTAAAAAATGCCGCGCGTTGCCAGATATTTTTGAAAATCGAAAAGCCCCTTGGCCAGCGGCGGCGCGGGCGGCGCGATGACGCCGGAAATCTCCACCGGTTGACCGGCGAAAAAATCCGCTCCCAGCATGTCCGGTGTGGCAACCAGAATCTCACCGTCGGCGGGCTGGAAATTATTTCCCCGCCGGATTTCGCGGACGCGGACGCGGGCGACGCTGCGCCATTTTTCCTGCTCGTCGTGTTCGATAATTTTCAGGCGTGGAGTTTCGGCAAGCGCGCCGTGGACGGTGACAACCGCCGGTTCATTGCCCAACACGCGACGCAAATCGTTTGGCGAAACGACGGCGGTGCGCGCGGCGAAATTGGTCCAGCCGACGAGCGTCAACAGCGGCCAGATCAAGAACGGGCGAAGTTTTTCGAGGACGAGCACGAGGACGAGGACAAAAAAAGCGAGGCCAAATAATGCGACCAGCGGCGGCTGAAAAATTTGAGCGGTCAGCAGGCCGGCGGCGTAGGCGAAAACGACGGCGACGAGCGGACGGTTCATTTTTCAGGCGTGCTTGAAAACCTTTTCCCGCAACCAGAACAACCCCAGCGCGGCGCCGCCATTCCGCAGCCACAGCAGCAGCAATGCGGCGGCTCCGCCGCAGGTGTCAATCACCACGTCCGATACCAGCGGCGTGCGCGAAGGGACAAAGGCCTGGTGCAGTTCGTCGCTGGCGGCATACATGGAGACGATGGCCAGGGTCAGTCCGGCCTCGTTCCAAGACCACGGGCGCGGATCGTTTTTTGCCGGCTTGCGGATCGCGCGCCAGAACAGCCAGGCCAGGATGGCATACTCGGACAGGTGACAGCATTTGCGGAAGACATGATGGAGGGCCGCCACCTGCATGGGCGACAGATGAGGAAACAGCCAGCGCACCAGCGGTTCAAAAATCAGGGAGGAGTGCCGGAACGATTGCGTGTCGGCGGAGGCGGAAAAAATCAGCGCCATCCAAAACACCGCCGGCAGCCAATAGCGGATGAAGCGGAAAATTGGCCCGGCTTCGTTTGGTTGGACAGACGGTGAACACATCCGGCAAGATTTTAGTGGATTTGAGTTTCAGAGTCCACCGAGTTTGGCTGCCGGTAGTGTCTTAATTTGAAAACATCCGGTTCCCGTCGCCTTGACCTTTATTGAAATGCTTGATTCGTCTCGGTTTGCCAAACTGCGGCTCTTGGATCAGATCGTCCAACGACAACCCCAGATAAAGCAGAGCTAAACCAGCCCTTCGAGGATGTGAGGCAAACGTTCGAGACTCCGGTTGAACGACGCGCGGGCGATGGCCTGCTCGGCATCATGTTCGTTGGGAAACAAAATGCGCCAGCCCGAAGCCTGCAGGCAATGGTCCTGCGTCACTTCCACATAATTCCCACTGCAGCCGATTTGCGCTTTGCGCATCAGCAGATCGGCAATCTGCACGGAAGCGATGATCAGTTGATTGCTTTCGGCTTTTTCCGGATGGTGATGGAACCGGACGGCGTTGACCATCAGTTCCGGCAGCCGGTGTCGTTCGAGATAAAGCGCGCCGAGTTCGCCGTGGTCAATGCCCAATACTTCATCCTCGATCACCAGCAGATCCCGCTGGCCCAGTTCCGCCTGCCGGTGGATTTCGGAGAAATGATCCGGAAAGGACCACGCCATGATGATTTTGCCCACGTCATGCACCAGACCCGCGACATAATCCGATTCATCCGTCGGCGTCTGGACCATGCCGACGACTTCGCGTGTGAGAATGGCGGTGCCGATGCAATGCTGCCAGAACTGCCGCCACGGAAACGCGCATTGCCGGGACAGCCGCTGGAAATCCTCGATGATGGGCGTGACGGTGGTCAGTTGCCGGATTTGCCGGACGCCCAGGTAAAACACCGCCTCCTCAATGCTGTTGACTGGCGTGGCCAGCCCGTAATAGACCGAATTCACCAGTCGCAGCAGCCGGGAGGTCAGGCTGGGATCGCGCTGGATGATTTCCGAAATGTGCGCCGAATAGCGCTGCTCGGCCTGCAAAAGTCCATGCAACGCCTTGTTGATGCTGCTCAAGGAGGGCAGCGATGGACACACCGCCAGCCGGCTATCAATATCCTTGCGGCCCAGCCGCCTGACTTTTTCTGATGCAACCAAGGGAAACATAATTAGACGCTGTCTCCATCGGCAATTTCATGGCGGACTTGAGCGCAAATTTTACTATCCGCGACATAACCGGTCATTTTTTCCTCAAGCCTGGGAAAATTTTGCCGATTTACTTGACGTTGAAAGATCGTTGTGGGGAATGGCTTTTCAAAACGACAAAACCACGACGCGCGAGTGTCGAAGTTGGTTCGGACGATGTCGGAAAATAACATTTGAGCATGATTCCTTGGCTTTTTAAGCGCTGCCAGGGTGGCGTTTTCTTGGTCACGCTGGCGGCTTTGACAAGTCAGCCGGTGCGCGGCGGAGCCTATCTTCCGCTGGTCGGCCCGCCGCCTTTGCGATTTGAAATGGCGATGGTCCATGCCCCAAAAAATTCATGGATGTTGCCGGCCCCGCCTCCGCCGGTGACTGTCACTGAGACCAATCCACCCACAGCATCCGTAATTCCAAGCAATAACATTGTTCCCGCGCCGCCGCCGGGCACGCCAACCAACGCGCCGGCTGTTTTGCCGCCGGCAGATTCGTCGGCAAAATCCGCAACGCCAACCCGTCCGGCAGAAGACTTGCTTGTCGTTACTCCTGAAATGCTGGTTGATTATTTTAAGCCGACCAACGCCGCGACGAACGCGAACAGCGCCCACGTTCCGTTGCCGTTGAATTTTACGCCGCCAACGTCGCTTCCAATTCCTTCCAGCCAAGCGATTTATAAAAACCAATGAGCCGGTTTAGCGAGATATTTTTTGTCCGGCAGATGAATCAGAGACTCGCTCGAAAATTTATTTTCGGGGCGGTGACACTCGGCTTTTTCGCCGGAGCACGGGCAATTTTTGCCGATACAAGCACTCCCGCCGGACCGGTTGCGGATTGGGATCCATTTTCAATCACGGCCATGATCGCATCCAATTCGCTGATTCCGTCGGCGGTGGACGTTTCAACGAATTCGCTTCCCGCGCAGATGGCCACAATGGTAACGACGAATAAAGCCGCGTCTGTCCCGGCGGTTTCACCGGCACCGATGGACGAGTTCGTTCAGAAATTGGAAACCGCCCGTTACCTGCGTAAAATGCGGAGAACCAAGGAGGCTCAATCTTTGCTGGTCTCGTTGCTGAACAGCGACGTGCCGGAGCCCATCCAAAGCTCCGCCTTGTTTGAACTGGCCGGGCTGGCGCAGGGCGAAGACGACCTCCCGCGCGCCCAGCAGATTTGCGCCCAGTTTCTGAACCGCTGGCCGGGCGACCCGCGCGTGCCCGAAGTGCTGCTCCAGCAAGGGCGGCTGTTCCGCCAGATGGGACTGCACGACATGGCGCTCACAAAATTTTACGCGGTCATGACCGCCGCGCTGACCCTGAAAAGCGACCGGCTGGATTACTACGAACAGCTTGTGGTTCAGGCGCAGTTGGAAATCGCCGGGACGCACTACAGCCTCGGCAAATATGCCGACGCGGCCGAGTATTACTCCCGGCTGTTCAAGCAGGACAATCCGGAAATTGACAAGCCGCAAATCCTTTACAAGCTCGTCCGTTGTTACAACAGCACGAGCAATTATGACAAGGCCGTCAGTTGCGGGCAGGAATACCTGGCGCATTACCCCGACGCCCCGGAAGAGCCGGAGGTGCGCTTCGATCTGGCGGCAGCCCTCAAGCAATTCGGACGCGACAACGAATCGCTCCAGCAGGTTTTAACCTTGCTTCAAAAACAAAGCGCGCGCGCGGCGGAACACCCGGAGCTTTGGGCTTACTGGCAGCAGCGCGCCGGCAATCTCATTGCCAACCAGTTTTACCGCGAAGGCGACTATCCGCGCGCGCTGGACATCTACAACAGCCTTTCGCAACTGGACGCCTCGCCGCAATGGCAGTTGCCGGTCTGGTATCAAATCGGCATGACCTACGAACATCTCCTGCAGCCGCAAAAGGCCACCGACATTTATCAGCAGATCATCAGCCGCGAGGCGGGAATGGGCACCAACGCGCCGGCCAGTCTCTCGTCCATCGCGGACATGGCGCGCTGGCGCGTCGGTTTTATTCAATGGCAGAACACCGCCGAATCCGCCAACCGCCGTTTTGCTGACACCAACGCCCTGTTCGCCGCCAAAGCCGTGAAACCGGTTTCCAACCATGAATAATCCTGCACCCGCCGGCTTCGTTCCCGATCTGATGCGCGCTTTGCGCGCTTTCACCGTCCTTGGCGAAGAGACGCTCGCGCTGGTCACCCGCGAGCATCAGGCGCTGGCCGGCACCGGAGATTATGAGCCGTTTGAATTTTATCGTTTGAGAAAGGGCTTGCTGATCCGCCTCGAACCGTTGATGATAGGCATCAGGCGCTGGCGTCATTTGTGGCAGCAAATAAGCCCGATTGAGCGTGCCAGTTGCCCTGATGTGAAAATTGTAATTCAGATGCTTCAAGATTTGCTCGTCAAAATTCTCCAGTTGGACCGGGAAAACCAGCAGGCTTTGCTTCGTCGCGGACTGGTTCCGGCCCGGCATGTGACTGCCTGTGCCGCCCCGCCGTCAAATTTTGTCGCCAACCTTTACCGCCGCTACAACTCTCATTGATTTGCTTATGGCCATTGAAAAAATCATCGTGCTGGAGGACGACGCCATCGTCCGGCGAAACCTCGAACAGCAATTGCGCAACCGCCGCTACGACGTGGCCGCCGTCGAATCCCTCGCCGAGGCGCAGGAGTATTTGAACCGGGACAACTTCGATTTAATTTTTCTCGACGTTTGCCTGCCCGACGGCGACGGCACCGAATTGTTGAAGGCCCTCCAGCTCCGGCCGCAAAAACCGCTCGTGATTGTCATGTCCGGCTTCGGCAGCGTGGAATCCGCCGTGGACTGCATGAAAAATGGTGCGTTTGATTATATGATCAAGCCGTTTTCAGTCGAGCAGCTCGGCGTCACGCTGAAAAAGGCCGAGGAATTCATCCAGCTCGTCCGCGTCAACCGTTTTCTCTCGCAGGACAACGAGGACACCGGCTACGAACTGCTCGGCCAGAGTCCGGCGATGGAAAATCTCCGCCAGCTCATCCGCAAGGTCGCGCACACGCAGGCCACCGTTTTGATCCAGGGCGAAAGCGGCACCGGCAAGGAGCTGGTCGCCCGCGCGCTTTACCGCGCCAGCACCCGCGCCAGCGCGCCGTTCATCAAGGTCAACTGCGCCGCCATCCCGGAAAACCTGATCGAAAGCGAATTTTTCGGCCACGAGCGCGGCGCGTTCACCGGCGCGACGAACAAGCGCGAAGGCCGCTTCGAACTGGCCCACGGCGGCACGATTTTGCTGGATGAAATCAGCGAGATTTCCCCCAGCGTCCAGGCCAAGCTCCTGCGCGTCCTGCAGGAGCGCGAACTGGAACGCGTCGGCGGCAACCGCACCATCAAGGTGGATGTGCGCGTCATCGCCACCACCAACCGCCGGCTCGACGAAAGCGTCGAGAAAAAGGAATTCCGGCAGGACCTGTTTTTCCGGCTGAACGTGGTGCCCATTCACGTCCCGCCCCTGCGCGAACGCAGCGAGGACGTGCCGTTTCTGGCCGAGGATTTCACGCGCCGCTTCAGCCGCAAGCACGGCACACCGGTTCACGGCCTTTCGCCGGACGCCCTGCGCGCGCTCAAGGCACATCCCTGGCCCGGCAACGTCCGCGAATTGCAGAACGTCATCGAACGCGCCGTCATTCTTTGCGACGATTGCACGCAGTTGGAACCGGAACATCTCGGTTTCGGCGCTTCCGCCGCGGCAGCCCCAGACCTTTCGCTGCCCGCGTTCGCGCCGGCCACCAGCGCGGTTTCGCCCGAAACCAACGGACATGGCGGCGGCAATGGATTTCTCCCGCTCGCGGATGTGGAAAAGCAGCACATCCTGGCCGCGTTGCGCTGCTGCAAGGGCAACCGCACCCATGCCGCCAAAATGCTGGAAATCAGCATTCGCACCCTCCGCAACAAGCTGCACGAATACGACGGCGAGGTGGAACGTGCGGAATTGGCAGACGAAATGTGACGAGCTTCACGCCGCGCGGCGTGCTTGTCGCATAGTTTTGCATATTGGTTGGAACGCTGGGAACGGCCTGGCTTGAGGGCGGGAGGGCTTTCCATTTCTGTCGGGCGATGCCGCCCGGCGCTCCGTTTCATTTTTTGCCGGCCACTGCCCACTGGACAACAGTTGCCTAGCAGCGGCGTTCTTGCCGGAAACATTTTCCCCTTTCGCGCCAGGCCGCTTCGAAAACAGCCAATTTTCGGCGAAATCTGCCGCTGGCATCGGTGCTGCTTAACAGCGTTCGGAAAAAGTCACATGATAGACGCGTTGTTCAACCAGCCGGATTATTTGGCCGCCAAAAAGCAGCTCGATGCCATCGCGCTGCGGCAGGACGCCATTGCCAGCAACCTCGCGAATCTCGAGACGCCCGGCTACAAGCGGCTGGACGTGTCACCCGCGTTCAATTCGGAACTTGAACGCGCCTGCGCCGCGCGCGACCCGCAGCAAATCGCCGCGCTCCGGCCGGAAATCGCCGTGGATCCCAACGCCGTCGCCGTCAGCCCGGACGGCAACACGGTGAACTTGGAAAGCGAACTGCTGGAAATGAACAAAAATTCCCTGGCGAACACGCTGGAGACGCAACTGGTCACCACGGACTTTTACCGGCTGCGCATGGCCATCACCGGCAACGCCGGCTGACGCTTATGATTGACATCCTTTCCGGCATTCAAAGCACCTCCGCCGCGCTCGACGCCGAGCGCACGCGGCTGGATGTCATTTCTGAAAACATCGCCAACGCCAACACCACCCACGGCCCGGACGGCAAGCCTTACCAGCGGCAGGTCGTCGTGTTTGAAAGCGCGCTCCAGCAGGCGATGAACGGCGGCGCGGCCGTGCCGACATTACGCGTCGCCGGCATTGAAAAGGATCAACGCCCGTTTGAAACGGTTTATGAGCCGGGCAATCCGGACGCCGACGCGCATGGCATGGTGGCCATGCCGAACGTCAACATTCACGAAGAAATGGCGGACATGATTTCCGCCGAGCGTTCGTTTGAGGCGAACCTAGCCGTGGTCAAAAATGCGCGCGCCATGGCGTTGCAGGTTCTGTCCATCGGCAAACATTGACTTGAGCCATGATCCCCATTTCATCCATCCAGCCGCTGATGTCGGCCTACGGCGTGACGCCGGGCCAAAGCATCACGCCGTCGCTGCCGGTGACGCCGGCGGAGCAGCCGGGCGCGCTCGCCCCCGCACAGCCGTCGGGTGATTCGTTTTCGACGATGCTTGGCAAGATGGTCGAGGAGGTGAACGCGAAGCAAGTCAATGCCGCCAACACGGTGAACAATTTGCAGGCGGGCGGCGGCGTGTCCTTGCACCAGGCCGTCATCGGATTGGAGGAGGCCAACGTCTCGTTCCAGCTCATGGTCGAGGTGCGCAACAAGCTGCTCGATGCCTATCAGGAGATCATGAAAATGCAGGTGTAAGGAAATTTTCCAATGAACAACCTATCAAAGCTCGGCGCCCAACTGGCCGAAATCTGGAAGCAGCTCGGCGTGAGCCAGCGCATCAGCGTCATCGCGGCGACGCTCGTGCTCGTGGCCGGCCTGGCCGCCATCGCCTTCTGGTCGTCGCACACGGATTACAGCCTGCTTTACGGCAAGCTGTCGGATGCCGAGTCGGCGAAAGTCATCGCGGCGCTCGACGACGCCAAGGTGCCTTACAAGGTGGGCGGTGGCGGTTCGATTCTCGTGCCGGCCGACAAGGTTTACGAGATGCGGATGCAACTGGCGGGCAAGGGGATTCCCAGCGGCGACGGCGTGGGTTTTGAAATTTTTGACAAGCCGAACTTCGGCATCTCGGATTTCATCCAGCGCGCCAATTACATCCGCGCGGTGGAGGGCGAACTCGCCCGCACCATCGGCCAGATCAACGAGGTTGAGGCCGCGCGCGTCATGATCGTGATGCCTGAAAACCGGCTGCTGCTGGACAAGGACAAGCATCCCACGGCGTCGGTCTTCGTCCGGGTGACGGGCAACACGCAGCTCCAGCCTTCTTCTGTCAATGCCATCCGCTTTCTTGTCGCCAATTCCGTCGAGGGATTAAGCCCCAATTCCGTCACCGTCGTGGACAACCTGGGCAACATGCTTTCCGCCAACGATGACAACGATTCCATCGCCGGCCTCACGTCATCGCAACTGGGAGCGCAGCGCAATCTCGAACAATACCTTTCCAAAAAGGCGCAGGACATGCTTGAAAAAGTCCTCGGTCCCGGGCAGGCAGTCGTCCGCGTTTCCGCCGAAATCAATTTCAACACCGTCACCACCACCCAGGAAAAATACGATCCGGACGGCCAGGTCATCCGCACGCAAACCAAGGACGACGAAACCACGGATTCCAGCACGGCAAATTCCACCGCCGCCGCCGGCATCACCGCCAACACCGCCACCGACACGAACGCCATGACGAAGGTTGCCGCCCCGGTCAACAATTCCAACGACCACAAGACCACTTCGACCATCGAATACGAAGTCGGCAAGACGACCAGCAACACGACGCAGGAGGCCGGCGGCCTCCGGCGGCTTTCCGCCGCCGTGACGGTCGCCGCCCGTTACGAAGGGGAGGGCGCCGGCCGCAAAATCGTCAACCGCACGCCGGCGGAACTCGACCAGCTCAAGCAGATTGTCACCGGCGCCATCGGCGCCGACAATACGCGCGGCGACAGCATCACGCTGGAGGAACTGCCGTTCAACGACGAGTTCGCCACCACCATGACGCAGCAACTGGACCAGCAGCAGCGCCGGGAATTCTGGTGGGACACCGCGCGCAACCTCGTTTATCCCGCGCTCGGTGTCGCCGCGCTGCTCCTGCTGCTGCGCATTTTCAAACGCACGCCCGTTCAGGAAATTCCGCTGGGTGTGCCCGTCGGAAAAATTCTCGGCAATGGTCATAGTAATGGCAATGGCAACGGCAACGGTCATGGCCACTGGCTGCCGGAGCAGCCGCCCGGCGTCGTGACCGTGGACGTGCTCAACCGGCTCATCAAGGAAAACCCCGCGAACATGAGCCAGGCCATCCGCGAATGGATGAGCCGCGGCCCGAACTCTGAACGCTGATTTACCATGCCTGCCCTAGCTGCCAATCCACCGGAAACAGTCCCCGCCGGCAACGGCGCGTTGAACAAGACGCAGAAACTCGCGGCGCTGCTGGTCATGATCGGAGCCGAGGGCGCGGCCGAAATGCTCAAGCAGTTCCAGCCGCGCGAAATCGAGGCCATCTCCCGCGAGATGGCGCGGTTCGGCCTCATCACCCGCGAGCAGCAGCAGGAGATTTTGCAGGAATTTTCCGAGGTGGCGCTCGCCGCCAGCACGTCCGTTTCCGCCGGGCCGGACATCGCGCGCAACACGCTCGAAAAGGCGGTGGGCAGCTTCAAGGCCAGCGATATTCTGGGCCGCGTCCTGCCCAACCGCGTCTCCGCCGGCGCCATGCAGTCCATCGCCGACATGGATTCGCGCAGCATTTTCAACCTCGTCCGCGACGAGCAGCCGCAGACCATCGCCTTTGTCGTCAGCCACCTTTCCCCGGAAAAGGCGGCGCAGATTTTCGCCCTGATTCCGAACGAGCAGCGGAACCACATCATTGAGCGCCTCGCCACGCTTGCGCCGACGCCGATTGAGGTGGCGGAAAAAGTCGTGAATGTGCTCAATGCCAAGATGGGCGTCAAACAAACCCGCGCCATGAGCCAGACCGGCGGCGTGACCCCGGCGGCGGACATCCTTAACGCGATGGACAAGAATGTCAGCCGCGAATTGCTCGTCAGCATCGAGGAGCGCAACCCGGAGCTTTCCCAGGCCATCCGCAAAAAAATGTTCACCTTTGAGGATTTGCTGCTGCTCAACCCGCAGGTCATCCAGCGCATCATGCGCGAAACGGAAATGCGCGACCTGGCCCTCGCGCTGAAGAAAGCCAGCGAGCCGCTCAAGAAACTGCTTTTGTCCAACATCTCCCACCGTGGCGCCGAGGGCGTGCAGGACGAAATGCTGGCGCTCGGCCACGTCAAGCTCCGCGACGTCGAGGCCGCGCAACTGCGGCTCATTGACGCCGTCCGCAAGCTCGAAGCTGAAGGCGAGATTGACCTTGATGAAGCCCGCGTCGCCGAATATGAAGTGGTCTGAAACCATCACGCTCACCGAGCCGCTCAACGACGTGCGCCTCACCGCGCTACCGCCCGTGAGCGAATGGGACCAACGCCTCCACGCCGCCGAACAGGCCGCCTACGAACGGGGCCGGCTCGCCGGTGAGAAAAATCTTGGCGAACAAATGGTCCAGCAGCGGAATGAACTGCTGGAGTTGCACCAGGGCGTCATCGAATCGCTGGGCCGCGCCGTGCCGGAAGTCATTCAGCAGACCGAAACCACGCTGATGCAGATCGCGCTCGAATGCGCCCAAAAAATTGTCGCCGGCATTCCCGTCACGCCGGAACTGGTCGAAGCCGTCGTGCGCGAGGCGGTGTCCCAGACGAAGGAGACCGCTGAAATTCTCATTCAGCTTCATCCCGATGACCTGACGTTGTTGCGCAAACATCAATCACCGATCCTTCAGGGTTTGCCCGAGGCCGGTCCGCTCAAGTTCATTGGATCCTCCAAGATCACCCGTGGCGGCTGTCTCGTGCAAACCCGGTTCGGCCTGCTTGACGCGCGCCGTGAAACCAAAATCAAACAGCTCCGCGAATCCATTTCCGCATGAAGCCCGCCAATTCCTGTCCGACCCGGCGTTTTGACGCCGCACTTCAGCGCGTGCGCTCGGCGCGCGTCATGGAAACGTGCGGCCGCGTCGTGCAGGTCATCGGGCTGGTCATCGAATCGGAAGGCCCCGTCGCTTCTGTCGGCGAAATCTGCCGGATTGAATCCGCCCGGCACGATGGCTTCACGCTCGCCGAGGTCGTCGGCTTTCGGAACCATCATCTGCTGCTCATGCCGCTGGGCGAGCTGCACGGCATCCATCCCGGCAGCGAAGTCACCGCCACCGGCGCGCCGATGCGCATCGGCGTCGGCCACGCGCTCAAAGGCCGCGTGCTGGACGGCCTGGGCCGGCCGATTGACGGGCTGGGTCCGGTGCATGCGGAACATTCCATCGAATTGAACCAGCCGCCGCCGCATCCGCTCCGGCGCCAGCGCATCCAGAAAGTTTTCCAGACCGGCATCAAGGCGATTGACACGTTCACGCCGTGCGGCCGCGGCCAGCGCCTCGGCATTTTTGCCGGCAGCGGCGTCGGCAAATCCACCCTGCTCGGCATGATGGCGTCGTATGCCGAGGCCGACGTGAACATCATCGCGCTCATCGGCGAGCGCGGCCGCGAGGTTCGTGAATTCCTGGAGCGCGACCTCGACGAAACCGGCCGCAAAAAATCCGTGGTGGTGGTCGCCACGTCCAACGAGCCGGCGCTGCACCGCGTCAAGGGCGCGTTTCTGGCGATGGCCATGGCCGAGCATTTCCGCGGCCTCGGCCTGAGTGTTTTGCTGATGATGGATTCCGTGACGCGGCTGGCGATGGCGCAGCGCGAAATCGGCCTGGCGGTCGGCGAGCCGCCGGCGACGCGCGGCTACACGCCGTCGGTTTTTTCCCTGCTGCCGCAACTGCTCGAACGCGCCGGCACGGGCGAGACCGGCGACATCACCGGGCTGTTCACCGTGCTCGTGGAGGCGGACGACATGAATGATCCGATCGCCGACGCGACCCGCTCGATTTTGGACGGCCACATCGTGCTGTCACGCGAGCTGGCGACGCAGAATCATTATCCGGCGATTGACGTGCTGGAAAGCGTGAGCCGGTTGAACCGCGATTTGCTGCCGCCGGAAAGACAGAATTTGACCGCCGCCGCGCGCGAACATCTGGCGGTTTACCGACGCAACCAGGATTTGATCAGCATCGGCGCCTACCCGGCGGGCAGCAACCCGGCGATTGACCAGGCCATCGCGCTGCGCGAGCCGCTCAACCGGTTTTCGCGTCAGGGTGTCAACGAGGGTTTCGACGCCGCCCAAAGCTGGTCGCTGCTGGCAAAGGCCTTGTCCACGCCGGTTCCGCCCAAACCACCGCAACCGAGGAAATAACCCATGAAATCATATCATTTTCCGCTGCAATCGCTCCAGGTGTTGCGCGAGCAGAAGGAACGCAACGCGCAAAAACGATATGCCGGTGCGCTGCGCGCCAGCAACGAGGCCGCCGCCAGACTGGATGCCGCCACCCGTGAACTGGACGCCGCCTGGACGGCGCTGCACGAGGAGGTTGCCGACAACATCACCGCCGCCAAGCTGCACCAGACCCGCGCCTGGTGTGGCGAGCTGGAACGGCGCTGCGAACAGTTGTCCGCCGCCTTGAAATTGTCGGAACGCCTGACCCGCGAAGCCTGGCACGAAATGCTGCTGGCCACCCGCGACCGCGAGGCGCTTGACCGGCTGCGCGAAAAAAGCCGCCGCGCGTTCGACCGCGAGATCCGGCGCGACGAACAAAAGCAACTGGATGAAATGGGGCTGCGGCTCAATCTGCCGCCCGTTCCCCGGAACGAAACCGTCACAACACAAATGGCATGAACATGACACGCTGGCTGACATCTGGCTGGGTGGCCGCCCTTGCGGGCTGCCTTCTTTATCTCGCAACCACGGCGCTGCTGATCCGGCCCGTCCAGTTTGAAGGCGCGCGCCTCGCGCTGGCCGCCGCGAAGCTGACACCGGACGACGATCCGTCGTGGAAATTCAAAAACCCGGAATTCGAGCAGTCGGTGGCGGAACTGAAGCTGGAAAAAAACGATCTCGACACCCGCGCCCAGCAGTTGCAGGAATTGCAGGCACGGCTGGCGGCGCAGCAGCAGGAATTTTCCACCGCCACGCAGTCGGTCTATCAATTGCAGGCCGAGTTCGACCGGAATGTCATCCGCATCAAGGCGCAGGAGGTGCAAAACTTGAGCAAGCAGGCCAAGATCATCTCCGGCATGTCACCGGAAGGCGCGGCGAACCTCATCAACGAGATGGCGGACGAAGACGTGGTGCGGCTGCTTTCGACGATGAAGACGGACGAGGCCAGCCTGATCCTCGACTCGATGAGCAAGCTCGGCAAGGTTCAGGCCAGGCGCGCCGCCGACTTGACGGAACAATTGCGATTGGTCCTGCCTCCCGACACCGCCGGGGCGGCCAAATCATCCCCGTGATGTCCAAGCTGAGTTTCATCTCGCCGCCGGTCGCCGCCGGCTCGTCCAAGAATTCGCCGCCGGTTGCCGATTCCAAAAACATTCAACCGGCGGAAAAATTTCAGGCCGTCATGGAACGGCTGACGGAACTTTTTTCACGCGCCAATCTGTCAACCCCAACCGGCCCGACCGATCTTTCCGCCGAGTTGGCTTCCCCAAAAAATTGCATCGGCAAAACCGGCCAGGACACGGCAAAGGACGGCCTTTCGCCGTTGACACGACCCCAGCCCGAATTAACGACGATATCGGACGTTTCATTTCCACCGGCGATCCTGACGCCCGCCGCGGCTGAACTGGCCACCGCAGAAATGTCGTTGGCCGTCCCTGCGAAAGCCGGGGCGGTTCTGTCCAATCCGTCAGCCAAAACTCAAACCAGCCCGGCCAATTTTTCCGCCGGGCAATCCCCTGAACAAAATATCACCGGCAAAACCGGCCCGGACACGGCAAAACAGAGCGGCCCGCCATTGAGGCGTCTTCAATCCGAATTAACGACGAAATCGGCTGTTTTAATTTCACCGGCGATCGTGATGCCCGCCGCAGTTGAACTGGCTACTGCGGGAATGCCAGTTGCCGTCGCTGTGAAAGCCGGGGCGGTTCCGTCCAATTCACCGGCAAGACCGGAAACAGCATTGTCCGGTGTCATGGTGGTTGAATCCGGGCCGGAAAAGCCGATGACAACCACTGAATTGGCTCCGGCAACCAGTCTGCTTTCGCAGCTTTTGGGTGAAGCGGATGACGGGCCGGTGGCGTCAGCAAAAAACAAACAAACCGATTCGCCGGTTGCCGCAGTGAATGGCCCGGCGGATTTGTTGGCGTCGGTTCAAAAATCCGGGCCGGCCCAAAGCCATGTTGATTTGCCGGAAGCGCTGGCACCCGGCGTCGTTGAAGCACCGGCTACGGGCGCGGCCCGGTCCGGAAACGAAATATCCGCAGCCATTCCCGGCGAAAAATCGCCGGAAACTCAGGGACAGCCAGCGACCATTGCCATCCAGGCCGGCCCAATTTTGGAGGCGGTGCCGGCTTTAGCCGCGCCGCCATGCAATGCTGGCACAGTCGTTGCTAAACAAGAGCCAACCATGAAAATGGCGTCAAATAAGACAAATTTTTCCGAGCTGGAGCAAAAGTTGCCGGGTGCGGCGACGGTTGTGGCTGGGGAAAAGTTGCCGCCCCGTCTGCCGCGTGTGCTGGCAACCGCGCCAGCCAAGAACTCCGGCGAACCGTCATTGCTAGGCAGCGCCGGAATTTCAGCGGATGACGGCGCCGCCAAGGCGGTTTCGTCCGACCTGCCGGATTTGCCGCGCCTGACGCCTTCCGGCGAGCCGCTGGTTCAGCGGACACAGGAACTGGTTTCGCTGCAAGTCATGCAGTTGCGCGAAGCCGGCGCGGATGTGTTGCGGGTCGTCATCAAGCCGGAAGCCGGCCTCCGCCTGTCACTTGACATACAGCAACACGGGGGCAGCGTGGAAGTGCGGGCGGTTTTGGACCGCGGCAATTTTGATCTGCTCAACCGGCACTGGCCGGAATTGCAGCAGCAGCTTGAGTCGCGCGGCGTGCGGGTGGCCCCGCTCGTGAACGCGGACCAGACATCTGGAGACGGGGGCGAAGGCTTCCGACAACCTACCACATCCCACGGCCAACCTGCCGGGGACGATGCCGATCCGGCGGCAACGCCGGTGGCGCAAGTCCTTGGTCTGCCCACGGCCACAGCCACGGTCACGGCCACGGCTTCCGCCTCCAGAATTTCTTCGTATCACCTCGAAACCTGGGCTTGATTTTATGTCAACTGTCTCATCCATCACCAACAACAGCGCCACGAACTCACAGACGTCCACCGATGACATCACGTCGGCGGTATCGCAAACATTATCCGAGCAGGACTTTCTCAACCTGTTGGTCACCCAGATGACCCAGCAGGATCCGCTGAACCCGGAGACCAATCAGGACATGCTGTCGCAGATGGTCCAGTTCAGCACGTTGCAAAGCAACACGACCACGCAGACGGACATGAGCCAGTTGGAAACCGGCCAGACTTTTACGGAAGCCAACGCCCTGATTGGATCACAGGTGAATTTGCTGACGGATTCCAGCGGCGACACGGCCCAGGGCGTCGTCAGCGGCGTGGACATGTCCACCGGCACGCCGCAGATCATCGTCAACGGCCAGAGCTACGGCCTGAACCAGGTTCTCTCAGTCACCCCCGCCACAACTCAATCAACCAAATCAACCAACTAACAAAAATATGATCGGTTCACTCCAAACAGGCGTCAGCGGTCTTCAGCAGTTCCAGGAAGACCTCCAAGTCATCGGCAACAACATCGCCAACGTCAACACGGTTGGCTACAAATCGGCCACGATGGATTTTGAGGACGAGCTTAGCCAGAGCCTGGCGAACGGCTCGGCCAATTCCGTGCAAATCGGCGAAGGCGTCACCACCGGCGCCATTGACTCGGATTTCTCCCAGGGCACCATCAACACCACCGGCGGCACCACCAATCTGGCCATCAATGGCGATGGCTATTTTCTGGTCAAGGACTTGTCCAGCGGGCTGACGTATGCCACGCGCGATGGTGAGTTCAACCTCGACGCCAGCGGCTATTTGACCAACGCCAGCGGTTACCGTGTTCAAGGCACGGTCGGTTCGTCCAGCACCGTGACGGATTTGCAGATCAACAGCGCCACGGCCATTGCGGCCCTCAGCGACACCACCACGCCGGCACCGACCTTGCAGTCTTACACCATCAATACCAGCGGCCAGATCACCGCGTCGTTGAGCGATGGCACCAGCGGTGTCATCGGCCAGATCATGCTGCAAAACTTCACCAACCCGCAGGCGTTGGTAAAACAGGGCGGCAATCTTTACTCCTTCAGCGCCACGGCGGGACCGCTGGCCGCACCCGGTTCGCCCGACACCGCCGGCCTCGGCCAGATTCAATCCGGCGCCCTGGAATCTTCCAACGTGGATCTGGCCAGCCAGATGGCCGATTTGATCACGGCGCAACGCGCCTTTGAGGCCAACGCCAAAATGATCACCACCAGCGATGAGATTTTGCAGGACCTGGTGAACCTCAAACGCTAATCCATCATGCCCGCGAAACCCCAGACGCAGGACGAAGCCGCCGCCACCGAGGAAACCTCCGCGCCTGCAGCGAAAACCGGCGGTGGTTTCAAATCCTGGCTGCCGCTCATCGTCGTCATTTTGCTGATGCCCGCGCTGGCCTACGCGATGACGGTTTTTGTGCTGCTGCCGCGAATTCAAACCGGCCTCGGCCTCCCGACGGCGGCGGCCGAGTCTGGTGCGAAGGCCAAGGCCGGCTCGCCCGGCGGAAAGAAAATCACCGTGAACATGAACAAGCTGCTCGTCAATGTCGCCGGCACGATGGGTTCGCGCTACCTGCTGGTCAGCCTTTCGACGGTCAGCACTGATTCCAGTTTCCAGCAGAAGATGACGGACAACGACGCGGCGTTGCGGGACATGGCCAGCAGCGCGCTCGCCGTCAAAACCCTGGCGGACCTGGAAAAACCTGATGAACGGAATTTGATCCGCACCGAACTGCTGACCGGTTTCAACAACATCCTCGGCAGCGACGAGGTGCAGGAACTTTACCTGACGGAATTTGCGATTCAATGAACCCATCCGAGCCACAGAACCCGCCCGCTGAAGCCGCACAAGATGTATCCGTGCTCCTGTCGCAGGGCGGGCGTGAAAACCGGAAGGCCGACACCATCCGCAGCTACGATTTCCGCCAGTCCGGTTTTCTCGCGCCGAGCGAGCTGCGCCGCATCCGATTGCGCCATGAGCAGTTCGTCCGCTCGCTCGCCGCGCGCCTGGCGATTTTTCTCCGGCTGGAATTCACCGTCCAGCTCGCCAAGCTCCAGATTGTCGGCTACCTGAAATTCACCGAAAGCCTGCCGAACCCGACGCACATCACGCTCTTCAAAATTGATCCGCTCAAGGGCGTCGGCCTGCTGGTCATCCCGCCGCGCCTTGGCTTGAGCCTGGTGGACCGGATGCTCGGCGGCCCCGGCACCATGCCGGAAACCTCCCGCGACTTGAGCGAGATCGAAGTCGCCCTTGTTGACCAGGTGGCCACGCTGCTTGTCAACGAATGGTGCGCGCACTGGCCGGAAATGCGCGATCTGCGCCCGGCCCGGCTCGGCCACGAAAACAACAGCCGTTTTCTCCAGACCACCACCGCCGAGGCCGCGATGCTCATTCTCACGCTCAACGCCGGCCTGGGCGACCAGTTGGAACCCGTCCAGCTCGCATTTCCCTTCGCCACCATCGAACCGCTCATGCGGCTGCTGGCTCCGGCGGGGCTGCCGGAAACCGACGTCATCGCCGCCGCCTCGGTCCAGCCGAAGTGGAAGGCGGAATTCAACGACGTGCGCGTGCCGGTGGTTGCCGAGTGGCAGGGGCTGAAAGTTTCCGCCGGCGACATCGCCCACCTCAAGGAAGGCGCCGTGCTCATGCTTGATCCCCAATGCGCCGCGCAGGTGCAGTTGAATTTCAACCGGGTGCCCAAGTTTGCCGGCCGGCCGGGCACGCGCGCCGGAAACTGGGCCGTGGAACTGACCAATTTCGTATCCGCTTAAAATCGCATGAACGCCACCGCCCCCGCCAATCTGAACCTCGTGCTCGACGTGCCTGTCAGCCTCACCATCGAACTGGGCAGTTGCCAGTTGCCGATGCGGGAGGTGCTCCAGCTCAACATCGGCTCCGTCGTCCAGCTCGACAAACCCGCCGACGCGCCGGTGGAGTTGAGCGTCAACGGCAAGCTCATCGCCCGCGGCGAAGTCGTCGTGGTTGAGGACCGTTTCGGCGTGAAAATCACCGAGGTCATCGGCAGCGCCGGCGCGATCCTGGCGTGAAAATCGAATGAAGCTGGCAGGTGCAAAATGAAGAATTTCCCAATCAAAACCGCCGGTTTGATTTTTTCATTCGGCATTCTTGATTCTGCATTCGCCCAGACCACCAATTCCGTCGCGGCTTCCCCGTTTGCGCCCGCCTTGTCCACGCCGGACGTGGGCGTGTCGCTGCTCCGCGTGATCGGCGCGCTCGCCTTGGTATTGGGAATTTTTCTGGCTGGCGTCTGGCTGTTCCGCAACTGGCAGCGGCTGGCCGTCCGGCGCGGTCGCGCGCCGAAGCTGAACGTCCTGGAAATCCGCTCGCTGGGTGGACGCCAGTCAATTTACGTCGTCGGCTACGAACAGGAGCGTTTTCTGCTCGCGTCGTCGCCGGCCGGCGTGAATTTTCTGACTCATCTGCCCGGTGCCGGCAATGACACAGCGGATGTGGCGGAGGGGAAACCTGGCATTCCATTTTCCCAGGCGCTGGTGCAGGCGTTGAAAGGGAAATAAAGATGGAAACATTGCACATTGCACATCGAACGCAAAACATCGAATGTTTGCGCCATAATCGGCGTCCGATGCTGTCTCTTTTCCGCCGCTGGCTTCCGGCGTTGTTCGTTTTTTTCATTTTCGGCGCGCTGACGGCTTCCGCGCAGTCAACCAATCTCACCACCGGCTTCGGCCCGGTCCAGATCACGCTCGGCGCCAGCAACGGCCCGCAGGACGTGGACACTGGCATCAAAGTGCTGGCCGTGCTCACGCTGCTGACGCTGGCGCCTTCGATTTTGCTGCTGATGACCTGCTTCACGCGCATCGTGATCGTGCTGTCGTTTGTCCGCACGGCGCTGCAATTACAGGGCACGCCCGCGAGCCAGATCATCATCGGGCTGTCGCTGTTTCTCACGATGTTCATCATGCAGCCGGTCTGGGATGGCATCCAGCGCGACGCGCTCACGCCGTATCAGGCGAACCAGATCACCAGCCAGCAGGCGGTTGACCGCGCGTCGGCGCACATCCGCACCTTCATGCTGCAACAGGCGCGGCCCAAGGACGTGGAATTGTTTGCGCAGATGGCGAAGCTACAGCCGACAAAACCGGACGACCTGCCGCTGCGTGTCGTCATTCCCGGCTTCATCATCAGCGAACTGCGCACGGCGTTCCAGATGGGCTTCCTGATTTTCGTGCCGTTCATCCTGATTGACCTCGTGGTGGCCACGGTGCTGATGAGCATGGGCATGATGATGATGCCGCCGACCACTTTTTCGCTGCCGTTGAAACTGCTGCTATTTGTGCTCGTGGACGGCTGGTCGCTCGTCGTGACTTCGCTCGTCCACAGCTATGGCATGTAGCCGCCAAAAATAATGAATCCCGAATTCGCCATCGAACTGCTCAAAACCATGATTTACCAGGCGCTGATGATTGCCGCGCCGCTGCTGGCCACGGCGATGATCGTCGGCCTGGCCATCAGCCTGTTCCAGGCCGTCACGTCCATCAACGAACAGACGATGACGTTTGTGCCGAAGGCGCTGGCGGTCATCGCTGTTCTGCTGCTGCTGCTGCCGTGGATTGTCCGGTCGCTGGTCGAGTTCACCACGGCGGTCATTCAAAAAATGCCGCAGATGGTGCAATGACATTCGTTGAAACATTAAACCGTTGAACCGTTGAATCGAATTGCCCGGCGCTGTCAACGCATCATCCGATTCAACGATTTAACAATCAATGTAACGGTTTGACGATGGAAATAGATTTATACAACTGGCTGCTGGTGTTCCTGCGCGTCAGCGCATTCCTGCTGGTGCTGCCGTTTTTTTCGATGACGAATTTCCCGCCGACGATGCGGGTGGCGCTGTCGGCGCTGACCGCGCTGCTGCTGGCGCCGATCCTGCCGCCGTGCGCGCTCGGCCACCTGCCGTTGCTTTCGCTGTTTGGCGTGATGATCCAGGAAGTCTGCATCGGGCTGCTGCTGGGTTTTGTCACCCGCATGGTTTTTTACGCGGTGGACCTTGCCGGCAACGTCATCGCCAGTGAACTCGGCCTGAACATGGGCGCCATCCTGGACCCGATGACGGGAATGTCCTCGCAGGTGCCGGGGACGATTTTATTTTATCTGGCGGCGGTGGTGATGTTGACGATGAATTTGCATCATTGGATTTTGGTGGGATTCGAGCGCACCTATTCGGTGCTGCCCATCGGTGGCGCGCACCTGAACGGCGCGCTGTTCCAGATGCTCCTGGACCAGACCAGCCGCATCTTCGTGGTGGCGCTGCAAATCGCCGCGCCGGTGCTGGCGGTGTCGTTCGTCGTCACGGTGGTGTTCGGCGTTTTGAGCCGCGCTGTGCCGCAGATCAACGTCTTTATTCTAAGTTTTTCCTTCCGCATTGTCGGCGGCTTGATCGTGTTCGGCTTCACGTTGCAGCTCTCGGCGCAGCATGTGATCAATTATTTGAACCGGCTGCCGGATGATCTTCTGACCCTCGGCCAACTGATGGGAGGGCGCTGAAGCCATGAGCGAGCAAACCGGCGAGAAAACCGAGCAGGCGACCCCGCGCCGGATGGAGGAGGCGCTCAAACACGGCCAGATTGCGCGCAGCGCGGAGGTGCAGACGGCGTTCGTGCTGCTCGGCGCGCTGGCCGCGCTGACGTTTATCGGGCCGGAAATCTGGCGGCAGCTTGTCACCGCCAGCGTCACGGTCTTCAGCCATCTGCACGACACGACGCTCACGACCACCGCGCTGCAAGGCTTCGCCTTCACCGGCACGCTGGTCTTCTTGAAATGCACCGCGCCGGTCGTTCTCGCCACCATGCTGGCCGGGCTGCTGGCCGGCGGGATCCAAAACCGCTTCAACACCGCCTCCGAGGCGCTCACGCCGAATTGGGCGCGGCTGAATCCGGTGGAAGGCTTCCAGCGCGTGTTTTCCTTCCGTAGCGCGGTGCCGACGCTGATTGCCATCCTGAAATTTTCCATCATCGCCGGCCTCACTTATTCGCAGGTGTGCGCCATTTTGAACGACCCGATTTTCGCCACGGCGGTCAGCGTCGGGCGTCTGGCGGAATTTCTGGCGCAGACCTGCCTGCACATTTTTCTGCGCGTAAGCCTAGCGCTGCTTGTGATTGCCGCCGGCGATTACGGCTACCAATGGTGGCGCACGCACCGCGACCTGATGATGACCAAGGAAGAGCTGAAGGAGGAAATGAAGAACACGGAAGGCAGCCAGATGACCAAATCTGCGCGCCGCCGCCGCCGCAGTGTCAGCAAGGCGAAACAACTGGCCGAGGTGCCCAAGGCCGATGTCATCGTCACCAACCCCACGCACATCGCTGTGGCCCTGCGCTATGACCGGAAAACCATGCGCGCGCCGAAAGTGGTCGCCAAGGGCATTCGCTTGAACGCGCAGGAAATCCGCGAAGTGGCCGCCCGGCACCAGATTCCCATCATCGAAAACAAGCCGCTGGCGCGGATGCTGTTCAAGCAGGCGCGGGTGGGTGGCGAGATTCCTGCTCAACTGTATGCCGCGGTCGCCGAAGTCCTCGCGTGGGTCTATCGGATGAACCGCTACCGGTATTACGCGAAACAAAACCAGGCTTGAAGAATT
>Ga0181520_10001042_pt1 | contig 58237 bp, 48 predicted proteins | sample PEATcosm2014_Bin_29_FD_132451 | JGI IMG/M metagenome (GOLD analysis project Ga0181520, IMG submission 132451) | Peatland microbial communities from MTU Mesocosm Facility, Houghton, MI, USA - PEATcosm2014_Bin02_30_metaG | ecosystem: Environmental > Terrestrial > Soil > Wetlands > Peat | place... | reverse complement strand
GCCGTCGCGGTTGTTCTTGTACAACCGGTTGCTGGCGTTGGGTGGAGTGTCCTTGAGCCGTCGGCCACCGAGGATGAAGATGTCCATCCATCCGTCGTTGTCATAATCGAAAAAGGCGCAGCCACTGGCCATCGACTCGACGATGTAAGTGAAGCTGTCGATTTCGCCGTAAACTATCGTCTCGGTCAGCCCGGCAGCGTGAGCCACATCCACAAAGCGGGAAAATGGCGCTGTCGGCTTGACCGCCGGGAGATCCGCACGAAGTCTGGCGGGGATGAGGACCTGCGCCAGCGCCGCAGGGATGGTGCTAAGCAGACGGCGACGTGTCCACAGGGCGCTTGCATCGTTGCTCATCACTGCCGGCATCCTCCCACACGCATGAAATTACTTTTGTTCGTGCGGCCCCTGCGCCTCTGCCAAGCTCTTGCTGAGTTGGAGAGCGTCAGCGTTGTCCGGCTGCAGCTTGAGAGCGTTGGCCACGGCGTCCTGGGCTTCCTGGAAGCGGGACTCCATGCCCAGAGCGACCGCGAGGGAAACCCAGGCTTGAACGTAGGTCGGAGTAGCCTTGAGCGCCAGCCGGAACTCCCCTTCGGCCGCGGCATTATCACCGCCTTTGAATTCAAGGTATCCGAGCTGGTAGTGGGCGAGGGAGTAATTGGGATCGGCCTTGATGGACTGTTCCAGCGCGGCGCGTTCGCTGGAAGCGTCCCCGAGATCGTCGAGGACGAGGGCCAGCCTGTAGGCAAGCTCGGCATTATCCGGGAGCGCCGCGCAGGCCTGACGATACAGCTCGGCAGCACGCTGGTTGTCGCCTTCTTTGACAGCCTGCGCGGCCTGCGTCGACCGCTGCAACGCCAGCGTGCGATCCGTTCTTGCCTTGAGCGCCTGCTGGTAGAGCCTGAGTTGCTCCTGCGCTGCCGCGGTTTCGCCCTGGGCGCGTAAGACCTTGGCCAATTCAAATCGAACTTCCGGTCCGGGGGCACCCAGATCGATGGCTTTTTCAAATTGCTCCCTGGCCCCGGCAGCGTCCTTGAGCTGTTCCAGCACCAGGCCGAGGTTGAATCGAGATTGGGAATCGTCTGGATTCAGAGCCACCGACTCCTGCAGGTGTTTGCGGGCCGAGGGAAAGTCGCCAGCCTCGCGCTCCTGGATGCCGTTGAGAAAGAGAATTTCAGAATCGTGTGGCGAGAGAACCAGCAGCTTACGACCCAACTCGGCCGCCTTGACGTTGTCCTGGTTGACCACCAGAGTGCGCAGATAAATGCGCTGCGCCTCAATGTCTCGCGGCTTCCGCAGGGCCAGCTTTTCAGCCACGGAGGACGCGTCCTGGTGCCGGGATTGCCGGTTGTAGGCTTCCACCAGCGCCCTGGTGAGGCTGTCGGAGTCAGGATAGGTTTTCAACCCCTCGACCAGCACCTGTACGGCTTCATCAAGCATTTCCGACTGCCCGTAGGCGATAGCAAGATCGAGGGTAAGGTTCTCGTCGCGTGACACGGAGCGAAGTCCACGGATGACCGTTTGGTAATCCTCGACCGAAAGGAGGGTTCTGGCCAGCCCGTGGAGCGCCCTCTTCGAAGCGGGGTCAATTTTGAGGGTGGCCTGCCACTCCGCAAAGGCCTCTTTGCCGCGACCGAGACCGGCAAGCGCCTCGCCCAGCAGGGTATGCGACTCGGCATCCTTGGGATCAAGTTGGACGGCTTGTTGGAGCGGCGCGACAGCCTCCTGCAAGCGACCCGCGGAGTACAGGCTAGACCCCAGAAGGTAAGAGAAACGCGCCGAACCCGGCTCCAGCTTGAGAGCGGCCTGAAAGGATCCGGCAGCGCAGTCATATTGATGATTCCTGCCAAACCATTCGCCCAGCGCCGCATAGCCATCTGCATCGGGATGCGCATGGAGCCGAGCCTCTAAAGCAGACGGTCCAAGGCACCTTGCCGCCCCGGCGAATGCGGATACGTTGAGAAATACCATCAGGATCAGCCCGGTCCGGGCGCGGATTGAAAGCGAAGACATGTTACGTGTGAACTCTACGAATCAGCATACCCCACGGCACAACCTGGAAACCGGCTGAGGGCCTTTGCGGCTCGCGAGCAGGTGGAAGGCGACCCCCGCCGGTAGGCTTCGGTCGGGTTGAGGGGAGAACGGGATAACACGACCGATCCAACGCGAACCCCAGGCGCTCCATCGCGTCGTACCCACCGCGCGGGCGCGGGCGCGCTGAACGCCGGATTCGTGTTGAGTTTTGGTGCGCATGGCGACGCAATCCAATCCGCATGGGGTTCATAGAAAATTCTCTTGCCTCTTTTTCGCGGGTTGTGTCAGGCTCACTTCCACATCGCGACTGTTGCGAGCAGGAGCATCTCATGTCCCCTTCCCCCTCGTATCAAGTCAGACCCTATTACAAGCTGAGGAACCTATCCTCTCTCACAGCCCACGCCGCCGCGGTTGCCCCCGCCGCTGGTCCGTGGGCCTTGCCCGCCCTTTGCGCGGCTTACAACTGGCCTGCCAACCTGACTGGCGGCGGCATCATTGCCATTGTGGAACTGGGCGGCGGCTGGGTGCAGTCCGACATGGACTTGTTCTTCCAGTCGATCAATCAGCCTTCGCCGCAGATCACGGATGTCTCGGTGGATGGCACGCTCAACAGCCCCAACCAGAGCGTCGGTTCTCCGAATGATCCGGATTTCGAGGTTGCGCTGGACATCGAAGTGTCCGGAGCAGCCTATTACGCGGCCACCGGGAACCCGGCTACCATCCGCGTCTACTGGTCGCAGGACATTGCCTCCGCCGTTCAGAAGGCAACCGCCGACGGATGCGATGTCTGCTCCATCTCATGGGGATCTGACGAAGCCAACTGGGGCAACGCAGCCGCCCAACAGATGGAGGCGGCCGCCACAGCGGCAACCGCCGCGGGCATGATCGTTTTTGGCGCCGCGGGAGATAACGACTCCGGCGACGGCGGACCGACGCCGGCCAATGTGGATGTACCCTCTTCCTGCCCTCACGTGGTGGCCTGCGGAGGGACCTGCAAAACCGCAACGCAAGAGACGGTCTGGAACGACAATCCCGGACAAACCAACGGCGAAGGAACGGGCGGCGGCTATTCGACCATCTTCCCCGTGCAGGCCTTTCAGATTGGCGCGCCGCCGGCGCCTGCCGGGACCACAGCGGGTACCGGAAGAATGGTGCCGGATGTCTGCGCGGATGCCGACCCCAACACCGGATACGAGGTCTATGTCCACGGTGCGCAGGCGGTGGTGGGCGGGACCAGCGCCGTGGCGCCGCTTTATGCCGGATTTTTTGCCGCGTTTGGAACCAAGCTCGGCTTCGTTACGCCCACGCTCTGGGCCAACCAGGGAGGCTTCAACGACATCACCGTGGGCGGCAACGGGTTTTACCAGGCAGGCCCCGGACCCGATCCGTGCAGCGGGATCGGATCGCCGATCGGGACAAGCATTGCGGCCTTTTTTTGAGCCCACCTGAATGTTTATTTGGTAAACGGGATCGCCGGTGCGACCGCGTCGAGAGGATAACCCAGGCGCTTCCATTCGTCGTAGCCGCCGCGCAAGGGGCGCACGCGCTCGATGCCCAGCTTGTGCAGAGTCATGGCGGTTTTGGCGGCGGTGGCCTCGCTGGGGCAGGTGCAATAGAGCACGATGTCGCGGTCGCGGGGAATCTCAAGGTGACGTGCGGCCAGGGTGTCGGGCGAGAGATGGTGCGCGCCGGGCAGCGTGAAGGGGTCAGGCAAAAGTTCCAGCGGATGGCGCAGATCCACGATGAAAACCGGCTCGCCGGCATCGAGTTGCTTCTTCAGGTCCGCCGGCTCCAGCCGCGAGGCCACCAGCTTTTTGAGAACCATGCGCCTGCGGATGACACGTGCCACAAAGAAACCAAGAATGCCCAGGACCAGCAGCGCGCCGGAGAATCGGCCTGCCCAGTCCAGCAGACTGGGATCACGCTTGATCAGGTCGCCAAAAAAGCGCCCCGCTCCGAGCAGAGCACCGAGCCAGAGTGTGGCGCCGATACCGTCAAAGAGCAGAAATGGCCAGTAACCCATTCCATTCTGCCCAGCCACGGGCGGGGCCAGCGTGGCCAGGCCGGGGACGAACTTGGCAATCATCAGCGTGACGCGCCGACGGCGGCCAAACGAGTCGGTGGTGCGGCGGACGCAGATGGTGGGTTCGAGCGAAAGCTTGCACAACAGACGCAGCACATGGTGTCCGTAGCGGCGTCCCGTAAGGAACCACGCACTGTCGGCCATGAGGGTTGCGGCCATGCCGGCCAGGAGCGCCAGGGGAAAGCTGAGCTGGTGCTCGGCAGAAAGCGCTCCGGCGGCCAGCAGCACCGGCGTGGCCGGAAGCGGCACACCCAGTTGCTCCACCAGGACCCATGCAAACAGCAGCAGGTACCCATACGTCAGCAAGATATGTGTCGGCAATTCCATCGGTGCGGGTCCTGTCTTTGCTCGCGGGGAATCAGATCGCCCTTTCTCGTCTGCCGGCCAGAGGACGGCGAGAGATGCGGGAGGCTCTCATCTTATCCGATGATTCAATCGCGAATTCGCTTCATGCGATGGAAATCTGCAGCGCAAATTGCAGTAAAGCCGCCTGGAGGCGGCTTTTCAGCGGATCGCTTGGAACCAGGAAGAATGCCGCTCTACGGCTGAGCCTGCGGTGCGTCGTCCGTCGGAACGGAGGCCGCTTCCTGCTGGCCCTTGGAGGCAAACCAGTTGCGGTCCCAGAGGTTCTTGTAGAAGGCGCCGGTCAGTTCAGCCGCACGGGGGCCGAAGGTGGGCCGGCCACCTTCGAGAAAGAAGACTGTCACCAGGCTGCCCTGGGGCGAGTCGGAGTAGGAAGCAAACCAGCCGAAGCGGGTGCCCTTGTCAGAGCAGGTTCCGGTCTTGCCGAAGACCGGCAGTTCGTGGAAGTTGGCGCGCAGGCGGCGCGCGGTCCCATACTCCACCGCGCCTGCCATGCCGTCCTGCAGGTCGGGAATGTACTTGGCGATATCCAGCGTCCGCTTCACCTTGGGCTGGAAGGCGGCGACCTCCGCCGGGGAGTTTGGATGCTGCAAGTAATAAAGGGTTCCACCGTTGGCGATGGCGGCCACAAACGCTCCCAGTTGCAGCGGGGTCAGCGAAACACCCTGTCCAAAGCTGCACATGCGTCCCACGCCACCCTCAGCGGCGGGCAGTTCCTTGTCAGGGTACTCACCCAACTGCTCGCCTTCGATGCGGTATCCGGCAAGCTCGCCCAGGCCGAATTGAGTGGCATAGTGGCGCACTCGCTCGAAGCCCAATTCGCGGCCCAGTTCCTCAAAGTAGAGGTTGTTGCTCTTGGCCAGCGCATCGGTCATGTTCATGCGGAAGCCGGGGAGCTGCACTTGCGTATCGCGCGTAACCAGTCCCTCTGAGAGCGCGGCCATGGCCACGGTGATCTTGATGGTGGAGCAGGGTTCGGCTCCGGGCGAGAGTGCCAGCTTCTGGTTGACCATGGCCAGGATGCGGCCGTTGGAGGGGTCGATGACCACGGCTGTACCATTCATGTCGCCCAACGCGTCGATCGCCGCCTGGCGGACCACCGGATCCTCGCCAGCCGTCAAATCGCCCTGGCCGATGTTTCCGTTGGCAAAGGAACTGGCGGTGAACCGCTCGTAGGAATGATGGCGGAGGGATGTAATGGCCACACGGCGAACACCGGCACGTGCGCGGCCTCTGGCGGTCAGTCGGGCAGTCTGCCGGACCGGCTCTGCCTTGGGAGAAGTACGCGCCGTGGCAGCGTGGGCGGTTCCGGCGTGGGCTGCCGCTCCGCGCGTAGCCGCAGACCGGGATTCTGCGTGGCGGCTTGTGGCCCTGGAAGCGGATTTGGCAACATGCGCGGTGTCGCGATGTCCTGTGGCGCGATGGGATTCAGTCAGACGAGGTTCCGCAGTCCTGTTGCGGTGAAGCGAGCGCGGAGCGTCCAAAGCCGCAGCGCCGGTGGCGCCTGCCCCGGAAGCAATCAAGGCCAATCCAAATGCACAAACGCAAGACAGTCTCATCCAGCCAAAGTCCTCTCAACGATGGATTACGTGCCATGCGCCTTGCCTGAGGCCGCGCACTTCTTTCCAGTCGGCCATGCCCCGGGCCGCTTGCAGCTTCTGCTCCGGATACAACTCACTGTATTCTCGAAGCTCCGGCCTCAGCATGTGATCTCTGTCACCGTCCGAATCAGCCGTCAATCCCTTTACCAACCCACAGAGACAACAAATGTTGCTTTGCAGTCTTGCGGTCAAACCTCAGATTTCTAGAGCTATATTGCACTACTATACAACCCCGGTGCTGGATTCCCAAGGAGAAATCCCGCCCCGGCGGGATCCCCCTTGGCCCTCTCTAGAACTTCAACCTGCGCAGGAACGTCGGAGTGTCCAAGTCCCGCTGCGCCTCTTCGTCGCCCTCGGCAAAAAGCGAAGCAACCGGCTGGACCTCTTGATCCTCTACCGCAACCGGGCCGCGCAGGTCGCCGTCGAAGTCTGAGGCGTAGTCCCGGGGTAGCGGTGTGTACGCCGGCTCCTCCGCCATCTCGGCAAACTTCGGACGTGCGGGCGCGGCTACCAATTCCAGTTCGGCAGAGTCGACTTCCGCGACAGTTTCCACGGCAGTCTGAACGAGAGGGGCTGCGACGGCGACGGTGGCGGCAGCCGGCGCGGTGGCCGAGAAAAAGGCCGGCTCATCCTCTTCCATGGATTCTTCTTCTTGTTCCTCCTCCTCGCTCATAAAGCGCGCCGGAGCGGGTGCGGGCGCTGCGGGAGCCTGCGTCAAGTTGCCGGACGCCACCAGGGGCACAGCAGAAGAGGATACAGAAGCAGGAAGCACCGAACCAAGAGGCACAGAAACCGCCGGCGCCTCTTCCACGCTCAACATGCGCGCGCGGCGTTCGGGCATCTGGTCGCGAAAGCCGGTGGCGATGACGGTGATCTTGACCTCTTCGCCCATCTTCTCATCCAGCACCGCGCCAAAGATGATGTTGGCGTCTTCGTGCGCGGCAGACTGGATCAGCGAGGAAGCCTCGTTGACTTCAGAGAGCTTGAGCGAGCTGGACCCGGTGATGTTGATGAGGATGCCGCGGGCACCGTCGATGGCGCCGGCCTCAAGCAGCGGCGAAGCCATGGCCGCCTGGGCCGCTTCAATGGCGCGGTTCGAGCCCGAGCGCACCGCCGTGCCCATGACCGCATGGCCCATGCCTGCCATGGTTGTCTTTACGTCGGCAAAGTCGCGGTTGATGATGCCGGGGATGGCGATGATGTCACTGATGCCCTGTACGCCCTGGCGGAGCACGTCGTCGGCAATGCGAAAACTCTCAAAGAAGCCGGCGTCCTTGGCCACCGCGAGCAACTTCTCGTTGGGGATAACGATCATGGTGTCAACGCTCTCCAGCAATTCCTTCAGGCCGCGCTCTGCCTGCTGCAGGCGGCGCTTGCCTTCAAAAGCGAATGGCCGCGTGATCACGGCGACGGTCAGGATGCCCATCTCACTGGCCAGCGAAGCAATCACCGGCGCGGCACCGGTGCCTGTGCCGCCACCAAGGCCGGCGGTGACGAAGACCATGTCAGCCCCTTCGAGCGCTTCAATGATCTTCTCCGAGTCTTCGAGCGCGGCGCGGCGGCCCACGTCGGGGTTGGCGCCCGCGCCCAAGCCCATGGTGAGCCGGACCCCAAGCTGCAGCTTTACCGGGGCCTGCGAAAGCTTGAGCGCCTGCACGTCGGTATTGGCGGCGATGAACTCCACGCCCTCCATGCGGGCCTGGATCATGCGATTCACGGCGTTGCCGCCGCCGCCACCTACACCGATGACCTTGATGCGGGCTCCGCGCACAGGCTCGTCGTGATATTGAATGCGCATCCCACTGGCTTCATTGCTCTGTTGACCCATTGGATCCATTTGGTCCGTCTGATTCATTGCGGCTTCGGCCTCCCGATTCATGACTGAATACCTTCATTGCTAAAAACTGGCTGCAAAGATGGCGCGCAGCTTGGCGCGCAAACCGTTATTTTCCGCCGCGCGTGTCACGCGGGTGCGATGGGCATACAAAATCATGCCGATGGCAGTGGCCAAGCTGGGATGGACCAGCTCGCCGGGCATATGCGATAGACGCACTGGCATCCCGGTTCGGGCCGGAACCCGCAACTGGCTCTCGGTTACGTCCAGCATACCGGGCAGCATGGCCCCGCCGCCGGTAAGCACGCAACCGGCGCCCAGGGCATCCACTACGCCGCCCTGGCGCAGGCTTTCCTTGACAAAATAAAGCAGCTCGCGCGCGCGGGGCTCCAGGATCTCGGCAATCGTGCGCAGCGGAAGCATGCGTGGCTGGGGGTTGGCAATCTCAATCTCCGCCAGCTGCGGAACAGCCGTCACCACGGCATTCCCGTAGGTTCGCTTCAGCTCCTCGGCCTGGGCCACCGGCATCTGCAGGCCCACCGCCAGGTCGTTGGTAAAGTGCTGCCCGCCGATGGGAACGGATGCGGTGTGGGCCACGGCGCCCTCAAAAAAAACGGCCAGGTCGCTGGAGTGGGCGCCAATGTCGAGCAGGCAGACGCCCAGTTCGCGCTCGTCGGCCGAGAGCGTGGCCTCGGCGGCGGCAATCGACTCCAACACCGCCTCGGAAACCTCAAGTCCTGCCCGGTTGGCGCAGGTAACCGTGCTTTGCAAAGCGCTGCCGGAGCATGTAGCGATATGCAGATCCACCTTGAGCCGCGCGCCCACCATACCCACGGGATCGAAGATGCCCGGCTGATCGTCGAGGATGAATTGACGGGGCAGCAGGTGCAGAATCTCGCGGTCCGCAGGGCGCTCGATGGACCGCGCACGCTCCACAGCGTTGCGCACGTCCTCGCGGGTGATCTCGCGCATGCGCGAGCCCAGGTCGATTCCATCGCTGGTGTTGAGCCCGCGAATATGCGGCCCGCCCACGCCCACCACGCACTCATCAATGTTGATGCGCGCCACCCGTTCGGCCTGCTCGTTAGCCGCCTTCACCGCCTTGAATGCCGGGCCAAGCTCCGCGATCAGGCCCTTGCGCATACCGGCCGATTCCACTATGCCGTGGCCGCGATAACGCAGGGCTCCTTCGTTGAGGTCGGCGGCCAGCACGCGAGTCGACGCGCTGCCAATGTCCAGCACCACGATGAGGTTGTCCTGTTTCTGGCTCATGGCGCTCACTGGCCCTCTGCCGCAACCGCGGTCGGGTGGGTTGTTTTGGAGGCAAGCTTCCGTTTGCCTGCTTCGAGCGCAGCACGTTTGGCCTCCGCGCGCTTCTTTTTGTCCCTGGCGGCCTTGTCTTTCGCAGTTGCTGCTTTCGCCGCGGCGCTCAGCGGCTTTGAAAAGGCTTTTCCGGCCGGCTTTGCGCCCGCGCTGACTTTTTTGATCTGGGTCGCCGCTTTGGCCTGCGCCGGTTTGGCGGCGGCTGCGCCTGCGGACGAGCCAGGCTTCGGCTTGGCCTGCGCATCTTCAGATGGTTCCCCGGCCGGGGTCTTGCCGTTGTCAGCGTTCGATGCGGCCTGATCGCCCGGCGTGGTTTCCACCGTGTTGGCGCCGTGATTCATCTCCAGCACTACCTGCTGGTCGTAGCGCAAATCCACCTCCCCCAGCCTGGGATATTGCTGGCGCCATTCGGCGATGTGCGCCTTGTAGCGCTGGTAGCGCTCCAGAAAATGGTCTTCGCCAAAGTGCGCCAGGATGTCGGCGCCCTGCTCGGGCATCAGCACGCGGGCATCCTCGGGATCGGTCAGGTCGATTTCGGAGATCTGCTCGGAAAGGCGTTCGCCATTGGCATCCAGTTCGGCCAGAAGGCGCCGATACACCTCCATCCGTGCCTTGCGGCTGGCGAGCGGATCGCGGGGGTCAATCCCCGTCAACACCGGGAACGAGTAATGATGCTGGGCCATCATGGCCGGCGGCATGGTGAGCAGAACTCCGCTTGCGTCAACAAGCCCGATTTGCTGGCCTTGGCGCACAAAGGCCACTGGCTTCCGCTCCACCACCGAGACACGAATCTGATCCGGGAGCAGCCGCATCACCGTGGCTCGCTCCACCCAGGGAATCTCTTCCAGTTGCCTGCGTCGCTCGGCCAGAGGGACAAAGAAGATGTTGCGGCCAATGTCTTCGCCGAAGACCGGCAGCATCTCCGTGCGGCTCACTTCCGTCAATCCGGATGCCTCGATGTTGCCGGCTCCGGCGATGCGGAAGCGCGCGTCGCGCCCCAGATAGGTCTTCAGAAAGAAAGCTGAGGTGGCGAGTCCGCCCAGAACGATCAAAACGCCCAACCCCAAAAACACGCGGCCCGCAGTGCTAGCCGGACGCCACCAGGGGTTGCCTGGCCCGCGGAAGCGCGCCCCACCCGCAGGGAAGGTATCCTCGCCGTCGGGGTCCACCATCTCGAGCGGCATGCCGGGCAGAGTACGCCCCGTTGGGGGTACACCCTGCTGCACGCGCCGGAATCGGGGTTCCTCGATCGCTTCATCCTCCCAAATCAGGGGCCGATTTTTGAAACTGCCTTGAGTCGTCACGCCCGAGCAAGGTCGTGAGAATCGCCAGATTTCACTATAGCTTGCGTGTTGATGGCTTTTTCCCGCATCGGCGGCGGGGGGAATCCGTAGCGTTACGGGGAAGAAGCGGGGGTCAGAGATCAGGGATCAAGGATCGGCCCGGTTCGGTGCGGTTCCCTGCCGTTCCTGATTCAGCCCAAAAACATTCCAATCAGCGAAATTGCTATCATTCTGAACGAAGTTTTGCGCGTCGCTTGCGCCAAATGAATTGGAAGAATCTGCGATTGCTTTTGGCTGGAAATCCGTCTTAAGGAATTGATATGAGACCATCCGCCGGTACCAGCAGCCGCGTTTTCGCGGGCGAACATCGAGATCTGGGCTGGTTCTAAGCCGCTTCTAGCTTGGCCAATATCTGCGGAGCCAACTGGCTCACGTTGCCGGCGCCGAGGGTCAGGATCAGGTCGCCTTCCCTGGCCTGGGCGGCTACGGCAGCAACGGCGGCGGCGAAATCGGGGACAAACTGCACCTGCGGCCCCTCGATGCGGCTCGCCAGCAGCTCGGCCGTCACGCCGAGGATAGGTTCCTCGCTGGCGGCGTAGATGGGCAGCACGATGACGGTATCTGCGTCCTTGAATGCGCCGCTGAACTGTTCGAGAAGATCCTTGGTGCGCGAGTATCTGTGGGGCTGGAAGACGACGTGGATGCGCTTGTGGCCGCACTCTCGGGCGGCGGCCAGCGTGGCGCGAATCTCCGTGGGATGGTGGCCGTAGTCGTCAACCACAGTCACGCCGCGCGCCTGGCCGCGCAGTTGAAAGCGGCGGTCCACGCCGCGAAAGTGGCTGAGCCCCTCCGCAATCTTGTCCGCGGAAATCTCCAGTTGGCGGGCGATGGCTACCGCAGCCGTGGCGTTGAGAACATTGTGGCGTCCGGGCACGTGCAACTCGAAAGGCCCCAGCGGTCCCTCGGCGGTATTCACCAGGAAGCGTGCAAAGCGGCCCTCAATGGCCTCAAGAAATTCGAGGCGGTAGTCGGCATCTGCCGCCACGCCGTAGGTGAAGACACGGCGGCGGGCGCGGGGTAGAATCCCGGCCAGTCGCGGATTGTCCAGGCAGGCGGTCACCGCTCCGTAAAAGGGAACCTTGTCCATGAAATCCAGAAAGGCGTTCTCCACATCGGCCATGTCGTGGTAGCAGTCCATGTGCTCTCGGTCGAGATTGGTGACCACAGCCAGGATGGGCGAGAGCTTGAGGAACGAGCGGTCGCTCTCGTCCGCCTCGGCCACCAGATATTGCGTCGTCCCCAGCCGGGCGTTGGAGCCGAGCGCATCCACGCGGCCACCCACAACCACGGTGGGGTCAAGGCCCCCGGCAGCCAGCACAGAGGCCACCATGGAGGTGGTGGTGGTCTTGCCGTGCATGCCTGCGATGGCGATGCCATATTTCAGGCGCATCAACTCGGCCAGCATCTCCGCGCGCTGGATGACGGGAATCTTGCGGGCGTGGGCCTCCACCACTTCGGGATTGCTGGCGCTGACCGCCGAGCTGGTGACTACAACCGTGGCTCCGGCAATGTGGCCGGCCTCATGACCCTGATAGACAGTGGCGCCCAGTTGCGCAAGCCGGTCAGTGACCGGACCGCGGCGCAGATCGGAGCCGGAAACCTTCATGCCCAGGTTGAGCAGAATCTCCGCGATGCCGCTCATGCCGATGCCGCCGATACCGATGAAGTGCACGTGCTGCGAGGTGGTGAACATGGGAAACGAGACGAAACTCCACTGTAACATTCGCGCGGGCAGCGCCTGGCAGGCAAGTCAAAAAACCGCGGTAAACCCCCGATTTTCGCAAAAGTTGCGGGAATTTATTTTCGCGTGGAGGGCGCAACCTTTGTACCAATCCCTTGTTGAATCAGGACATAACCGGCACGCCGCAGAGATAGCAGGAACGAAGCCTCAAGCGGAGAGAAGCCGGGCTGGCCTCACCGAATTGGCCGGCTGAACGGAGGAGTTATGGACGGCATGCGGAATTGGATGTTGGGTGCGGCGGTGCTGGCTGGCGGATTGGGCCTTGGAGCGACCACAGCTCAGGCAGCCGAGTTTGGGATATACGCGCGCGGACCGGTAGCCTACGTTCCGCCCTGCCCTGGACCGGGATATGTGTGGATCGCCGGCTACCAGGCCAATGGATATTGGATTCCGGGCCGGTGGAACTTCGCCGGCGTCCGGGATCGCGACCACTTTGTCGCAGTCGAGCGCGGCTACGGCCGGGGACCGGTTTTCGACCGGCATTTTGACCGGGACCGCGGACATGATCGCTTCCGCAGGTAATCTCCCTGCCTGATTGCCTGCAGTGGGCGGCCTCTCCCAACCGGAGAGGCCGCTTTTTTGTGTGTTCAGAGCAATTTCACGGTTTGTGTAGTGCGGGCATCGTGGTTTCCCTCCCTGGCCGCAAGAATGCTCCGCCATTTTCAACTGTCTGCTTCCGCCAAGGACGTTGCCCACCAGAGCCCCTGCCGCAATAAACACGCAAAAGACCTTGCCCTTTTCCTCGCGCTGAACGATTCTTTGAGGTGGACCGCAACTAAACCGCGAAAACGTGGTTTCAATAATCAGAAGCCGGACGGGCAAGAGAAGCCCAAGAGCCGGCAGGTGCTGAGGACGGAGTTCAACTCCGGGTCCCGAGTCCGGGTCGAGCAGGACAGGGCAGCACGAGGAGGTTTTTATGCGGAATATGCGCCTGGTTCTGTTTGCAATGTTCCTGGGTTTGGCGTTCGCGGCAACGGCAAATGCACAAGTGGCGGTGGGTGTGGGAGTCGGCCCCGCGGTGGTTGCCGCACCTGACGTTTACGGTCCCCCGGTTTGCGACTGGGGCTACTACTCTTACTACCCGTATGCCTGCGCGCCCTACGGATATTACGGGCCTAGCTGGTTCTATGGCGGCGTCTTCATCGGCGCCGGGCCGTGGTACGGCTGGGGTCGCGGCTGGGGTCGCGGCGGGTATGGCTATCGCGGCGGCTACGGATACGGCGGTCGCGGTGGATATGCGGCTCGCGGAGCCTATGCGGGCGGAGTGCGCGGCGGCTATGCCGGCGCGGCCCGAGGCTATGCCGGCGGCACACCCGGTGTTGCACGCGGCTATGCCGGTGGTGCAGCGCGCGGCGGATATAGTGGCGGCGGTGCCCGTGGTGGATTCAGTGGCGGTGGTGGTGCTCGTGGTGGGTTCAGCGGCGGCGGTGGTGCTCGCGGCGGATTCAGCGGCGGTGGTGGCCATGCAGGTGGCGGCGGCCACGGCGGTGGTGGACACCGGTAACTTTTTGCGGCTCTCCTGAAAAGGCCCGTCTGCTTCGGCAGGCGGGCATTTTTTTGCCATGGAGTGGGTTTGGGCGACTTCACTGCCTGAGAGGACTGGAGAGGCTGGATACAACAGTGCAGCCGCCACGGCTACGTGATTGGCCTTTCGCAGAGCTATCCGGCTGCAAGAGCGGCCAACCGGTCGGCGATCCGCTCGGCCGCGGCGGGATGCGCCTGGGTTCGGGCAGCCGCGGCCATGGCCGCAAGGCGCTCGGGCGAGGTGAGCAATCCGGTAAGCGCGTCAAGGAGCGCATGGGGCTGGCCACCGGATACGTTCAGCGCACTTTCCTGGAGCATCACGGCTGCCCCGGCCCTCACCATGGCTTCGGCATTGCGCTTCTGATGCTCATCGGCTGCGGCGGCAAAGGGCACCAGCAGGCTCGGTTTGCCGGCGGCAGCCAACTCGGCCACGGTGGAGGCGCCGCTACGCGCCATCACCAGGTTCGCCCTGGCAAAGCGCGCCGGCATATCGTCGAAAAAAGGTTGCACCTGCCAGCGCTGGGGGTCAGCGCCGCTTGCGGCATACGCCGCCTGGGTTTGCTCCACGTGGCGCACTCCGCTCTGGTGAAGAACCGTGAGCCCTGGAACCGCATCGAGCAGCGCCGGAATTACCCGCGGAAGATTCACATTGAAGATGCGCGCGCCCTGAGAACCGCCAAAGACCAGCAGGTGGGGCGCTGTGGCGGAGGGCTGCTGCAACGTGAAGAACTCTGGCCGCACCGGAATTCCGGTGACCTCGCAGTTGCTAAACCACTGGGTTGCCACAGGAAAGTTCACCGCGGCGGCCTGGACCCGCTTGCCCACCAGACGGTTGGCCAGCCCCGGCATGGCGTTGGGCTCAAAGGCCATGGCCGGCACCTTGAGCCACAGCGCAGCCGCCATGGCTGGACCGGAGGCGTAGCCGCCCACGCCAAACACGACGCTGGGCTTGAACTCGCGGATCAGCCGTTTGCAGGCAAAGATGCTGCGGGGCAGGTCCACGAGAGTGCGCAGGCGCGTAAGCAGCGAAACATTCTTGAGCGGACCTACATCGACCAAGCGCAGGTTGAAGCCGGCCTCGGGCACCAGGCGAATTTCCATGCCGCGCGCGGTGCCGACAAAGAGCACCTCGGCCCCGTGGCGGGCAACCAGTTCGCGAGCAACCGCGAGGGCTGGAATGATGTGGCCGCCGGTACCGCCACCGGCAATGAGAATGCGCAACGCTGCCAAGTCTCTGCCTTTCGTATGGAGTTTCGCGGAGCCGAGCGACGCTCTAATTCTCGCAGAACATGCCGTTGGCGCATGCACCACCGCGGCCGCAGCAGGGACCACCGGCGCCGCAGGGTGCGGGCGCATCGGCGTGGTGATGGCTGGCGCCTTTCGTGATTGCGCCCGCGCCTCCGCTGATAAGCCTTTTCACTCGTTGGCCACACTGCGGGCAGATTTCAATAGGGGCGTCAGACATCTTCTGGCGCTTCTCAAAGCGGCAAGCACAGGTATCGCATAGGTATTCGTAGGCGGGCATCAGCAATCCTCTCTCGGGCGTCGCGCTCTGTCTTCATTGTAAGGGGAGCGTGTCTCCTCTTCCACTGGTGGCAGAGGGTTCGTCGTGATTGCTTTCCCAAGCCACAGAAGTGAGAGCTGGGGCACCCGATTCCGCAGAGGCCGGTTGGGCGACCAGGAGCAGGACCAAGATGGCTATGTCAAAGCATTAGCCTTTAATGTGCACTGCCGCTCTCGGAGAAAGAGTTGACCAGGAGCCTTTCTGTGCCCTCGCTTGAAAGTACGGAGTTGAATAGCACAGTGCCGTCACGGATGACTATGCCCGCAGGAAAGACATCGCTGTGAAAGTCGCTGAGTACTGAGTCCGGCACGATAAGAATCGAAACTTTTTTTCGGCATGCTCCGTTGCCAGGAACGCAGTCCCTCAAGCACCTCGCTCGACCGAACGTCCTCGCGCCCTGTATTCGCATGCCAACTGGTGATCACGTAGATCGACTGCTGTGGCGATAACTTCGACAGATCGCTCGTGATCTCGGGCCTGCTCGGTGACCACAGTGTGAAGGGGACCAGCAATACCGTGCCGCGCTTCAACGAAACAGCCCTCAGGACAAGGTTATTAGTCCCCGGCAAATAACCATGCAAAGACGTCAGCGGCGCACTCTTCCCCACCATCAGTTGGCGTTCGAGCGCGGCTTGCATCAGCGCCAAATCTGCCGTGCCAGCCCAGCTTGGCTGCTGTACGATCGCCGCCAGATCTTCCAACTTGTTCGGTTTGCTCGAAGCTTGTGAAAGTGCGGCGCACCGAATGGCATCACGGAATAAAGTCGCAGCGGACGTGCTGTCATTCTTTCCTTCAAGAGCTTTCCCACTGACAAGCAACGGAAACGTCGCTGCGCCTTGTGTTGCACAAAGCTTGAGGGTCAGATTGTTCAGGTAGGTGTTGGCTCCCTCCATATTGTCGACGATCAGGTCAATCGCGGCGTGAATGGGCGGATCGTAGGGATAATCCTGAAGCAGCGAGCCCACCTGAGCTTCAGCATTGTCTGGCTCTTTAAGACCCAGAAATGCGCGGACCAGCAGCAAGAGAGCCTGTTCCCTCTGCGGCGGCTGCGGAAGAGCAAGATAATCCACTAAGGCTGCGCGAGCTGGATCAAACTGCTGCCCGAAGATGCAAAGCTGGCCGAGGGCGAGTAGTTCTGTGGCATCGCTGGCAAAAGGTGAAACGTCGGAAGAGAGCGCAAGGCAATCGCGAGAGGCTTGCGCGATCCCGATGCTCAAGGCAAACTTGTCAGCATCCGTCAGGTCGTTTGCTTGTCCCCGTGTCTCCGTAAACGGTGCTAGAGCTGCCTTGTATGACTCGGTTGGAGAAAGCGGTCTGGAACTCTCCTGTCCGGGAAGGCGATGAGCACCTATTAGAAGGAAAAGCCGACGAACACAGCCACATTTCGGGCTTTCTTATCCCAATGAAGAAAATTCCGTACCGGCGCTGCTTCACAGGGCGCTTGGAGTTTGATCTGCGATATTTGGCTCTTCCCGGTACGCAAACTGACTCCGAACTGGGCCAGACGGTGCTGCTCGACTCAAAAACGCAAAGCGAACATGGAATCCAATGTCACAGAAGCCCTGCTATGAGTTTGCATCATTGAAGGAAGATAGACGGTTTGGCCGCTCGATCGTCACTCCAATGAGAATCCGATACGCAATGAGAACCGGCTTCGTCTCAGACAATCCGAAAAGCGCGGATTTCTGTTATCGATAAGTACACTATCGCCGATGCATTCATCGAGGTTTTCGAGAGAAAAGTTCACGGTTCTCCGAGTTTCGGTCATGTCACCGCCTGCACGGCAGTTATTGTTTCAGCGATATTCCGTGGGGCCCTAACCCAGCGGTCTGCGGAACCGGCCGCAGGCATTCTTGGGCAAGAACAAGTTGTTATGCAAAGCCCCCTCAGGGGCTGAAGCCCCTTACATTACGACCCTATACGGCACGACTGAAGTCGTGCCCTGATACAAAGCTCGCTTTCAGTTGTGTCCTGATGCAAAGCTCGACTTCGGTTGTGCCCTGATACAGCGCTCGACTTCAGTTATGTGCTGATACAAGGCTCGCTTTCTGTCATGCCCTGATGCAAGGCTCGCTTTTGAGAGATGCGTACGCTACACGAATCTCGCTTCAGTCCGCCTTCTTGGTGATGTTCAGCAGAATCCCGATGCTGGCCAGAGTTACAAAGACCGAGGTCCCGCCGGAAGAGATCAGAGGCAGCGGAATGCCCTTGGTGGGCACCAGCGAAAGCACCACGCTGATGTTGAAAAAAGCCTGCAGCAGGAAAGCAGTGGTAATGCCGAAGGCCACCAGCCGGGCGAAAGGATCCTGGGAGCGAAACGCGGCGCGCAGACCGCGTACTCCCAGCACGGCAAAGAGCAGCACGATCACCATGGCGCCGATGAATCCAAGCTCTTCGGCAATGTTGGCGAAGATGAAGTCAGTGGACGCTTCGGGCAGATAGAAGAGCTTCTGCATGCCTTCCATGTAGCCCCGGCCGGTGAGGCCGCCGGTGCCCACGGCGATGAGGGACTGGTTGATGTGGAAGCCGGCTCCCTGGGGATCGGATTCGGGGTTGAGGAAGACCAGCATGCGCTGGCGGCGCCATGCAACCATGAAGAGCAACGCAGCCAGAGCGGGCAGCGCCGCGCAGACGGCCCCAAGCAGATACTTCCACTCCATTCCGGCCAGCAGCAGCATCATGGCTGTGACTCCGCACAGGACCAGCGCCGTGCCCAGGTCAGGCTGACGGACGATCAGGGCGACAAAGACCAGCGGCATGATGGCCGCGCGCAGCAGCGTATGCTTCCAGTCGTGCATGGCGTCGAGGCGATTGTGCAGAAACCAGGCCAGAAACAGGACCAGCACAGGCTTGGCGATCTCAGAGGGCTGGAAGGTGAAGAAGCCGCCGAAGCGAATCCAGCGATGGGTGTTGTGCGAGCCGGGAAAGAAGAAAACCAGCACCAGCAGCAGCGTGGTGACGCAGAGGGCGGGATAGATAAACCGTGGAGACTTGTAAACGCTGTAGTCCACCTGCATCAGCGCCAACATGATCAACACACCCGCAAGCGCCCAGAGGGCCTGCCTGCCGACGTACATATAGGGTGAGTGAAAGCGCTCCTGCGCCACCACGGCCGAGGCGGAAAAGACCATGACCAGACCGACCACAACCAGCAGGAGCGTGGTGAAGAACATCCACTTGTCCACTCCTACGAGTTTTGCCATACCTTCCATCCCCGTCGTTCGCTGACGAGTTCCTTGAAGACACGGCCGCGGTGCTCATAGCTCTCAAACTGGTCAAAGCTGGAGCAGGCCGGCGCCAGCAATACCACCTCGCCCGGACGCGCGGCAGAGGCCGCCGCGCTTACCGCTTTGTCCAGTGTCTCGCAGGATTGGATGGTGACCACTCCGCGCAGTTGCGACTCGATTTTGGCTGCCGCCGAGCCGATGGTGTAGACCGCGCGCACCCGCGACTGCAGCAGTTGAGCCAACTGGGTATAGTCGGAGCCTTTGTCCTTGCCGCCCAGGATGAGATGAATGTCAGTGGAGAAAGCGGCTACGGCCTTGGCCGTCGCGTCCACATTGGTGGCCTTGGAGTCGTTGTAGAACTCGACACCGTTAATGGTGGCCACATATTCCAGCCGGTGCTCGACCGCCCTGAAGTTCTCGATGGCCTGACGAATCGCGTCCACGGGTGCGCCGGCCTGCCGGGCCGCGCACACCGCAGCCAGAACGTTCTCAACATTGTGCGCTCCCTTGAGCGGAATTCCGCCCAGAGGCATCACCGTCTCAACCGCCGCATGCCTGGCCGACCGGTAGACCAGGTAACCATCCTGAATCCAGGCGCCCTGCTCGACCGGATTTTCAAGCGAAAACCAGTAGACGGGCGCGGCCGAGCGGACTGCGGCCTCGGCAGCGCGCGCATTGTCAGCGTTCAGCACCAGGCAGTCGTGCTCGTCCTGCGCGGCGAAGATGCGCTCTTTGGCGAGCGCGTAGTTCTCGAAGCTGCCGTGCCGGTCAAGGTGATCGGGCGTGATGTTCAGGATCACGGCAATGCTGGGGTGAAACTCATCGGTGCTCTCAAGCTGGAAGCTGGAAACCTCGAGAACCGACCAGGTTTCGTCGGTACTCTGGCCGATAAGGGACACCACCGGAACGCCGATGTTGCCCCCTACCAGGGTCGGAATACCGGCCTTCTGAAGGATTTCGCCCACCAGCACGGTGGTCGTGGTCTTGCCGTTGGAGCCGGTAATGGCCAGCATTTTCCCCTTGAGAAAACGCGCGGCCAGTTCCAGTTCGCCGATCACCGTAAGGCCAAAACTCTTGACCTGCGCCAGTTCGGGTGTATTCAGCGGCACGCCGGGGCTTACCACGATCAGATCCTGGCGGCGGAAGGTGAGCAGGCCGTGGCCGCCGGTTTCCACCATGATGCCCTCGTCAAGCAGGGCGGGAATGTCTTTGGCCAGCGCCTCGGCGCTGCGCACGTCAGAGACCGTGACCTGGGCGCCGCAGCGGCGCAGAAACAACGCTGCCGCCAGACCGGATTTCCCCAGTCCCACGACCAGAACTTTCTTGCCTTTGAGTTCCATCATCCGGGTCGTTCCTCAGGCTCTCGCGGCCGCGACTCTCTTATCATCTTGCACCGCGGGAACCTTGTCTAACGGAGTTTCAGAGTGGTGAGTGCAAACAATGCAAACACCAGGGCGCCGATCCAGAAGCGGGCAATGACCTTTGACTCGCTCCAGCCCAACTGTTCGAAGTGGTGATGCAGCGGCGCCATCTTGAAGATACGCTTTTTGCGCAGCTTGTAGCTGCCCACCTGAAGGATGACCGAGACCGCTTCCAGAATGAAGATGCCGCCGATGAAGGGCAGCAGAAGTTCCTGGCGGATGATGATGGCAACCGTGCCAATGGCACCACCCAGGGCCAGCGAACCCACGTCGCCCATAAAGATCTCGGCGGGATGGGCGTTATACCAGAGAAACCCGATGGAAGCACCCACCATGGACCCGCAAAAGACGGTCAGCTCGCCCACCAGGGGCATGCGCTGCAGTTCCAGGTAGTCGGCAAAGACCACGTGGCCGCTGACGTAGGTGAGCACGGCCAGCGCGCCGGAGGCGATGATGGTGCAACCGATGGCCAGCCCGTCCAGGCCATCGGTAAGGTTTACGGCATTGGACGAACCCATCAGCACGAAGATGACAAAAGCAACGAACGGCAAAAACGCCAGCAGGCCCAGATGCGGGACAGTACTCGGCCACCAGTGCCAGAGCAGATCGGGGCGCCAGCTCTTGATGAAAGGCACCGTCAACTGCGTTGAGAATTTCCCAAACTGTTGCAGCACTACCAGCGCAATGGCCACCAGCGCCCCGGCCAGCCCTTGCCAAAGCAGTTTGGCCCGCGCCGTCAGGCCCAGATTGCGCCGCTTGACCACCTTGATGTAGTCGTCGGCAAAGCCAATGGCTCCGAAAGCCAGCGTGGAAAACACAGTGATCCAGACAAACCAGTTCGACGGGTCAGACCAGAGTACCGTCGGCAGCAGGATGGCGATGACGATGAGCACGCCACCCATGGTGGGCGTACCCGACTTCTTCAGGTGCGACTGCGGCCCGTCTTCGCGGATGAACTGGCCGATCTGGAACTCGCGCAGCTTCTGGATTACCCAAGGGCCGATGAACAGCGTAATCAGCAGCGCCGTAAGCGAGGCAAAGGCAGTGCGAAAGGTGAGGTAGCGGAAGATCCGGAAGGGGTGAAAGAACGGAAACAGCTTTTCGTAGAGCAGCCAGTAAAGCAAGTGGCCTCCAGAGCCGGAATGAGGCGGGTTTAAGGTTGATTCTACAAGGCCGGGGGCTGGCGGCGGCGTGGAAATCGCATTTGATGGGAACGGACCCGCGCAGCCTCATCGGCGCCGGACACGAGGCCACGGCCCAGGCGGCGTGAGATCGCGGGGCAGTATGCCGTTCGTGCTGAAATCCAGACCGTGGGTGGCTTCAGCGTTGACGGCGCACCAAGGCGGTGGTCGTGGACATGCGCCCCACTGCACAGCGACAGAATGTCTCGCGGGCGTATGCTACTTGCAGCGTCTTTGGCCTTCCCAAAGATACTATCCACATTCGGAGGCACTTTCATGGTAAGCATTCCTAAGTATGTTCAGGATTTCTTTCCGGGCAAACTCGCATGGGTGGCAACCGCATCCCGTGACGGGGAGCCCAATGTTACTCCCAAAGGCACCCTCAAGTTATTCGATGAGCATCACGTGCTTTTCGCCGATTTGTTCTCTCTGAAAACAAGAAAGAACTTATCGGAAAACAATAAAATTGCAGTCACGGTGGTAGACACGGCCACAGGCAAGGGCTACCAGCTCAAAGGAACGGCAGAGATCATTAGCTCTGGCCCGCTGTTCGAAGAAACCAGCAAACAGCTCAAGGGATCTCCCAAGGGTCTGCCACCGCTCCAGCACGTAGTCAAGATTGCAGTGGAAGCAGTTTTCGACCAGTCAGCTGGCCCTGACGCCGGCAGGCAAATCGCATAAAGATACCGAGGTTACTGCTCCGCGGGTTCGATGCATAGCATCTCGATGGCCCGTTCGAGGTGGATACCGCGGGAGCCTTTCACGAGAACTGCGTCGCCGGGCTGGATATTTTGCAGGAGCCAGCAGCCGGCAGCTTCGGCATTGGGAAGAAACAGCGATGCGACCCCGCCGGTGCATGCAGCCGCGGCCAGGTGTTCGGCATTGCCGCCGACGCCGGCAACCAGGTCGAGGCCGGCTTCGGCGGCGGCGCGTCCGCAGGCGGCGTGCAACGCGGGGCCGCGCTCGCCCAGTTCAAGCATCTCCCCTGCAACCAGAATGCGGCGCCGGGCCGGGCGGGCGGCCAAGGTGCGAATCATGGAGCACAGCGCCTCGGGGTTCGAGTTATAGCTGTCATTCAGAACGGTGGCGCCACCGACCTCAAGCACCTGTCCACGCTTGTCCCCGGCGGAGAGCGACGCGAGCGCGGCAACGGCGTCATCCAGATCGACGCCCGCTTCCAGGGCTACGGCCAGGCCAGCCAGCGCATTCGATGCGTTGTGCGCACCCAGCAAATGGAGGGTCAGTTCGCGCTCGCGATCCCCGGCGCGATACCTCACATGCAGTCCCGCCAGATCTTCAGTCGTGTCAACCACCTGCGGATCGGCACAGGGGCCGGCGCCAAAATAAACCGCGCGGCCTGCGAAGTCGCGGCCAAACTGCGAAACGTAGGGATCGTCACAATTGAGAAAGGCCACCCCGTTGGCCGGCAGCGCGGCCACCAGTTCGAACTTGGCGCGGGCAATGCCCGCCTGTCCGTCGGCAAAACTCTCAATATGCGCAGTACCCACGTTGGTCACCACGCCCCAGTCGGGCGCGGCGATGCGCGCCAGCGCGGCAATTTCGCCGGCATGGTTCATGCCCATCTCGACAACGGCGAACTCATGCTCGGGTTCAAGACGCAACAGTTGCAGCGGCAAACCGAAGCTGTTGTTCAGATTGCCCCGGGACTTGAGCACGTTGAACCTGGCTCCCAGCGCCGCGGCCACTGCTTCCTTTGTGGTTGTCTTGCCGGCCGAGCCGGTGATGGCCACCACGCGCTTGCCCCATTGGCGGCGCACATGCGTGGCCAGCGCCTGCAAGGCAACCAGCGGGTCCTCGGCGATGAGCAGCGGCGCGGCCAGCGCCGCGTCGGGCAGCGTGGCCACTCGCGCGCGCGACACCACGGCGGCAACGGCCCCGCGCTCCAGCGCCGCCGTCACAAAGTCGTGCCCGTCCAAGCGCTCACCGCGCACGGCAAAAAACAGCTCTCCATCGGCCACCGTGCGCGAGTCAATGGAGTAGCCGGTCACCATCAGCGCGCCAGGGATGGCCACGCTGGCCGGAGCCTCCAGCACTGTGCCCGAGCCAATGGCCGCCTCTGCCAGTGTGAGATTCATCGCACATCACCATAGCCCAATTCAGCCAGCGTTGAAAGGGCAATCTCGGCGTCGTCAAAGGGAATCGCGTGGCCAGCGAGAATCTGTTCCTTTTCGTGGCCCTTTCCGGCAATCAGCACCACGTCGCCCGCTTTGGCCGCTCTGAGCGCCAGACCAATGGCCGCGGCGCGATCCGGTTCAATGGTGTATTGGACGCCGCTGGACTTCAATCCGGGCTCGATCTCGGCCAAAATGGCAAGCGGCTCCTCGGAGCGGGGATTGTCGCTGGTGGCCACCACAAAGTCGCTCCCCGCACCGGCAGCCTGGCCCATCTTCGGGCGCTTGGTGCGGTCGCGGTCGCCACCGCAGCCGAATAGCGTAATCACCCGCTTGCCGGATTGCGCCGTCATCTGGCGTGCAAGAGCTGTCAGGTTTCGAAGCGCATCGTCGGTGTGAGCATAGTCCACGATGACCGTGAAGGGCTGACCCGCATCCACAGACTGGAAGCGGCCTGGAACGGGCTTAAGATGCGGGATACATTCAACGAGATCCACAAAGGAAACGCCTCGCGCATGGGCGGCGGTGCATGCGGCCAACAGGTTGAGAATGTTCACTTCGCCAGCCAGCCGCGATGCGACTCTGGCCGAGCCTGCAGGCGTTTCGAGGTCGAGCACCGCGCCGCCGGGCGTGAGCGAGTAGCTTGCCGCGCGCCAGTCGCCCTGGCCGATTCCATAGGTGCGCACCTCCGCGCCTGCCTTGCGCGCGGCCGCAGCCAACTCTTCCGCGCGAGGATCGTGCGCATTCACCACCGCAACACGCGGAGCCGGATAAACCGTGCCGTCAAACAAGAGCCGCTTGGCCGCGAAATACTTCTCCATCGTCTGGTGATAATCCAGATGGTCGCGCGTGAGGTTGGTGAAGACGGCAACATCGAAATGCACGCCGGCAGCGCGGCGCTGGTCGAGCGCATGGCTTGAGATTTCAGTGACCAATTCGGTTGCGCCACGGGCCGCGCCCTCGGCCATCAGCTCGAAGAGGTCACGCGACTCGGGCGTGGTGTGCACGGAAGGGCGCACTTCGCCGGCCACATGATATTCGATGGTCCCCACCAACACGGTGGTGCGCGCAGCCGCGTTCAGCAGCGCCTCGGTCAGGAATGCCGTGGTGGTCTTGCCGTTGGTGCCGGTGATGCCCGTAGCCGCAAGCGTTCGCTCGGGGTGCCCAAAGAAGGCCGCCGAGGCCTGCGCCAGCGCAATGCGGCCGTGTTCGACCTCGAGCACGGGCAGTCCGGGTTGAAAAACCAGCAAATGGTCAAACTTCGGCGCGGAGTCAGTAACAATGCCCAGCGCGCCCGCAGCGATGGCCTTCTCCACATAGCGGTTGCCGTCAGTCGAGCCGCCCTTCATGGCCACAAACACCGAGCCCGGCCGTACGCGGCGCGAATCGTATTCCACGCCCGTCACCGGTTGCTCGGAATCGCCGCCTGTGCCGACTGCGGTCACTTCTTCGATCAGATCTTTCCAATTCATCTCGTGCTTCATTGTAGATTGCTGGAGCTCAAGCGATTTCCTAAGGCCGATATTCGGAATTTGCGAACTTTTCAAACGAAATGAGTGGGTATCCTTGACATGCAACCAAAAGGTTGCTTAATATTCCGGCAATGAGCACGGATGTCGACAAAGTGTTCAAGGCGCTTGCGGCTCCCGAACGGCGGCTGTTGCTCGATCGGCTGCGTGCGGATAACGGGCAAACCCTGGGACAACTTTGCCAACACCTGGACATGACCCGCCAAGCGGTGACGAAACATCTCAAGCTGCTGGAAGAAGCAACGCTGGTGGTGACCATCTGGCGGGGCCGCGAGAAGTTGCACTATCTGAATCCGATGCCGATCCACGAGATTGCCGAACGCTGGATTGACCAATACGAACGGGGACGCCTGCGCGCCCTCGCTGAACTCAAACAAAAACTGGAGGGAGAAACCGATGGCTGAATCTCAGTTTGTGTATGTAACGTTTATCCGCACCACGCCGGAGAAACTGTGGCGGGCACTGCGGGAACCTGAATTTACCCGCCAATTCTGGATGGGAACAACGCAGGAATGCGAATGGAAGCCGGGCGCATCGTGGCGGATCGTGAAGCCGAACGGTGTTACAGCGGACAGCGGAGAAGTGCTGGAGATTGAGCCGCACAAGCGGCTGGTGTTGAAGTGGCAGAATCACATGTTTCCCGAGATGACCGCAGAGGGCTATTCGCGCCTGACCTACGAACTCGAAGAGAAAGGCGACTCAGTGAAGCTCACCGTCACGCATGAGATGGATAAGAGCGAGTCGAAGCTCATCAAGGCCGTGTCCGGCGGATGGCCGATGATCCTCGCCAGCCTCAAGAGCCTTCTGGAGACCGGCGAATCGCTGGAAGCGACCCGCCGTTGGCCGGAGGGGCTGTAATCGGTCTCCCCGCCGGCGAGAACGCCTCACCGTCCGCAGCGGACCACAATTTGCGTGCCCGGCGCGACCATGGTGCCGGCAGGGGGAGCCTGTTCCCGCGCTGTGCCAGTACCGGTAACTTGCACCGCAAGTCCCGCGGAGGCGGCTTGTTCAATGACCTTGCGCACCGGCAGCCCGATGAGCGATGGAACCTGAAGTCGCTTTTCCTCGGCGACCATGACCGTTGTCTGCCGTTCGGGTGCCTTTGTCTGCTGCGCGGCGGGGGGCGGCGCCTTGGAATCGGCTTTTGCGCCGCCCGATTTTCCGTTGCCGTCCGCAGTTGAGTTTGAGGCCGGATTTGCAATCTGTTTTGCGGACTGCGCGGCAGGCTGGCCCGATGGCGATGCCTGGCTCGTCCCCGCGCGCAACGGGTCATCGTTGGGCAGGTCGTTGGCGGCCGCAAACAGCGCGTTGATGCCTCCGGCAGGCTCATCGGCATCGTCTTCGGTGACTGGCGCATTGGCCTTGGACGCTACGCGGAGCGGGCGCAGATCAATGTCGTGCGGAACTCCCAGATATTCGAGTACCTGCTGCGCCACCTCGGCGAACACCGGCGCGGAAACGCTGGCGCCGTAGTAACTGCCCTTGGGGTTATCCATAATCACGGCCACGGCGATGACCGGGTTGTTGACCGGCGCGATGCCGGCAAACGAAGCCACGTGCATGGTTTTCGAATAGGTATGCGTAGCCGGATCAATCTTCTGCGCGGTGCCGGTCTTGCCGCCCGACGAGTAACCGTTGAGCTGCGCCTCCTTGCCCGTTCCGTATAGCACCACGCCTTCCATCATCTTGCGCATCTGCGCGGCAGTCAGCGTGGAGATGACGCGATGCGCGCCGGGAGGAAGCGGATTGGGCAGATCGCCTCCCGGCTTGAATGGAGCCGGTGCCTGCGGTGCCGCGGGTTTTTGGCCGCTTGCCCCAACCCCCACCTGTCCTGGCAACAACACGTGCGGAGGCAGATAAACGCCGCCGTTGGCAATCGTGGAAACCATTGACACCAGTTGCAGCGGCGTGACCGCAACTTCCTGGCCGATGGAAATCGAACCGATCGACGACGCGCCCCAACGGTTCACGGGCCGCAGCAGACCGCGGGTCTCGCCGGGCAACTCCGCGCCGGTGCGGTTGCCAAAGCCGAAGTCGTGGATGTACTGATAGAAGCGCTCCGGGCCAACCTTCAGGGCCAGCTTCACGGCAGCCACATCGCTTGAGTGCTCAAGCGCCTCATGGACCGTGATGACGCCAAAGTGGTCCGCCTTATCGTCGTGGATTACGCGCCCAGCCAGCGTGATCTGGCCGCCCTGGCAGTCGATCTTGTCGTCGGGTGAGGCAACATGCTGTTCCAGCGCGGCCGAATAGGTGACCAGCTTGAACACCGAACCCGGCTCGTAGACGTCGCTCACCGCGTGATTGCGAAGCAGCCCCTGCGTAGCTTTCCGCGCGAAGTTGGGATTGAACGTGGGGCGAACAGCCAACGCCAGAATCTGACCGGTGTGCACGTCCTGCACCACCACCGTGCCGTTGGCTGCCTGGGTCTTTTGCATGGCATGGTCCAGAGCCCGTTCGGCAAGGAACTGGATGTTCTCGTCGATGGTCAACACCAGGTTCTGCCCAGGCTCGGGCTCGTGTTCGATGGATCCCAACACCTTGCGGCGCGCATCCATAGCCGTGAGCATGCGGCCGGGAACGCCATGCAGTTGCGGTTCGAACTTCTGCTCCAGGCCGCCCAGGCCGTTGTCGTCGGCGCCCACATAGCCCAGCACCTGCGCGGCAATCTCGTTGTCCGGATAGAACCGCTGGAACTCCTTCTGGAAATAGATTCCCTTCACCGCGCCGGACTCTGAAATCTGCTTCACGCGAGCGGCGACTTCCGGCGTGACGCGCCGCGCAATCCAGGCAAAGCTGTTCCCCTTGGCCAACCGCGCGGCAATCTGTTCCTCGGTCGTCTGCGCATCGTCGGGGTCAGTGTGCACCACGGCAGCTAGAGCGTGCGCGGCAGCCTGCTTGTCGTCGATCTCGATGGGCACGGCGTAGATCGAATCCACCTGGACGGTCATCGCCAGTTCGTGGAGATTGCGGTCATAGAGCACGCCGCGCCGCGGAGCTACCTCAAAGGTGCGCTGCTGCTGTTTCTCAGCCCGCTCGACGAACTCCTTGTGGCGCACCACCTGGAGCCAGAACAGCCGGCCGGCAATGGCGCACGCCCACACCAGAAAAAACAGGCAGATCAACCAGAAGCGCGCCCGCCTGAGAGGCACGGCGCGCGCTGCATTGGTACGGTTTCGGTTGGCTCGAACGGCTGCCTGCATGGCGAAGCGCTCCGGAGATCAGGCCACGCCGGCGCCGCGGCTACTGCACTGCGGGCGCCGGAGGAGTCACCTGGGCAAGGGCGGGAGTCGCGGCGTCCGGGCGAGCATTGGGATGAACCACCTGGCCCGGCTGCGGCTCTTCCAGTCCCAGTTGGCGGGCCATCAAATCAATGCGCGCCGGCTGCGTAAGCTGCGCCTCGGCGAGCCGCAGTTGGCGGTTCTCTTCGCGCAACTGGTCGCGCACCTGCTTCTCTGACTCTACACGGTAGCCGCCCTCGATGGCGTAGAAGTGCTGCAAACCATAGACCATCACCAGCGAGAAGAGCACGGCAACGGCGGCGGAAAACAGGCGCATTTCGCGCATCCGCACCGGGTCAGGCGCCTTGACCAGGCGCGAGTTGTCGATGTGCCTGGCAAAGTAGAACTCAGGCGTGCGCACGCCGCGGCGGCGCTGCGCCTGCTGGGCCATCAGTTCGGCGTTCCGCTCGGCGACACGCGCGCCCCAGCCACGGCCCGCCTCAAAATAAGTTGTCGTGCATGCCGCCATGGTTGTCTCCTTGCCGCCCAACAGGGATCACTCTTCCCTGTTCCCTGTTTTTCCCGTTCTTTCCGCCGCTCTCAGCTTCGCGCTCCGAGAACGGGGGTTGCGTTCTATCTCTTCTTCGCCGGCGGTTACCGGTTTCCTGGTCAAAATCTCCCAGATTCCCTTGTGCGCGCCTTCTCGCAAACTGTCTTTCGCGATGCGATCTTCCAACGAATGAAAGCTGATGACGGCCAGGCGTCCGGAGGGCTTAAGCAAACTGGGTGCGGCCTCCAGCAGCGCCCGAATCTCGTCCAACTCACGATTTACGTAGATACGAAGAGCTTGAAAGGTCCTGGTCGCCGGATGAATGCGCTCTTGCTTCATTGGCGGAGCGGCTGAGGCAACAAGCCGGGCAAGTTGTCCCGTGGTTGTTACCGGCCGCCCCCGCACAATGGCTCTGGCGATTCTCCGCGACCTCCTTTCCTCTCCGTACTCGTAAATGAGATCTGCAAGCTCGCGCTCGCTCGTCTCATTTACCACTTGTGCGGCGGTCGGCCCCTGGCGCGTATCCATGCGCATGTCTAAAGGGCCGTCTGCCTGAAAACTGAATCCTCTGTGCGCCTCGTCGAACTGCAGGCTGCTCACTCCAAAGTCAGCCAGCAAACCATCCGCCGAAGCCGGTTGCACATGCCCGGCAATGGAACTGAAGGCCTCGCCGATCAAGGTCACTCGCGGCGCCTGGCTGCCCAGTTCATTGCAGACCCTGGCCAGCCGGACTTTTGCCAGTTCCAGAGCCTCGGGGTCCCGGTCAAATCCAATCAGGTGCCCCTCGTGCCCCAGCAACCGGGTGATTCCCTCGGCGTGTCCTGCCAATCCAAGCGTGCAGTCCACGTATGTACCACCTGCGCGCACTCTCAGGAAGTCGATCGCTTGTTGAAAAAGAACCGGCACATGGCGTTCGCTCGTGTTCGTCATGCGCTCCCCCTGGGGGGCCTTAACCGTCAACTCCGGCGGCTGAGAATCGAGGCCATTGCCTTGCGATCCTCCGCCGTCAATTCGTTAGCCGGCAGATTCTGCTCAAAGACCTCCCGGTTATGTACTTCCAGGTAGGTCCTCATTCCGAATACCGTCACTTCCGCATCCAGCTTGGCGGTGCCGCGCAAAATCTGCGGCAACAACAGCCGGGACTGGTTGTCCATCTCGACCTGCTGGCCGTAATAACTGGTCAGATTCAGGTACTTCCTGACGGCGTCGTCCAACGTGCTGGAGTCGGCAAGCTGCTCTTCCCGCTTCTCCCACTCAGGCAACGGCCAGATCTCCGCGCTCTTGCCATCCACGCTGGTGATGTAGAACTGGGTCACGTGCTGCGCGTCCACCAACTGCTTGAACGCAGCCGGCAGCTTCAGCCGCCCCTTCTCGTCTACCTTCGCCGGATGGTTTCCGCGAAACATTGCTTTGCCTCATTGCCCGCCGCGCCCAATTCCCGATAGCCAATTCCGAATCGTGGGCCGCAACCGTTTCCCTGCCCGAACTCTCCCTTTTCGTTAGCTGAACTGGTTCCCCAGCCGCTTTGGCGCCCGGATTCTGCGTTCTGAGAGAGAAATTCGGTTAAACTTGCTTTGAAAGTTCGTTAAGGAGCTAAGAAAAACTCCACTCAACTCCACTTTTGACCACCAACATGTCGATAGTAGCGCCGTTTGCGGCTCTCGCCAAGCGGAAAATCGATTCAAAGCCTTGTTGGGGGAGGACGATTGTGGAAATCTCTTCTAATAGGACTTGATATTTTAGATACCCCAAGCTGTAGTGTTTACCGCTTTGGTTCCATCACTGGACAGGATGGATGGGCCGTGATAGGAGAATAAAAAGCGAAGAAACGGCGGCTTTGCTGTGCGATCTGCTGCCGGCCACCGGGCTGCGTACGATGCTTACCCCGCCTTTAAGTCGCGCCGCTCCCTGACCCGCTGCACCACGATCTTCAACAGGTAGAAAAAAACCATGGCGTTGATCGCCAGCAGACTTGACCTGACCCACGTCAGCTTGCCCAACACCTCAAAGATCTCCCATGGCAGGAATGAGGCGGTAATGGCCAAGGTGAGGTACTCAGCCCAGACTTTCTCCAGGTACAGGCCGATTCCCTCAATCAGATCGAGGCCCGCATAGACGAAGACCACCTCGCCGATTCGCACCAGCATGCGGTCGTCGATGATCGAGGCCTTGTCCAAGATGAAGTTGACGACGCGCGATTCCGGGTTGTGCCGCAGTACGTGGTGGGCCAACCGGGCAATCACATCACCGACGTCCTTGTGCAGCAGGCGCAGCACACCCACCCCGATGGCCACAAACAACAGCGCCTGGCCCACTTTGAAGACCGCGATGAGAATGAGCCACTTATTGTGCCGATGATGCTTCGGGGAGACTTGTAATGGGGAATCGGTCATGATCCTGAGGAAACCTATGTGTTCGGCGTGCCACTTCTTACGTTAACCGATGCACTCCGGTTCTCCTAATGCGGATGCGGCGGCTGGCAGAGCACTGCGGGCGATACGAAAGCATCATTTCTTCAGTCGCAAGAGCCCCTCGCGGTCCAGCACATTGCCGTCCATGACGATTCCGGAGATGCGGCGCGCATTCCAGATATTGGTTGTCGGATCGCCATCGACAACGAGAATATCCGCGCGGCGCCCAGGGGCGATCTGGCCCAGTTCGTTCCAGCCGAACTGGATCGCATAGTTGTTAGTGGCCGCGGCCAGCGCCTCGCGCGGAGAAAGCCCCAGCCGTACCAGCATCTCCAGTTCGGTGTGTAAGGAGATGCCGGCCATGGTGCCCATCGCCGACGCGCCTGAAGCCGCCAGGTAATGCGGATAGTCGGAAAAGATGGTTTGATTGATGAGCCACAGGCGCAGTGCGGCCTGGTCGGCCTTCTTGCGCTGGCCGTCTTCCATCCAGCGCTGCGTGGCGGGTGGAAGGTGGTGCGCCCACACCGGGAGTGGATAATCCGTCTCGCCGGTTCTGGAATCGGACGGGGCAAACATGTGCGCAGGGTCAAGCAGCCGCGCAGCACGCTCTTTCCACAGGTTGCGATGCGCCGGCAGTTGCAGATAAAAGAGGCTGAAGGTGGGCATCAGCGCGGCATGGTGCGCGGCCAGATATTTGGCATAGGCGCGCAGATGCGGGTCAGTGGGCGGCAGGCTCTGAGAGTAGTCATAGGCCGTGCTTGCCGCCGTTCCCTCGGGGCTGTCCACCAGCGGCCGCTGCAACTCATCGGGAATCACGCCCAGTTCATAGCGGCTCATGTGCAGCAGCACATCTACGCCAGCCTCGATGCCCACCCTGTAAGGCGTGGAAACGAACTCCCCATAGGTAGCCAGCCCCATCTGGTGGGCATGGGCAACGATCCACTGCGTATTTGCCGCGGTGAGGTCGTGGCCCAGCCAGAGCACGCGCGTTCCTAGCCGGGCAGTGTCGGTGAGTTGGCGGACCGTATCCTCAGGGCTCAACTCGGCGGGGTGCGCGCCCTCCCTGAGCTTTGGCGCCCACTCCGGACGCCTGGCCAGGAGGCTCCAGTTATCGGTGGTTCCGATCGAGTCGAGCAAATAAAGGTGGGGGCTGGGACTGGCGGCAAAATCAATCGGACCACGCCGATTGTCGTTCGAGGCCACCACCGTGGTTACGCCCATATAGAGATTGGCATTGGCCTGGCCCTGCGAATTCATGCCGGCAAAGCCGTCCACCAGGCCTGGGATGAGGAATTTCCCCGTGCAGTCGATCACCCGGGCGCCCTTGGGGATCAGCACAGCCCCGTAGGCGCCGACATCGGTAATCCGCCCGTCGCGCACAACCACGATCGCATTCTGCAGATCTCGCGCCGATTGGCCCCAGTCGGTAACGTCCACAACCGTGCCACCGGCGAGAACCAGCGGAGTCGAGCCCAGCACTCTGGGAGTGACTCCGGGCTGTGTCTGCGGCCAAGCCAGAACGCCGGCCAGAGCAACTCCGCCCATCCCCACCAAGACAATACGAAGAATTCGCATAGGAAAAATAGTCTGTTGTGGATTGTCGCACAGCGGTTTGGGGCAAAGGCTCAAGCCATTGACTCCATCGTTACGAAACTGAGGTGACGAGTGAGAGCGGTTCTGCCGCGCAGGCTACTCGTTTCCCGCGGAAATGGGCGCGGCCCATCTATGCGCTCACTGCCAGCAAGAACCGATGTCTGCTAGCTCGCCACCAGGGTGCGGCGCATCCGGCGCACCAGCAAGGGCAGCACTTGGACCTGCGCCTCGTCCACGGTGAGGCCATACTTTGCGCGCAGGTCATCAATCTTGCCGTGCTCGATGAATTGATCGGGCCAGCCGATGCGCACCACCGGAACCTGGGCGCCCATCTCATCGAGAGCCTCGACAACCGCCGAGCCGAAGCCGCCCATCTTCACGTGATCCTCGAAGGTGACAAAGGCGGCCACGCGCCGCGAGTAGGTCTCAAGCATCTCGCGATCCAGCGGCTTGGCGAAGCGCGGATTGATAACCGCGGCAGAGTAGCCGTCGCGCTCAAGACGCGCGGCCAGTTCCCTGGCCAGGGTGATCGTCGGCCCCAGGCCAAGAATGGCCACGTCGGAGCCGTCCTGAAGCACCTCGGCCTTGCCCACAGGAATCACATGCGGCTCGGCCTTGCGGGCCACACCGGCCACCGCGCCCCGCGGATAACGAATGGCACTCGGTCCCGGAAGCTGGAGGGCGGTCTTTAGCATGTCGGCCAGTTCGTCCTCGTCCTTTGGCGCCATCAGGACGATCTCCGGAATGCCGCGCAGGTAGGCGATGTCAAACAGTCCATGATGCGTGGGGCCGTCGTCGCCGGAGAGTCCGGCGCGGTCCATGCAGAAGACCACCGGCAGCTTTTGCAGGCAGACGTCGTGAACAATGGGATCGAAGGCCCGCTGCAGGAAGGTGGAGTAGATGGCGCAGACCGGCCGATACCCCTGGGTAGCCATGCCCGCGGCAAAGACCACCGCGTGCTCCTCGGCGATGCCCACATCGAAATAGCGCTTGGGGTGGTGGGGCCGGAAAAGATCCAGGCCGGTTCCGTTGGGCATGGCCGCGGTAACGGCTACGATGTGCTCGTCCTCGCGGGCCAGGTCGACCAGCGTGTTGGCGAAAACCTCCGCGTAGGTCTGCTGGCCGGCCTTGGTCTTGCCGGTCTCAGGATCGTAAGGGCCCAGGCCATGGAACTTCTTTTGCCCATCGAGCGCCGGTTGAAAGCCACGGCCCTTTTGCGTGAGCACATGGAGGAGGACGGGGTGGTCCACGGTCTTTAGAAACTTGAACGTCTCAACCAGCAAGGGCAGGTTGTGACCGTCGAGTGGGCCAAAGTACTGGAGCCCGAACTCCTCAAACAGCATGGAGGGCCAGAGCATGCCCTTGGCAGCCTCTTCGGCGCGGCGCACCACGTTCACGGCCGCCTTGCCACCGAATCGCTCAAGGATGCGCGTGGCCTGGTCGTGCAGATTTTTATAGTGCTCGTTGGTGACGATACGGTGGAAGTAGCGGGCGATGGCGCCCACGTTGCGGTCGATCGACCACTCGTTGTCATTGAGGACCACAATCAGGCGCTTGGTCTGTTCGGCGATGTTGTTCATCGCTTCGAATGAAATGCCGTTGGTAAAGGCCGCGTCGCCGGCTACGGCGATCACGTGCTCCTTGCCGCCGGCGAGGTCGCGGGCCACGGCCATGCCCAGGGCAGCCGAAAGCGCTGTGCCGGCGTGGCCGGCTCCGTAACAATCGTGCTCGGACTCGGTCCGCAGCATGAAGCCGTTGAGCCCACCCGGCTGGCGAATCGTATCAAACCTGTCAAGCCGGCCGGTGAGCATCTTGTGGATGTAGGCCTGGTGGCTGACGTCAAACAGCAGCTTGTCTTCGGGCGTATTGAAAACCGTGTGCAGGGCCAGCGTCAGTTCCACGACACCCAGATTCGGACCCAGATGACCGCCGGTCTTCGCCAGCGTCTGAATCAGGAATTCGCGTATCTCTGCCGCCAACTCTGTCATCTGAGCGAAGTTCAGGCGCTTCAGATCGGCGGGCGAATGGATGGATGCCAGCAGTGTTCCCATGTACTTCCTTCCCCCGGGAATTGCCGGGTCGCCAAACAAACGCCGCGCGCCTTCCAGTTCAGCGGCTCACCGCAAGCGGCGCGAACGAAACATCCTTAAGTATACCAATGCGGCGCATTGCGGGGCGTTGAATGTTTATGGCATTCCCAGAGGTCCGTTGCCATATTTTGTCGCCGGAGGGTCGTCGCTCGCTTCATACCTACATGAAGCCGGCAGCTTCGGGGTACGTCATTCCCGGCAATGGAATGGACGAAATTCGTTCAGCGAAGTATGGCCGGGCAAACGAAATCGGCGCTCAGCCGCCGGCCGCAGCCGGCATTGTAGGATTACGGTGAAGAGTGTGCAAGGAGGGCCGGAACGTGCGCGAGAGTTTGAAGGCAATTCTGATGGGACTATTGACGTTAGAGCTGTTGGCGGCGGCGCCGGTCCGGGGGCAGTTGCCCTTCCCCGCGGGCGATGCCGCGGCTGCCCCCAATCCGCTCTCCGACCCGACGGTCAAGCCGGGCAAGATACTGCTCTTCGACCTGGAGGCGCGCTTTGCCAAGGATGTGCTCGAGCGCGGGGGCGAAGGCTTTGCGGAGTGGTTCGCTGAAGACGGGGTTGCCCTGGGCAACGGAGTGGCGCCGGTGGTGGGCAAGGTTGCCATCGCCAAATCCGCAAATTGGTCGCCCAAGGTCTACCAGCTCACTTGGACCCCGACTGACGCCCAGATGGGACCCTCGGGCGACATGGGCTACACCTGGGGCCACTTTGAAGGCCACAGCAAGGACGCCAACGGCAATCCGGTAACCACCACCGGCCGGTACATCACCATCTGGCGCAAGCAGCCGGACGGCAGTTGGAAGGTGGTTCTGGACGCGGGCAGCAACGAGCCGGCTGCCAGTGGCGATTGTTGCAAGCTGCCCGTCGGAAACTAAGAAAACAGTTTCAGTGAACAAAGCAAAAGCATGGCTCCGGAATGTGCAGCCCGTGGCCAACCGAGCCCTGCATTTTTTGGTAACATGCAAACCAATCGTAAGTTTCAAAAAAGCGAGTTACGTAAGTTGTAACGGTACGGGCCCGCAACTCCCCTCTTTGTGGCAGATGGAACGCGTGAATGGTGCCCGATACTGGAGGTTGGGTAACTGCGCCTTATGAGCACGATGCAGGGTCCAGAACCCGGGGAGCGCGGCGAACTACCTTTTTGGGTGGGATACGACATCTTTGACCGCAGCCCGGATCCAGCACTGGAAGAGTTGACCGGCCTTGCCGCCGTGCTCTGCGGCGCGGACTATGCCTACACAGGCTGGATGGATTCCAAGCGCCTGTGGTACAAATCCCACTTTGGATTCACAGCGCCCGAGCAGGCACGCTCTTCAACCGCCTGCCATTGGATGCTACAGAGTGGCGAACCCCTGTTGATCCGTGACGCGAGAAAGGATCCGCGCTTCCCTCCGGAAGGAATTTGGCCGCAGGGCGGAAAGCCTTGCCGCTCCTATGCCGGGACGCCGCTCAACATTGGGTACCAGCAGTTCGCCGGCACTCTGGCGATTCTGGCGCGGGAACCAGACCGTTTCAGCCAGGAACACCTCACACTCTTGGAGATTCTCGCCCACCAGGTGGCTACGCGGCTGGAGTTGTATGGCCGAATCCGTGCGCAGGAGAAAGCGCAGCGGGCCCTGATGCGGACCGAGCGCGCACTGGCCACGGAACGATGCTTCGTGGCTGGCACGCTGGACTCGATTCCCTTTTTGGCCGCTCTGCTGGACACCGACGGCCGCATGGTGCGGTTGAATTACCCCTGCATGCAATTGACTGGACTGAGCCAGGCCGACGCAACGGGGCGACCGTTTGTGGAAGAGGTTCTGGAGGGTCATGACCGGATGTGGGCCGCCGACAAGTTGCAGGAGGCTGCAAGCGGGCGGGTTTCCGGTCCCCACGAGACGGCCTGGCAGACGCACGGGGGCAGGACACGGCGCGTGAGCTGGACCCTGCGTCCTCTGCCCGGTCCCACCGGCGAGATTCAGTACCTGATCGTTAGCGGCCAGGATGTAACCGAACAGCGCGAAGCGGAGATGGCTCTGCTCTCAAGCGAAACGCGCTACCAGCAGGTGGTGGAGAACAGCCTTGGTTTCCTCTTCACCTGCTCGTTGGACGGCCGGCTCACCTCGCTGAATGCCTTCACTGCCGAGACTCTCGGTTACAGTTCCGGGGCCTTGATCGGTCACGCCGTTTCAGAACTTCTGGATACGGGTGGCGCGGCGGCTTTTGAGGACTGTCTGCGAACGCTTGACATTAAAGAGGAATGGCAGGGCGCGTTGCGGCTCCGCCGCAGCGATGGAGTCTATCGCCGTATCGCCTTCCGCAGCCGTCGCATGGAATTGCCCGGCGAGCAACCCTTCATCCTGAACCACGGTATCGACGTGACTGAGCAGCACGAGGCGGAAGAGGCGCTGCACCTGGCGACGAGGCAGCGCGAGCTGATTCTCGAATCGGTGGGCGACGGCATCTACGGCATCGACCTGGTTGGCAGGCTGACCTTCATCAACGAGGCCGCGGCGCGCACCCTGGGCTACAAGCCCGAAGAGTTGGCCGGTCGCGACGTGCACGAAGTCATCTATCACAGCCACGCTGACGGCACACCCTACACAAAGGGCGCCAGTCCGATTCTCCAGGCCATGCACCGCTGCGAGTCCATCCGCATGAGAGATGAGGTCTTCTGGCGCCAGGACGGCACCTCGATTCCGGTCGATTACAGCGCTAGTCCGCTCCTGGAAGATGGCCGGATTTCGGGCATGGTGGTTGCGTTTCAGGACATCTCCGAACGCCGTCGGCTGGAGCGCATGAAAGACGAGTTCATCTCCACGGTGGGCCATGAATTGCGCACGCCGCTTACCTCGCTGCGCGCCTCGCTGGGGCTCATCTCCTCCGGTTCGCTGGACAAACGCCCGGAAAAACGGAGACACATGGTGGAGATGGCCATCGGCAGCTGCGACCGGCTGGTGCGGCTGGTCAACGACATTCTGGACTTCGACAGCGTGGAGCGAGGAAAGCTGCCCTTGTCTTGCCAACCAGTGGAGGCCGGCGACCTGCTTCGCCAGGCAGCCGACCAGGCTGAAGCCGTGGCCAGCCAAGTCCACATTACCCTGCAAGTCGACGCCCCCCCAGCACCGGTTCTTGCCGACGAAGCGCGCATCCTGCAAGTGCTCAATGAACTGATCGGCAACGCCATCAAGTTCTCGCTGCCTGAGACAATGATTCGCCTGGCGGCGCAGCCCGCGGGTGAAAATGAGGTCTGTTTCATCGTCGAGGACCAGGGCCGCGGCATTGTCGCGGAAAAACTGGAGCGGATCTTCGATCGCTTCCAGCAGGGCGACAGCTCCGATACCCGCGCCCGCGGCGGCACCGGTCTGGGCCTGGCGCTCTGCCGCCGCATCGTGGAACAGCACGGCGGCCGCCTCTGGGCCGAGAGCCTGCCGGGCCAGGGCAGCCGCTTCCTGTTTACCCTGCCCGCGGCCACAGCAAAGGTATCGTAGAGACCAGTTGCGCATTGAGCGAAAAGTCGCTAATAATCTCTGAGTACCGTTGAGCCAACGCGCAAAATTCCCTGCAAGTCACAAATGAAGCCGGCCAGACAACACCATTGACGGTCGCTCAATCTGCGTCGCGGCAGCGGTAGTCCGATCAGGAAAGAGCGGTAGCATGCAATCCTCGGCTAAACCGTCGAGAATGCTCGATCCATATTGGGGCGCACCGAAATTCAGGCACGTATCTTTCAAAATTTACAGATCGCGTATGAGACAGGAGGAGACCCTTGATAACTGCCGCTGACTTGCAGCGTGGCGTGGAAGAGAGCGGGAACACACAGCTTCAGTTGACATCCTTTGCCGCTTCCCTTCTGGCCGTGCTTCTGAATGCATGGATCTACGAGACAGTGCCACGGGACACGCACGCTGAACCAAGAGCATCTCTTGCCGGACGGCACCGCGTCGCCACCGATTTCGTATACCGCGAATTACCCACTGTGCTGCGCCAACTGGTACGCGAATCCAGACGGTTCGGCGGCGATGCGCCCGATGGTCCCATCACGTCGATCGATATCATTCATTGGATCAACCCTCGATGGCCGGAAGCGTCGAAGGAAACACCCGCCTTGGCATTCATCTTTGACAAGGAGTAGCGCATGGAGCAGAGTCCGGGAGAACCGCCGAGTCGATGGACTGTCATTAACGACTATTCAAAAACTGTCGTTGCCGTTTGCGCGGCATTGCTGGCGTTCATCGGGGCATTTTCAAGCAAGCTGGTTGACGGGCAACTGACGACATTTGGAGTTGTGGATGTCTACGTGACCGTTGGGTTCCTGTGTCTGGCGGCCTTATGCGCTCTCGCGGTCCCAGGAATGTTGGACCGCTATTTGCGTATTGCCGCAAAGGGTCTCTTATCGCCGGCGGCCACAGAGAAGAATCCGGATTCTGCTACCCAGAAGGAGTGGGACAGCCGGGCAACAAAAATCAAATTAGTGAAAGGCGCCGCGAATCTGTCTTACGGTTCCCTCGGGCTGGCCGTGCTGGGCTTGGCTCTTTTCGCTGCTTTTCATCCATTTCAGAAGGCGCATGACGAGAATGGCGGCGAGCAGCCAGGCGAGAAGAATCATGGCGCTGCGGGGCCACTTGCCGCGCCGCGCTATACCATCGCGTACTCCGCGCTTCACCACACAAACCACGGCCAACAGGTGCACACCTTTCTTCTGGATCAAGCCACAGGAGAAGTCTGGCAGATGGTGTGTTCATCCAATGGGCTCGTATCGTTCCGCCGCCTTCACCGCTACGACTCGGATGGCAAGGTCGAGGCTCCGCCCCAGGGTGACACTCCCGCACTGACAGAGCAGAACCATAAGCCCACCGACCCGTAATCCCTGGCCGCGTGGCTCCCTCTCTCCCGCGCCATGAGACAATGCCTTCGGCGGCCTTTCCCTTCCCAATTCCCGGCCGCCGGACGAAACCACACATGGCAATTTCCTCAAAGGTTCAAAACCTGCTCTTCGGCCGGCCGCTGGCTACCAGCGAGGAGCGCGCCGAGCACATCGGTCCCGTCGCCGGCATTCCCGTCTTCGGCCTGGACGCCCTCAGCTCCGCGGCATATGGTCCTGAGGCCGCACTCACGCTGCTCATCCCGCTGGGCCTGCTCGGCGTGCAATACATCGTGCCGGTGAGCGCGGCGATTGTGGGCCTGCTGGCCATCGTCTACTTCAGTTACCGGCAGACCATCGACGCCTATCCCAAGGGAGGCGGCTCATACACCGTGGCCTCGCAGAACCTGGGCGAGGGCGCGGGTCTGCTGGCCGCAGCCGCCCTGATGATCGACTACATCCTCACGGCTGCCGTGGGTATCTCGGCCGGCGTGGGCGCTCTGATCTCCGCCGCTCCTGGCTTGCAGCCTTATACGTTACAACTCTGCCTGGGGGTCCTGCTCCTTCTTACCATCGTGAACATGCGAGGGGTCCACGACACCGGCGTGGTGTTCATGATTCCCACTTACCTGTTCACCGGAACGCTCCTGATTGTGATCGGCGTGGGCGCATGGCATGTGTTCGCCGCGGCGAACGGAGGGCATCTTCACCCGGTCACGTCGCTGCCGCCGATGCCAGCGGCTACTGCCACCGTCAGCCTGTGGCTGCTGTTGAAGGCTTTTGCTTCCGGTTGCACGGCCATGACCGGCGTTGAGGCGGTAAGCAACGGCGTGATGGCCTTCCGCGACGATACGCGCAAGAATGCCAAGATCACGCTGACCATCATCATCGTCTTGCTGGCAATCCTGCTGGCCGGGATCGCCCTGCTCTGCCGCGCCTACGGCATCGCCGCTACCGACCCCGGAGGCCCCGGCTACGAGAGCGTCCTCTCCATGCTGACCCGCGCGGTAATGGGCCATGGAGCCTTTTATTACGTCACCATCGCTTCGGTACTGCTGGTTCTGGCGCTCTCGGCGAACACTGCTTTTGCCGATTTTCCCCGCCTCACCCGCGCCATTGCCCTCGACGACTACATGCCCCACATCTTTATGCTGCGCGGCCGCCGTCTGCTCTACTCGTGGGGAATTTATGTCCTGGTAGCGCTTACCGCGCTGCTGTTGATCGTCTTCGGCGGCGTCACCGACAGGCTCATTCCGCTGTTCGCCATCGGCGCCTTCCTGGCCTTTACCCTTTCGCAGGCGGGCATGGTGATGCACTGGAAGCGCCAGGGCAAGGCTCCGCTGCGCATGCTTGTCAACGGCTTCGGCGCCTTGGCCACGGGCATCACCACTTTAGTGGTGCTGGTGGCCAAGTTTGCAGCCGGAGCCTGGATCACAGTGCTGCTGATTGCGGTGATGATCCTGCTGATGCGCACGGTCAAGCGCCACTACGTCCGCGTGGACAAGGAAACCGCTCTCGACCGGCCCATCGCTCCCGCCGAGGTTACGGAACCCATCGTCGTGCTGCCCATCGACCGCTGGAGCCGCATCACCGAGAAGGCCCTCAGCTTTGCGCTGGGCATGTCGAACGATATTCGCTGTCTGCATGTGCAAACCGCCGAAGACTCGGACGAGATCTCACAGGATTGGGAAAACAAAGTGGCCGCTCCGCTCCGCGCGGCCGGGAAATGCGTTCCCAAACTGGAGATTCTGCAATCGCCCTTTCGCTATGTTCTGGCGCCGATGGTCGATTACGTCCTGAAGGTGGAGCGGGAGTCCAGCTTCCGCAAGGTTTGCGTTCTGGTGCCGGAACTGGTGGTGCGCCACTGGTGGGAGAACCTGCTCCACAACCGCCGCGCCGACATGTTGAAGGTCATCCTCCTGATGCGCGGAAACCGGCGCATTGTGGTCATCAACATTCCCTGGTATCTGGAACGGAATTGAATCGATCGTTCTGTCACGGACTCACCGGCTTGGGAAAGGCATACGGCCAGGATTTTCTGCTCGCCCTGATTCCATTCCCGGCCGCGAGCCGTCACAATAGTGAGTGGACCCTGAGACAACCGATGAACGCGCCGCCGGGAAACGCGGCTCCCGGGAAAGCTATCTCCGGCGCACCCTCCGGAGAAAGATGCGGTCTTGTTTGCTTGCGGGCACCTGCTGCGCGCTGTCGCTGTGGGCACCGGCCTTGCTTGCGACCCAGGAGGTCTCCATTGAACCGGCCCAGGAACCGGCTCAAGACCGGACCGCGCCCGCCAACGCCCAGGCAAATCCGCTCGTCACCGTTCACGGCGAGGTCCGCAACGCTGAGACAGGCCAGCCGATCCCGCGGGCGCTGGTACGGATTGAAGGCGATGCCGACACTGGTACTTTGACCAACGGCGAAGGCCGCTTCGAGATTCCCGGCGTGCTCCCGGGTCCCCAACTCTTTGAAGTGCGCAAACCCGGCTTTCGAGACCGCCCTTATGGCGCCGGAGCGCTCTTTATGGACGAGAAAATCACCCCCCCGCACAACGTCCTGGTGGCCGCGGAGATGCCCGACCTGGTCTTCACGCTGGCCCCCACTTGCTCCATACACGGCCAGATCGATCTCTCCACCGGTGATCCGGCGCAGGGGATCGGGGTTGAGCTGGTGGTGCGGACGGTCGAAGGCGGTCAGGTCCAGTGGCAAGCGGCTCACTCGACCAAGACCAATAGCGAGGGGATGTTTCGCTTTGCCGGGCTCGCGGAAGGCACGTATGCGATCTATACCGAGCCGGCCATGGAGAGCGAACCGGCTACCACTCTTGTGGAGGCAGACAGCGCCGGCACAGTTGAACACGCGGGCTATGCGACCGTGTTCTATCCGGATGCCCGCGACCAGGCCGGGGCCGCGAGCATCCGGCTTTCGAGCGGCGAACAGGCGCAGGCCAACCTGACGCTGGCGCTTGAGCCTTTCCACACCGTCTCGGCCTCGGTTGCGCCTCCGCATGACCGTGCTACCGGCGCTGCATCGGACCGGGCCGGGATGGCATATTCCGCACTGATCATGGACTCGGCGGGCCATCAGCTTCCCTACCGCGCGAATTACGACCAGGAGACGCATACCATCCAGGCTCTGCTGCCCGACGGGACCTACTCGCTGCTGGTCTCTTCCGTTCCGCGCCAGACGGCCCCTGCTTCGCAAAGCAACGCCGCTGGCGCTGATCCGGATGCCGAACAGCTTGTGGGAAGCGTGGATTTTTCCGTCGCCGGACATGCCGTGCCGAACCTGCGTGTTCCGCTCTCGGTTTCACACCCGAGTCCTGTTCAGGTCACACTGGCTCGAACCGCGACGCAGGCGGCGGCAAGACAGAATGTTCCGGTTGTGGTGGTGGCCATCCGGGCAGGCGGATGGATCGACGACAGCATGGTGAGCGTCTATGCGAATGGCTCCGGACCTGGCCCGATTGAAGCAAAATTCACGCTGCCCGGCGCCTATTGGGTTCGTACCTACAATGCGCATACAGGCTTATGTGAGGCATCGTTCACTGCCGGGGGCAGCAACCTGGCTCGCGAACCTGCAATGATCGGACTTTCCGGTTCGGCAGCGCCCATGGAGTTGAGTTTGCGCGACGATTGCGCCAGGCTCACACTCAGCTTGCCACTGGCCCTGATGGCGTTGTCTCCCGGAGAAGAACCCTCCTATACGGTCTATGTGGTCCCGGATTTCGACTCGACTGTGGACGTGACACCCTTGACCCTCCGCCCCTCGACAGGCGGGACCTTCACGCTGGATAATCTGACGCCGGGCGACTACCACGTCTACATCTTCGACTCGCCGGCGCGCCTGGAATACAGGAACCCTGCCGTTCTCGCGGCGCTGCCGAACCCAGGCCAGGCCGTTACGCTTTCTCCAGGGGGCACAAGCAGCCTTGTGCTGGAGGCGCCGGAACACTGATGCCGACAAGCCAGTCCTACTCCGATTTCTGCCGCTCCCTGTCGTGCTTTGCCCTGCTGCTGGCCGCAGCGTGTTTGTCTGCCCTGGGGCAAACGGGACCATCGAACCTATCGGTACCATCGGCCGCAACCCGCGCGGCCTCGTCCGCAGACGGTTCCTTCCGCATCGCCGGGACAGTGGTGAATGCGATCACCGGCGAGCCGGTAAGAGGCGCCACCGTGGCTGCGCTGGCAGAGGCGGACAGCCGCACCGTGACGTCAGCCAAGACAGGCGACGACGGCCATTTCTCGCTGGAGCGGCTGCGCGCGGCCAAATACCAGCTGACCGCCTCGAAGCGCGGCTTTCGCACCGCCTTCTATGACGAACATGAGGAGTTCAGCACCGCAATCGTTACAGGCGCGGGCCAGCAAACCGAAAGCCTCATCTTTCGTATGACGCCGGGCGCCGTTCTGCGCGGGGTGGTCACGGCCGACGGCGGTGACCTGGTGGAGAGCGCCAAGGTGATGCTCTTCCTGAAGCCGAGCGGCCACAAGGCGGCCGACCGGATCACCCAGGCGGACGAAACCACCACCGACGATCTGGGCGCCTATGAGTTCAGCAACCTGGCTGCGGGCGAGTATCTTCTGGCGGTCAAGGCGGAGCCTTGGTACGCGATGCACCGCTCCGCCAACCGCTCCAAATCGATCTCCATCGATGGCGTAGCTGAGGTGAATACAGCGCTGGATGTGGCCTACCCCATCACCTTTTTCGACTCGGCCACGGACGAGGCCTCCGCAGCCGGCATTGTCCTGGCTGGAGGCGGCCACGACGAGGCCGATATCAACCTGCACGCGGTGCCAGCCCTGCATCTGGCGGTTGAAACGCCCCGCAAGCCGGATGGATCGATTGCCCGCGCCGAGTTGCGGCAGAACATCTTCGGTATACAGGTCTCGGCCGAAAGCGCGGGCGTTTTTCTTGACGCAGCGCAGACCGGAACCGCCGAATATGCCGGCGTGGCGCCCGGTCACTATGAGTTGGTGCAGGGCGACCCGCCCCGGATTGCGGACCTGGACGCTACGGCCAGCCAGCAGATTGACGCAGGTCTTGGCACGCTCACTGTGGTTGTCTCCGGAACAGTACGGAACGCCTCGGGTGCCGCGCTGCCGGGCAGGTTGATGCTGTCTCTGGACTCTCTCGATGGAACACATCCGCTGGGAGGAACGCGCGCGGAGGGCAATCAAGGCAGATTCACTTTCCCGTCGGTCCCGCCAGGGGCCTGGGAGCTATCGGCCGCGAGCTGCGACGCTGCCGGTCAGTGCAAGCCGATGCCCGTCGTCTCAATCACGGCGGGCGGCACAACCCGAGCCGGAGGTCTGGTGACCGTGCCGGACAAGCCGCTTGCGGTTCACGTAAACGTAAGCGATGGAGAGACGCGGGTGCAGGGGTTTGCCCGCAAGGGCGGCAAGGGGGTAGCGGGCGTCATGGTGGTGCTGGCGCCCAAAGACCTGAGCGCCCTTAAAAGCCTTGCCCGGCGCGACCAGTCCGACTCTGACGGAAGCTTCTCGCTGCGCGACGTGGCTCCCGGCCAATACACCGTGGTGGCCATTCAGGACGGCTGGGATCTGGATTGGACGCAGCCCGAGGTGATCGGCCGCTATCTTCCTCGTGGAATCGCCGTCACAGTATCAGACAAATCCGGAAAACTCGTCCCCCTGGCCGGGCCGGTTCCGGTTCAAAGCCGTTAACCGGCTCTTAGGAACAAGTGCCGGACTTCATCGAACCGGGGTGGAGAGGGTAGTCTATGAGGGTACCGCATTCCAGTCACGGCGCCTGCTCCAGGTGAAATCCCGCAAGCGGCGAGCCGGCCTGCAGCGGCTCTCTGATTGCTTCACCCGGGGACTGCTTCTGTGGAGTGGCTATTTCCTTAGGAAAGAGCCAACCTGCACTCAGGCTAGGGTACGTGAATTGGAGAATCGTTCTGAGCACGGTAATGAGGAGTTTCAAGTTGAAGAGGACGTTCTTGTTTTGGATTTTGGCCGTGGTTCCGGCCGCGCTTCTGCCTCTGGCGGCCACTAGCCAGATTGCCCGGCCCCATAAGGCCGCTACTGCCGAGGAGGGTGAACCCTCCTACAAGTACGAGATTTTCGCTGGCTATGGATACACCAGCCTGAACCAGGTCAACCAGTCGCGCAGCGGATTGCAGGGCGTCAACCTCTCAGTCACCCGCGATTGGGGCAAATACTTCGGAATCACCGCGGAAGGGGCGTTTTACAAGTACCCGATCACAACCCCTGTCGTGGAAGGTACCACTTTAAAACCGTCGGTCGATTCGGTCCTGTTCGGGCCCGTGTTTCACGCGCCGCTTTACGGACACATCAGTGGACTCGTTCATGTGCTGCTGGGCGGAGAACACACAGCGGGTGCGAGCATGACGCCCAACATCTCTTTCGCGGGAGGAGCCGGCGGCGGTCTGGAGTACAAGCTGAACAAGCACTTTTCCCTGCGCGCCACTGGCGATGACATCGCCGCATCGTTTTCCGTGACCGGAAATACACAAAGCCTCGGATATTCCCCGCATGTGACCCGGAATTCGCGCGCCACCTTTGGCGCGGTGTACAAATTCTGACCGCAAAATGCGCGATTCAACCCGCGTGGCAATGAGCCCACCCAGGCTCATTGCCACGCGGTAGCGCGAATACCGCAACTTGGCTGCCCTGTGTCGTATTTTGATCGGCAACCAGCCGTCTGAGAACATCGGGCGTGCGCCGCTTCGACCCTGCCCGTAAAAAACGAAGACGCGGTAAAGGTAGGGTTCCGCGTTATGAGCGCCAAGGTAAGTGAGAGTTACTTCCGGTTTGGCGGGAAACCAAGCGCAATGGGTTAGAATGGTGGACCCGCTGATTGTTGAATTCCTTTGCTGGCCGTTTGCAAGCAGGAATGAATTTAAAACAGGCCGATTGGCTTGTCGTCACTTAAATCTCTATAAGTACCCCACCAGTCATTCCAAGCATCGTCAAAGCCAAAGATATCTGGAATCACTAGATTCTCTCCCTCGTCGATATTTTCCACAAAATCAGATTTGGCGTCTTGCCCGTATGCTTGGTTTCAACTGCCGTAATCGAAGTGCGCTGAATTGAATCCTCCGAAAACATCCCTTTGAAAGTAACGGAAGACTGATCCACGGTCACAGCCATGACGAGCGGGCGAGCGATTATTAATACGGAGAAAAGAGCCAGACCCACGGCAAGAATCAAAAAGTCATGGTACTTGACTGCGCCGATAAGTGCAGCGGTTCCAACAGCAAAGTGATACAACCGATAGACCGAATTGAGTCGATAGACTTTGATCTCTTGATAGGCAAAAGAAGCTTCGCTCATGCTCTCCAATTCTCAGGCGCAATGCGGTGGGCAGAGTTGTTTCTTGTGCATTGGATGCCCGAAACAGTTTACTCCGGACGTATCGTCGCCAAACCAGGCATTATCGCGATTTTCGAGTTATTTCCGGTGTGCCGGTTCAATTAACCCTTTGGTGTAAACGCATCGAGTTGCATCATGAGCCCCAATATATCCATGATGATGCGCGTGTCTTTGATTCTGCCGTCCTGAAGACGGTCCAGCACCATCCCCCAAACCTTTACGGGCCGTCCTGTGGCAGGCACACCCAAGAAGTCGCTTCGGTGCGTACCCGTCCACTCGAACCGAGTCAGAACCTTGTCGTCTTCGGCAATCTGCTCTTCGACAGAAAAATGCAAGTCAGGAAACGCCGACCGCATGCCTCGCAGGACATCTTTCAATCCTTCCAGGCCGGGGCCTTGGCCTGGAAACGGAACCTGTTCTACGACGTCCTCCCAGACAAACTGCGCGATGGAGTCAAGTTTTCCCAGGTTGATGCCTTCTTCAATGAAGCGATTGACAACAGCACAGTTGGTTTTCGTCGGCATGGTTCTCCTTAATGAGCGGGCTTTCTTCGGAATTGTACGGTGCGGAGTTCCGGTAGGATGGTCGCCTAACCGGAAAACTACCGCTCAGGAAACGAACCCCACCATCCGATATTGAATGTCGGCGATTGACCCAAACGACTTATCTTCGCGCTTATCGGGCTCCGCAGGTTAGGCGTCTCGCTCAGCCCTCTTCCGCCTCGCGCAGTTTGGCGATCACGGTGAAGTCTTCGAGCGTGGTGATGTCTCCCTTGATCTCGCCATGCGTGGCCAGTTCCCTGAGCAGCCGGCGCATGATCTTGCCTGACCGCGTCTTGGGCAGCGCCTCGGTAAAGCGGATATCGTCAGGCCGCGCCAGCGAGCCGATCTCCTTTGAAACCCATTTCCTCAGTTCGTCTTTCAACTGCTCGCTGGGATAGTTGCCGCTTTCAAGCGAGACAAACGCGGAGATGGCCTGGCCTTTCAGCTCGTCGGGACGACCGACCACCGCGGCCTCGGCCACCTTGGGGTGCGCCACCAGCGCCGATTCCACCTCCATGGTGCCCAGCCGGTGGCCGCTCACGTTGATCACGTCGTCCACGCGGCCCATCAGCCAGAAGTAGCCGTCGGCATCCTTGCGTGCGCCATCGCCGGTAAAGTAACAGTCTTTGACGTCGCTCCAGTAGGTCTTCTGGTAGCGCTCGGGATCGCCGTAGACCGTGCGCGCCATTGAAGGCCACGGTTTGCGGATGACAAGCAAGCCGCCGTGGCCCGCGGGCACCGGTTCACCTTCTCTGGTGACCACTTCGGGCTGAATTCCGAAAAAAGGCCGCGTGGCCGAGCCCGGTTTGGTGGGCACAGCGCCGGGAATGGGCGCGATCATAATCGAGCCGGTCTCGGTTTGCCACCAGGTATCCACGATCGGGCAGCGATTGTGGCCGATCTTCTCGCGATACCACATCCAGGCCTCGGGATTGATCGGTTCTCCTACGGTTCCCAGCAGGCGCAACGAGTCCAGCTTATGCTTCTCCACATGCTGGTCGCCCCACTTGATGAAAGCCCGGATAGCCGTGGGTGCCGTGTAAAAGATGGTTACCCGATGGTCGTCGATGATCTTCCAGAAGCGCGAGAAGTCGGGCCAGTTGGGCGCGCCTTCATACATCAGCACGGTGGCGCCGTTCTGCAGCGGCCCATACACCACATAGGAGTGCCCGGTGACCCAGCCGATATCGGCCGTGCACCAATAGATATCTTCATCTCTCAAATCGAAGACGTACTTCGAGGTCAGATAGGTCTGCACCGCGTAGCCGCCCGTGGTGTGCACCAGCCCTTTGGGTTTGCCGGTGGTGCCGGAGGTGTAGAGGATGTACAGCGGATCTTCGGAATCCATCGGTTCGGCAAGGCACTCGGTGGGGGCGTTGGCCACAAGGTCGTGCCACCACCAGTCGCGCCCCGTGACCATCTTTACGGGAGAGCCGGTGCGACGGTAGACGATGACATGCTGAACCGTGTGGCAGGCGGCCATGGCTTCATCGACAGTCTGCTTGAGCTTGATCTCGCCCCCGCGACGGTAACTTGTGTCTTGCGTGATGATGGCGACGCATGATGAGTCGTTCACGCGGTCGGCAATCGCGTTAGCAGCAAATCCGCCAAAGATCACCGAGTGCACTGCCCCGATCCGCGCGCAGGCCAGCAGGGCGATGGCCAGCTCCGGCGTCATGCCCATGTAAATCGCCACGCGATCGCCCTTCTTGATTCCCAGCGCCTTGAGGGCATTGGCGAACTTCTGCACCTCGACGTGCAACTCGGCGTAGGTCAGCCGGCGCACCTCGCCCGGCTCACCCTCCCAGATCAGCGCGGTCTTGTTGCGGCGCTCGCCCAGCGCGTGGCGATCCACGCAGTTGTAGCACAGGTTCAACGTGCCGCCCACAAACCATTTTGCCCAGGGCAGATCCCACTCCAGCACCTTGTCCCAGGGCTTGAACCAGTGCAGGTCTTTGGCCACGCCGGCCCAGAAACTCTCCGGATCGTCGATCGATTGCTTGTAAAGAGCCTCATACTCCTCCAGGCTCTTGACGTGGGCCTTCGCGCTGAAATCCGCCGAAGGCGGAAAAACGCGAAGCTCGCGAAGCGTCGAGTCCAGATCCTGATTGGCAATGGCGGTAACGGGCAAGGAAGACATAAGAAGCGTCCTTCAGGAGAAGAAAAATGGCGTTATTCACGGCGCTCCAGGGAAGGCCGCTCCCCTGGAGATTCCGCGTGGGAGACACTTTACCGGGATAGACACACAAACGGCAAGTCACGGAGAACGGCTTCCTGGAGCCGGTTAGCCATAAACCGCGCCGGAGCCCCTCCGATCCGGGCGCAAGAGACCGGCAGATTGGCCGATGCCTTCAGTGTCGTCGTTGTTGGATGAACCCCTGCAAGGTAAGATCATCCCATCATGCCAGACCTTGGATCCCCCTCTGCCGAAACCATATTGCGCGGGTCAGTGCTGGTGCTCTTGCAGTTTGACGTTTGCGAAGCCACTCGCCTGGACCTCCTGCAGGAGCTCATTCGCGCCCGCACGGTCCAGCAACCCAGCCTGAAGCACCCGGCGCCGGAATATGTTCGCTACCAACGGCCGCCGGTGGTTGTGCCGCTGGAAACGCTGGTGCTGGAAAGCGGTGAACGGCTGCAAGGCGAAATCAAGTACTACGACTACGGCGTGGTAAGCGTCGTCTATGAGCTTCCTTTCCAGGATGGCTGGAGCAAGTTGATCAACCTGGCCAGCCGCTGGGTCTGGGAGGTCGACTTCGCAGCCCAGGCGGCCGCCATTGTCCGCGCCAGCCTGGAGCGCGCCGCCCCCGCGCTGGTCAAGCCCTACAAAAATTGGCTCAGCGAAGACTACCTGATCTTTCATGTGCGGGAAATCTCCGGCTCGCCATCCGTCGCGGACTTGATTCATCAGCATGGGTCGCGCATCGCGCAGGTGGTTCGGGGAGATACGGGGCAGTTAGCCGAGAGCGAGTGCAATGAAGTACTTCAATCGCGCATTTCCTACTATGCGAACGACCTCACGGTCATTGGCTGGAACGCGGCTTTCCTCTATGACTCGACCACCGGCGCGGAAACAGCGATCCAGTTGCTGGAGTATGCAAATTCGCAGTTGCTCGAGTTTCGGCACTATGACGACCTGCTGACCGAGGAACTGGAACGCGTCTACACACTCGTCGATGAAGGAACCGGCATGTTGGCGCAATGGCGCCTCGCGCGGTCGGCCACGCGGCTCCATACAGTGCTGCTCGATGTGGCCGAGCTGACCGAACACGCCGATAACGCCATCAAATTCCTCAGTGACATGTTTGCAGCGCGTCTTTACAAGCTGGCGGCCTTGAAGGTAGGCGTGCCCGACTACAAGGACCTGGTTACACGGAAAGTGCGCACAGCCGAAGAACTGTACCGTTTCATGGTGGATCAGTTCAACCAGAGCCGGGCATTCTTCCTGGAACTGATCGTTGTCATCATTCTGGTGGTCGAACTGGTGTACCTGTTCCGCGGCAGTCTGTTTTAGAACGGGCATAGAATCGGACGAGGGATGGGCTCGCCGAGGTTTGCCCCATCGCGTCTGGAACTGCACCTCTCGCCATCCGCAAGGAACGGAGCCGGCGCATGCTTCTTGAACTCGCCAGAACGCTCTCTTTCTTCCTCAGCATTCTCTCGCTCTATCCGGTCCTGGTGAGCGCATTTTTTGTGCCCGGAAGCCGATGGCAGGAGCGCCTGGAAATGGCTCTTCTTTACATTGCGCTCGCTGCCTGCGTCTGCTTTGTCAGCGGGCTTCTGTTCTCCTGGCCGTCGGCGGAGAATCCGGATGGAGAACGGCTGATGTCTACCCTGCCAGTGCGCCTGTTTCTCTGGGCTATGGCGGGTATGGCGATTCTCTTTGCAGTCTCCTGGTATCTGGAGGAATATTACGTGCCTCTTCTGCGGCACGATTGCTGCAAGCCATGATTGCCGGGGGAGATTGATACTTTCTGTTCCTCATCCCAGATGAACTGACTTATGCGAGGGGATTGCAGAACGCGCCGGCGGGAATTGCAGATTGCATGCCCCGGGCCAATGTTGCGTGACCTTATTCCGTCGGTCCCTTGTGAGTTAGTCCCGATACCGCTTCTGGTGCCAGATCCACGCTGTGCAAACAATCTCGTCGAGCTGGGTATAACGAGGCTTCCAGCCCAGTTCCCGGATCGCCTTTTCTGAGCTGGCTACCAGCACGGCCGGGTCGCCAGCGCGGCGAGGATGGATTTCGGCCGGGATGGGGTGGCCGGTGACGCGGCGAGCCGATTCGATGACCTCGCGCACGCTGAAGCCACGGCCGTTGCCGAGGTTGAAGATCAGCCGGTCTCGCGTCTCCAGCGCATCGAGGGCCAGCAGATGCGCGTCGGCCAGATCGGAGACGTGAATGTAGTCTCGGATGCACGTCCCGTCCGGAGTGGGATAGTCGTCGCCAAAAATTTTGATTGACTTGCGACGGCCCAGGGCGACGTCCAGCACCAGCGGTATCAGGTGAGACTCGGGCTGGTGAGCCTCGCCGCGCGTCACGCCCTCCGGCCCTTCCGGCGCACCGGCTACGTTGAAGTAGCGCAGAGAGGCATAGCGAAGGCCATGAATGCGATTGAACCAGGTGAGCATGTGTTCAACCAGCAGCTTTGACTCGCCATAGGCGTTGGTCGGCAGAAGATGCGCATCCTCATGAATCGGAATGGTTTCCGGTTCTCCGTAGACGGCAGCAGTGGAGGAAAAAACCAGCCGGCGTGGACCGTGGGCTAGGATTGCCTCCAGCAGGGAGAGCGTCGAGGCCGTATTGTTGCGGAAAAAGATCTCCGGATGCGCCATGGATTCGCCGGCTTCAATCAGGGCGGCGAAGTGGAGCACGCCGTCAAAGGGCTGAGCGTGGTCTTTGGCGGAGATGAAAAGGTTTTCAAGCGTGGCCCGGTCCGCCAACTCCCCCACCACAAGTTCCACCCCCGGCGGCAGCAGGTCGCGCCGTCCGTGACTCAGGTTGTCATAAACCACAACCTGATGACCCTTTTGGGAGAGCAATGCGGAAACGGTACCTCCGATATACCCTGCGCCTCCGGTAACCAATATCTTCACAAAAAAAATGTCCTTTCCTTAGCACTTTGGTTTACCCTGATTGTATTACTAAAGGTACGGTTGAGTTGACTTAAGGCTGCGGCTCTTCAGATCGCCGCCAAGGCGGCTCATCCCCCTTACCGAGCGTCGAGTGTCATAGGATTATGGCCAAGGCGTATGGCGGCTACAAGCATTCTATCGCGGCTGCCTGTATCGTCTTGCCGTAGGCCGGACATATTGCCTCTTGCCGTGAAGCCTGCGAGTTTGCATCATTTGATTTGATTGGTTGCCTTGGATGCGAATTGGAGCGCCTGAATGCCCGGGGACTGTGCGGCACACAATCCGTATAGTACGGATCAGGTCAAGGCAGAGCTTGACTGCGGTCGCACCGGTTTTTCCGGGCCAACCGCACGAACCATGAGGACAGATTTTTCTCTTTCCCCAGTCAGCTTTCTGCTTGTTAGATTGCAGTTTAGGAAACCTCCATTGGCCATGGCGGCCGTTCGAATGGCGGGAGGTTCCACCAGAGGCGCGGCCGTGCGGCCAAGAGCGCCGGGAAGCAAATTGCGTCTAAATGGTAGCGGTGGGCGAGGACTGCGGCGTTGCGACGGCCGCGCGACGCGTTTTCTCAGTTGCGCACGCGGGTTGAGGGTGATGGAATATCTGTGCGTGTGCTCTGTTCAGCGATTCGCAGCCGCCCCCGGGCCTGGCTGCGCTCAAGAACCGATTCCGCGCCGTCCTGACGGGCGCAAACGAGGAATGAAAACATGCCGGTGAGATACTACCCAGGAAGAACCAACTTCGGTTTGCTCCCCGAACCCGAGGGCCGGTCCGGATCGTTTTTCACGAGTGCGGTGATCAACGGGTTGATCCTTGCCCTGATCCTCTACATCGGGGCGACGACCAGGAGGATGATCGAGGAGCATAAGTACGAGTACACGGAACTGATCGTCCCCAGCACGCCGCCACCTCCGAAGATCAAGGTGCCACCACCGCCGGAGCTGCCGCCGCCGCCCAAGGCGCCTGAGGTTCATCTTGAAGCGCCCAAGATCCAGATGCCTAAGCCGGAGCCCAAACCGGATCTGAAACCGGTTCACATGGAAGCCAAGGTGGCGCTGCCCACCATCAAGGCTGCCAAACCCTCGATCATATTGGCCCCTCAGCCCAAGGCGGCGCTTGCGGCTGCCGCCATGCCGGCTCAAGACAACCGCATCAAGCCTTCGACGGCGCCGGTGCATCTGGGTCAGACATTCGGGGTCACTCCCAATCCCAATGCCACGAGGCCGGCCACGATAGCGGCCATTGGCAACCCCTACGGCGGCATGCAGGGCCCGGCGGTAGCGCCTCATGGAGTCGTAGGGTCGACGGGCATCGGCAATGGACTCAAATCCGGCTCGAACGCCGGAGTGGTCGGCAAAGTGGCTTCCGCCGGCATACCCGGCGCTACAGGCACCGGCTCTTCCAACAGTTATGGCAACGCCAAGGTGGCCTCGGCGGGTATACCCGCGACCACCACCGTTGCGCCGGTGCAACGAGTGACCGCCACGCCGCAAGCGACCGAACTCGAAGTCCTTTCAAAACCAGCCGTCGAGTACACCAGCGAGGCCCGGCAGTTGAAGGTACAGGGCGATGTCGTCCTGCGAGTTACCTTTACCGCATACGGGCGGGTCGTAGTGCAAGGTCTGGTGCATGGACTGGGTCATGGCCTGGATGAGGAAGCTCGCCGGGTAGCACAGCTAATACGATTTCGTCCAGCCACCCGCAACGGACAAGCGGTCGACTTGACGACCAACATCACCATTTCGTTTCAATTGGCGTAGCATCTACACTGCGGAGAGAGACACTGGCTTGACTAACCGCGCGGCCCCGAAACGGCGCCGACGGCAAGTGGACGAATCGGAAGAACTCACCCTAGGAGCTTGACATGACGTTTCGGAAGATCTCCCTCACCTTCCTGATCATTATCCTGGGTGCGGCCTGCGCGTACGCAAAGAAGGAACCCAAGTACGAACAGGCGCACCAACTCACTCCAGAACAGGCCGCGCTGGTTGAAAAGGCCATCGGACGCGAAAAGGTGCTGATCAAGAACATTCAGCAGCGCACGCCCCTGGTGGAGATGTACATCCAGAACACGCGTCCTGACATCAAGCTCTACCAGGTGCCCATCGATGACCAGTACGCGCTGAGCCGCGTGGACTTCGGCAAGGGGTTCACCGACAAGGCTTACGAGCCCAGAGCGACAGCCAAGCACAGTTTCTTCAAAGGTTCGTTTGCAGCCATCACCGGGATTACCAAAGCGCTGGGTCTGGAGAAGTTCACCTATTCGCCCACCGGCTTCATGGACATGATGTTCCTCGACCCCACGGGCTTCGACCAGCAACACTATGTCTTCAGCTACGTGCGCAGGGAGTTTCTGGGCTCAGTCCGCACCTGGGTCTTTGATGTGCATCCGAAGGTTGCCGGGGCGGGCCGGTTCTATGGCCGCATCTGGATTGAGGATGAAGAGGGCAACACGGTCCGTTTCAACGGGACCTACACCAACTCCGCCTCAGAGGATTCGAACAAGTATTACTTTCACTTCGACAGCTGGCGAATGAACGTGCAACCCGGCATCTGGCTGCCGGTGGCCGTCTACGTTGAGGAAACAACCCGCAGCGAAGGCGAAAAATCAGTGGGACTGAAGGCCCAGGTTCATTACTGGGGCTACGCCCTCAAGCTGCCCACGCGCGATAGCGAAAATGTCAGCGTCAAGGTGGACGACGCAATCGACAAGAGCGACGACTCGCAGGATGTAGGCCCGCTGCAGGCCACGCGCGCCTGGGTGACCCAGGCCGAAAACAACGTGATTGACCGTCTGGTGGAAGCTGGCCTGGTGGCGCCCTTGAATCAGGGCGGCTACGAAAACAAGGTGCTGGATCAGATCGTCGTGAACCTGGTGGTGCCCAATAATCTGGCCTTTACTGACCAGTTGCATGCCCGGGTTCTGCTGACCGAAACCATTGAGACCACCACGGTGGGCAATACCATTCTCATCAGCAAGGGGCTTATCGACAGCCTGCCCAACGAGGAATCGATTGCCTCGGTGGTTGCCATGGAACTGGCCCACATAGCACTGGGCCACCATATTGACACGCGCTACGCCTTCAACGACCGCCTGCTCTTCCCGGACACGGTGACCTTCCAGCGCATCAACATGTATCACTCCGACCACGACAACGAGGAAGCCGCCAAGCAGGCCATGGTGTATCTGCAAAACTCCATGTACAAGGACAAGCTGCCCAGCGCTGGCCTCTACTATGTGCAGTTGGTTGACCGGGCCAAGGAACTGAAGGCCTTGAACACACCCGAATTGGGCGATTCGCTGCTCAAGGCGGACGGAACCCCGTGGATGGCCGATCTTGAGAAGATGTCGCCCAAGCTGAATTGGGACGACCTTACCCAGACGGCGGCCCTGCCGCTGGGGAGCTGGATCAAGACCGATCCCTGGGACGACAAGGTGCACATGCTCAACGCCAAACGCTATGCACCCATGAACGCCCGCGACAAGATGCCGTTCGAGGTGACGCCAATCTTCTATAAGCTGCAACGCTATGACCAGGCCCGCGTTGAAGCGCCAACAGCGCCAGCCGCTGCGGCACCTGCTGCGCAGCCGCCCGCAGGCGACCAGCCGGCAGCTCCAACGGACGCTGCTCCGACAACGCCGCCACCCGCGGCGCCGACCCAGTAGTTGAGAAGACTGCGAGGGCCCCTGGCCGGTGTGTGCCGCTCGGCTCATCCCGTCCAGGGGCTCTCGCTTGAAGTCCGCATCGCAGTAGTCCCTATTCCTACTCCCTCCCCCAGACTGGACGTAGTTTTTTGTTTATTGAACGATCGATCCTTGCTTTGCTTTCAATTCTGCTTGCCGCCGGAACGCTTTCCGCGTCAGCGCAAGTGGCGCCCGCGGCCACATCCCGGCAGCTTTCCATTACTGTCGGTGGACTGGGCTCCGTCTTTCAGCCTGACTACGGAGGTGGAGGATTCGCTGGAACCAGTCCCAACCGCCTGTATGGCCTGGGCACATACGTGGACGTCCGGTTCACGCGCTGGTTTCAGGTTGAAGCCGAGGGCCGCTGGCTGCGCTTCAACCAGCTCGACAATATCAACCAGAGCAACTACCTGATCGGCCCACGGCTTCCCATTCGCCGCTTTTGGCGGGCAACCCCTTATGCCAAAGTGCTGGTTGGCCTCGGCGATATGAACTTCGAATACGGCGAGGCCACGGGACGCTACACCGACATTGCTTATGGCGGCGGCGTAGACATCAAGATGACCAGGAGAATCAGCGTCCGCGCCTTCGACTTCGAGTACCAGCAGTGGCCCAGGTGGTTCAACGGCCAACAGCTCTACCCCTATGGCGCCAGCGTCGGCGTAAGCTACAAGATTTTCTGACGGGCTTTGGAAGAATTCAATTCAGGTGCAGGGGCTCAGGAATCTTTGCGCTCCTGCTCCCACTGGTCTGCCGGGTAGCGGTCGAGCCGGTCTTCGCGGTTCTCCTGCTCCTCCTGCTGGCGGCGCTTCTCCCGTTCTTCGCGCTCTTCGCGGCCATCGCTCATGGCTCCCTCCTCTCTTCAGTTTAAGAGAGCAAATCCGTCGGCCAAAATCCCGCTAGTGATCTGGCGGTTGCACCTTACCGGCCCTCCGGGTTGGCAGCAGAATGGATTGGTGACGGTTTGTCCGTCAAGCGCCCGGAACTCGGAAAGTGGGGATTTTTCCGACGTGAGTGGCTGCCACCTTCCATGGGTGAAATGGCGATTTACCACTCGTCGCGATTGTCGTAGCGGTCAACGGGCAACGGTCACTAGCTCAACAAGCCGGTGGTACATCGAGAACAGACAATCGGCATTTCTCCGGCCCCTGATGCCAGCGCCTCAACCGTGACACACCCAGCTGCGATACGCGGCTCATGGGGAGTAAAAAATTAGCGCACGTGTCAGGGTTCAGATATCAGGGAGCAGCAATCAGGGATCGCAAAATTCATACTTGACACTGACAGAAAATACACTACCATATGGTTGTGGATAGGTTGAGTACAACATTTGCGGCTTTGTCTGATCCCACCCGTAGGGCGATGATCGAACGACTCTCACATGGGCCCGCCTCTGTGCGTGGTTTGACGGAACCGTTTGCACTTTCGCAGCAGATGATTTCAAAACATATTGCCTACCTGGTTCGGGCGCGGATTGTGATCAAGGCGAAGCGTGGACGAGAGAGTGTGTGCACGCTCAGGCCGGAGGCGATAAAGACAGTCAGCGACTGGGCGATTAGCTATCGCCGATTCTGGGAAGAGAGCTTCGACAAGCTGGATGTGGTTGTGAATCAAATGAAAAAAACGGAGGTCAGAGATGACAAATAACACGGCTAACGAGACAGAGCGGATGGTTGTCACAAGAGTTTTTGATGCCCCACGCGAATTGGTTTGGAAGGCGTGGACAGACCCGAAATATGTGATGCAGTGGTGGGGGCCGAAGGGTTTTACTGCGCCTTTTTGCGAGATCGATTTTCGCGTGGGAGGAAAATTCCTCTGCTGCATGAGAGCGCCGGATGGGCAGGAGTTCTGGAATGCTGGTGAATACCTCGAGATTGTTCTGCACGAGAAGATCGTTTCCTCCATGTACTTTTC
>Ga0181520_10001041_pt1 | contig 58239 bp, 50 predicted proteins | sample PEATcosm2014_Bin_29_FD_132451 | JGI IMG/M metagenome (GOLD analysis project Ga0181520, IMG submission 132451) | Peatland microbial communities from MTU Mesocosm Facility, Houghton, MI, USA - PEATcosm2014_Bin02_30_metaG | ecosystem: Environmental > Terrestrial > Soil > Wetlands > Peat | place... | reverse complement strand
CATCGCTCACATCGCTCGGATACCCGATCCGATACTGCTTCTGCATGCGCCCATGCTGCCCGATGTGCGGCACCGTTCATAACTTTTTCATTCCACGGGAATAAAGCTTATAACAGGCTCTAGTACTGTTGGAGAGAATCCCTTGGTCTCTTTGATTTGCATCAGAATTAAGTCCACTTCGTTCTCGCTTCGGCGATCCACAACCGTGCTATCATCGGCAAGAACGCGATTAATGAAGAAGTAAAAGGCGTCAATTCCACCATCATCGCCAGCGCTTCACTCCGCGCATTTCGCCTATTCTTCGCCTTTGCGGTATAATCCCTGCATGGACTTTCAACTGGTGACGAGCTACACGCCGCGTGGGGACCAGCCAAGAGCGATTGCGGAGCTGATGCAGGGCCTTGTGACGGGCGAGAAGCATCAGGTGCTGCTGGGGGTCACTGGCTCGGGCAAGACCTTTACGATGGCCAAGGTCATTGAGCAGTCCAACCGGCCGGCGCTGATTCTGGCGCACAATAAGACTCTTGCCGCGCAGCTCTATCACGAGTTCAAGCAATTCTTTCCTAATAATGCGGTGGAATACTTTGTGAGTTACTACGACTATTACCAGCCAGAGGCTTATATTCCGGCGGGCGACTTATATATCGAGAAGGAAGCTACCATTAATGAAGAGCTGGATAAGCTGCGGCTTTCGGCTACGCGTTCTCTCTTCGAGAGAAGGGACGCGATTATCGTCAGCTCGGTCAGTTGCATTTATGGGCTAGGCTCGCCGGAGGCTTACTATGGGATGCTTCTGTTGCTGGAAAAAGGCCAGCGGATCAGCCGCAAGGATATAACTCGACGATTAGTCGAAATCCTCTACGAGCGCAACGATACGGACTTCCGGCGCGGGACATTCCGGGTGCGCGGCGACGTGATCGAGGTCTTTCCGACTTACGACGAGACGGCTTATCGCATTGAGCTATTCGGCGACGAGATCGAGAGCCTCTCGCAGATCGATCCACTCTTTGGCACGGTGAAACAAAAGTTCGCGCGGCTGCCGATTTATCCCAAAAGCCATTACGTGGTGCAGCCGGAGCAAAAGAGTGAAGCCATTGCCTCGATTGTGACGGAGTTGAACCAGTGGGTTCCGGAGCTGGAGGCGCAGGGGCGGATGGTGGAGGCGCAGCGCATCCATCAGCGGACACGATTTGATCTGGAGATGATCAAGTCGATGGGCTACTGCCATGGCATCGAAAACTATTCGCGCCACTTCAGCGGACGACTGCCCGGCGAGGCTCCGCCGACGCTGCTGGATTATTTCCCGCGCGATTTTCTGCTCTTTGTGGATGAGAGTCACGCGACGATCCCGCAGGTGCATGGGATGTGGTTTGGCGACCGCAGCCGCAAGCAAAACTTAGTGGACTACGGCTTCCGGCTGCCCTCGGCGATGGACAACCGGCCGCTGAAGTTTGATGAGTTCGAGAACCGCGTGCAGCAGGCGATTTATGTTTCGGCGACGCCGGGACCATACGAGCTGACCAAGTCAGCGGGCGTGGTGGTGGAGCAGGTGATTCGCCCGACGGGCCTGGTCGATCCGGAGGTCGAGATACGGCCAGTGAAGGGGCAGATCGACGACCTGCTGGGGGAGATCAGAGACCGCGCCCAGCGCTGCGAGAGAGTATTAGTGACGACCTTGACCAAGCGGATGGCCGAAGACCTGTCCGGCTACTACACAGAGGTCGGCGTGCGCTGCCGCTATCTGCATTCTGAGATTGAGACGCTGGAGCGCGTCAAGCTGCTGGCCGGGTTGCGCAAGGGCGAGTTCGATGTGCTGATCGGGATTAATCTGCTGCGCGAAGGGCTTGATCTGCCGGAGGTCTCGCTGGTGGCGATTCTCGATGCCGACAAGGAGGGCTTTCTGCGCTCGGCAGGTTCGCTGATTCAGACGATGGGGCGAGCGTCGCGTCACGTGCAGGGGCGCGCGATTCTCTACGCGGACAAGATCACCGACTCGATGCGGCGAGCGATGGGCGAGACCGATCGGCGGCGAACAATTCAGCGCGCCTACAACGAGGAGAACGGGATTACGCCGCAGTCGATCATCAACAAAATGGATATGGGGCTAGCCGCGATTCTCAAGGCTGAGTACGGCGACGTGGCCGAGGAAGAGACGGCGGCGCTGCCGGATCTTGCCTCGCAGGCCGATCTGGACAGCTATATCGCGAAACTGGAGACAGAGATGCGCGAGGCGGCCAAGAAGTTCGAGTTCGAGCGGGCCGCCAAGCTGCGCGATAGCATCAAGGAGCTGCGGGAGAAGGAGTTTTTGTTTGGGTAACCACCTGCGGTGGGGCCAAACGCTCGCTATTCGCTCGCAGGGGTGTTCGTGGACTCCCACTCTACGGAATGAGCGCGAAGGATAGGCACTCAGCTTTCTCCTCGACTACCTCATTCTTGGACGGCAATGTGAGGCAGATCACACCGGAAGCGACTATGATAGTACGAGGATTGCTTTGCCGGGAGTCGCTTGCGCTATTCGGTTGGGTAGGAAGATCATCACGGAGTCTTGATGGCAGCTTTTGGCAGTTTTGCACTTTTAATCGCATTGGCGCTGGCTGCCTACAATCTGCTGGCGGGTGCGCTGGCGTTGCGGTTGATTGCGACGGGGCAGCCGGTGGCGATCTCGCCCGAGCGGCTGGCGGACACGGCGCGGCGGGCGGGAATCGCCGGATTCTGGGCGGTGACGGCGGCAGCCTTCGCGCTGGTCTGGTCGGTCTTTACCAACGACTTTTCGCTAACCTACATTCTGGAGCACTCGAACCGCGCGCTGCCGGCTGCTTATAAATTCTCCGCTCTCTGGTCCGGGCAGGAGGGTTCGCTGCTGCTGTGGGCGTGGCTGCTGGGCGCGTACGGCTTTGTGCTGCGGCTGACCCATAAAACCGATGTGAAGCTCTACGCATACGCCGGCGCGATTCTGGCTTCGATTCAGTTTTTCTTTCTGCTGGTGCTGAACTTTGCCGCGCCGCCGTTTGCTCTGCTGAAGGGCGCGATTCCCGCGGATGGCAACGGCCTGAATCCGCTGCTGCAATACCCGGAGATGGTGATTCATCCGCCGATGCTGTACCTGGGCTACGTGGGCTTCTCGGTGCCGTTTGCCTTCGCGCTGGGCGCGCTGATGATGCGCTATCCGGGCGAGAAGTGGATCCGCATCACGCGCGTCTGGACGATGGTGACGTGGCTGTTCTTGACCTGTGGAGTCTTTCTGGGAATGCACTGGGCTTATGCCGTGCTGGGCTGGGGCGGCTACTGGAGCTGGGACCCGGTGGAGATTGCCAGCCTGATGCCCTGGCTGACCGCAACGGCATTTCTTCACTCCGTGATGATGCAAGAAAAAAAGGGCATGATGAAGAGCTGGAATGTGTGGCTGATCTTCTCGACCTTTCTGCTCACCATGCTGGGCACGATGCTGACGCGCGGCGGCCTGGTCAGTTCGGTGCACGCCTTTGCCGAGTCGCCCATCGGCTACTGGTTCATCGTCTTCATGGTAATCGTGCTCGCGGTCTGCATCTTTACTTACATTTTGCAATACAGCCATCTGAAGAGCGAGCGCACAATCGAGTCGCTGGTCAGCCGCGAGTCCGCATTTCTGTTCAACAATCTAGTGCTGATCGCCGCCTGTTTTGTGATCCTGTGGGGCGCGCTCTTCCCGGTGATCTCGGAGTACTTTGCCGGCAACAAGGTCACCTTTGACGCGGCTTGGTACAACCGGATCGCGGTGCCCATTGGGCTGTTTCTGCTGTGCCTGGCAGGCGTGGGTCCACTGCTTCCCTGGCGGGCTACGTCGCTGAGAAGCATTCGCCGCAACTTTGTGCTGCCGGTGATTGCGTTGTGGGTCACAGTCGCTGTCTGCCTGATTGCGGGCATTCGGCCGTGGCACGACGGCGCATTTGATCGAGGATATTTTTACGCGCTGGTGGCGTTTGCGCTTTCAGCGGGCGTGGTGACGGCCATCGGCTCGGAGTTTCTGCGCGGAGCGGGAGTGATTGCCCGGCAGTCCGGACGGAATTTCTTTGCCGCGACGTATTTGCTGATTCGCCGCAACACGCGCCGCTACGGCGGCTACACGGTCCACATCGGCGTTGTCGTTGTTGTCATCGGCCTGGCCGGCTCAGCCTTCAATCGCAGCACGGAAAGCGAGATGGCGCTGCACGACAAGCTGGTTATCGGCCCTTACACGCTGGAATGCGTGGGCGCCACGCAGGACTCGAACGACAACTATAACTCCGAGTACGCCTTGCTCGATGTCTCGAAGGGCGGCAAAACTCTCTTCCAGATGTCGCCGGAGAAACGCGTTTATCTGGCCAGCCAGCAGCCGCAGACGATGGTGGCGATTCATTCGATTCCAACCTGGGATTTGTATGTGGTCTATGAGGGCATTAATCCCGACACCGGGCAGCCGATCATCAAGGCCTTTCTCAATCCGCTGGTGAGCTGGATTTGGGCCGGGGTTTTGCTGATGGCCCTGGGCACGCTGATCGCGCTCACTCCCAACCAGAAGCCGGCGGGCAACGGACAAGGAACAGAGCCACCAGCGAAGGAGGCTATTCAGTTATGACAAATACACTGGGTTGGATTGCCGGAGCGCTGTTGCTGGTTGCGCTGCTTGTCTACACCTTCTGGCCGGAGAATGTCTTTGCCTCGCAGCGTGAGAAGACGCGGCTGGACTACTTGCTCGAACGCAAGGAGCAGCTCAACGAAAATCTGCGCGACCTGAACTTCGAATTCAAGGCGGGCAAGTATCCTGAAGAAGAGTTCCAGGCACAGCGCGCGCAGCTCGAAAACGAGACGGTGCGGCTGATGGGCGAGATTGAGATTTTGCAGAGGGCCTGAAATCGAAGACAACGCATCCTACGAGGATTCATATAACGACCATGAAATCTACCCAGATTATTTTCTGCGACCTTGCCATCGTCCTGCTTTTCGCGGGTTCGATGGCGCAAGCGGCTCAAGTTACCGGCACGGTGACCGACAAAACCACCGGCAAACCCGCGGTGGGCGATACCGTGGTGCTGGTGGACGTGCAGGCCGGCATGGGCGAAGCGGCTCATGCCACCACCGACGCCCGCGGACACTATGCGCTCGACAAGCCGGGCAGCAGCAATTATCTAGTGCGGGTAACTCACCAGGGCGCGAGCTACTTTATCGGCGCGCCCGAGGGCGGCGCATCAGGCGACATCGCGGTCTATGACGTAGCCGCCAAGGTCGATGGAGTCGCCATCGACGAGGATGTGCTGGGGATTGTCGAGACCGACCATGGGCAGCTTCGCGTGATCGAACGCTATGCCGTTCACAACTCCAGTATGCCGCCGCGCACGCAGTGGAGTCCGCGTACCTTCGAGATTGTGCTGCCCGCCGAAGCGGTGGTCGATGGCGTCAGCGCGCAGCGGCCTGGCGGACTCTCCACCACGCTCAAGCTCGACCCTGACGGCCCCAAGGGACATTACTCCTTCAACTTTCCCATTCAGCCCGACAGCGGCGACAAAAGCACGCTCTTCCAACTCGAATATGAGCTGCCCTACACCAACGGCAAATACACCTTTCGTCCGCAGGTGACGATACCGGCCAGAACCGTATGGGCGATGTTGCCCAAGAGCATGAGTTTCGCATCGGGCGCGGGATCGAACTTCATCTCCTCGCCGCAGGATCCCGGCTTTCAGACTTTTGTGGCGCGCAATGCTATTCCCGGCAAGCCGCTCGAATTCACGGTCTCGGGCGTGGGCTCGCTTCCTCGCGATGAGCAAGGCGGCCAGTCGGCAGAGAGCCAATCGCAAGACGCGGGCGCGCCCGGCACGCAGCCCGGCGGCGGCATGGCCAACCCGATCAACACGCCTGATCCGCTGTCAAAGTACAAGTGGTGGATTCTGAGCGCGCTGGCATTGCTGCTGGCAGCCGTGGCGGCCTTTCTGCTGCGCAAACCGGCATCCGGCGCGGCCATTGATGCTGCCGCCGCAACTTCCTACGCACCGCCCGCAAACAAGAGTACCGCTCTTTTGAACGCGCTGAAGGAAGAGCTCTTCGCGCTGGAGAGCGAGAAGATCGCAGGGACGCTCGCGCCGCAAGAATACGCGGAAGCCAAGGCAGCGCTGGAGATCGTCTTGAGGCGTGCGTTGAAACGGCAGTGAAGAGCGGTCCGTCAAGCCGACAAGCCGCTTCGACTGCGTTCAGGCATTCCGGACGAATCAAGGATGCGCCGTCCGGAAGATGTTTACTATTTAATTAACTGCACGTTTTGTGAAATAGGGGGGCGGGCAGTGGACGGTGATCAGGGTCAGAGATCAGAAAAGACGGAGGGTTGAGGTTCATCGTATCCCATGACCCCAACGGCGAGGGAGATGGGCCACCCCCATTTATGGATGGGCAGGTAGAGCAAAACCACGATTTCCATGCCCGGAAGAAGTTGACATGAGGTGTTGATTTTTTGAGAAAATCAACACTTTAAGACTTTGGCCTTGAGTACACCTATCGTGATTTTGCTATAGGCTACACGCCTCGAGTCTTCGGCAAGATCTCGCTATGTGGCACAAAAAAATCAGAGCATCTCATGGAAAAACCATCTATATCGTTGGTTAAATGATGGTTATGTTTGATTTGCGTCGCGGTTTATTGGCTCACTGATTCACGGCTCCACAGTAAAGAGGGGGGTGGGGGGTCCGTCGAGGGTGGCGAGGCCGGCTTCGAGGCCACAGTCGTAGAAGGCGAGAGCCGGGCAGTCACTTTCGTTCAGGGTTTCGAGGAATCTCTCGACGAGTGCGGAGACCGAAGTGCTGCGCCGGAGCGCCCAGATTCGCGCCTCGATGTAGACTTCATCGTGGATAGAGACGGTGAGGTTTTTCATGGCTTCCCCTTCAATTTCAATTGTGCGCCAGGGGAGGATAATTATCTGCAAATCGGGTTGTGGAGTTGGAAAACGAAGGAAAGACATACCTTGGGGGTTCAAACCCCGGCCTACCCGGGCTTTAGAGGCGATTTCGGGGTGGGAAGTACGGCGGGTTGAGGTTCGACGATTCCCAGATTCTGAGGATCCAGACCTTGGGTAGCCGCTCCGGAAGACGGCCAGCGTGCTGGATACGGAGAACTCAAGCAGCGGGTGAGGTTCATCGTTTCCCATGCCTCAAAAGGGTGAGATGGGCGACCCAACTTGATTGGTCAGAGATGAACCACGCGCCTGATGGCAGGAATTATAACTCACAGTCTGCGGCACGTTCGACCGGTGCGTTGCGTCAAAGAACTGGCGCATCCGAGGCTGCTGTCCCGTTCAACCTCCGCCCCGGTAAACTATAGATTGAGGTATTCCGTGGTTCGTATTGCGATTGCTGTACTGCTTTCCCTACCGGCTGCCGCGCTTGCGCAGACGATCGCGCCGAATCCCGCTCCCGCTGCCGCTACTGCTGCCGCGCCACTCTCTGCGGAAGTGGCGGAGGCCGAGGCGGCGATTGTGAAGTCGGAGTGGAAGGCGGCGGAGGCGAAGCTGGCTCCGTGGCTGGCTGCTCATCCGGAGGATGCGCGGGCGCTGTTTGACTCGGGCTATGTGGCCGACGCGCAGAATCGGCTGGAGGATGCGGCGGGATTCTATCGGCGGGCGGTCGAAGCCAATCCGCAGTCGTTCGAGGCGCATGTGGAGCTGGGGCTGCTGCTGGCGCGGCAAGAGAAATTCTCAGAGGCGCGTCCGGAGCTGGCCGCGGCCACGACGCTCGATCCCGGCGAGGCGGGCGTGGAGTCGAAGGCGAGAGCATGGCGGGCGCTGGCGCAGATTGATCGCGCGGATGATCCGACGAAAGCCTCTGAGGATTTGCTGGAGGCTCTGAAGCTTACGCCCGAGACCACTGCCGACACGCTTCTGGCTGCAGAATTGGCAGACCAGGCTGGCCAGTTCGACGCCGCCGAAGCGGCCTACAAGCGGGTGCTTGCCAAGGAGCCGAAGTCAGCGCCGGCCAACGCCGGACTGGCCCACTTGCTGATTGCGCGCAAGCAGTTTCCTGAGGCCGAAGCGCTGCTGCGGACGGCGCTGGAGCAGGCTCCGGACGACCCGGCGCTGACCGCGCAACTGGCCACCGTGCTGGCCGCGCAGGATAAGGGCGAGGCGCTGCCGCTGATTCAGAAGCTGCATGAGGCCCACCCCAAAGACACCGCCATAACAAGGATGCTGGCCGAGCTGCTGGCCGAGGCTGGCGATTATGCCGCTTCGGACCGCAACTATATTGCGCTGCTGACGACCAACCCCGAGGACGCGGATTTGCTGGTGGCGCACGGGCAGAACCTATTGCACCTGCTCAAGTACGGCGAGTCCTTCGCGGCCTTTGACAAGGCTACCCGCGTGGACGCGGCCGACGCCGACGCCTGGAGCGGCCTGGCCTTTGCGGCCTCGAAGACCGCGCAACCTGCGATTGCGATCCACGCGCTGACCGTGCGGTCACGGTATCTACCCGAGGGGCCGTCCACATATTTTCTTTGGGCGATCAGCTACGATTCGCTTCACCAGAAGGCGCAAGCGATCAGCTACTATCATCACTTTCTGGATTCGTCGGCGGGCAAGCTGCCCGATCAGGAGTGGCAGGCGAAGCAACGACTTCTGCTGCTGGAGGGCAAGAAGTAGCTATGAGCAATCAGCGACCAGTTGACGGCGTCGCGTGCTTACAACTGTCAGCTGTTCGCTGGACGCTGTAAGCTGTACACAGTGGGTGCTGATTTTATATCTATCTTTCAAGAGGAGTACCGGGCGTTGCGCCCCAGGGCGCCGATGCCGCCGATCCAACTTCGTTTCCGGCGATTTACATCGTTGAATACGCGGATTCGCCTGCGTGAGGGGGAGATTCTGGTTGGGCTTTCTGATCTGCTAGAGGGCGCGCCGGAGCCGGTGATTCGCGCCATCGCGCATATTCTGCTGGCCAAGCTCTACAAGAAACCCATCAACGCCGCGCAGGATTTGCGCTACAAGCGCTTTGTCTATAGTGCGGCCGTCACGCGGCAGACGGAGCTGATTCGCGGGGCGCGGGGCAACAAGCGCTTCTCAGGGCCCGAAGGACGCTTCTTCAATCTGGACGAAGTCTTCGACTCGCTGAACGCGCGCTTCTTTGGCGGGCTGCTGGGGCGGCCGGAGCTGACCTGGAGTGAAAGCGTGGCCAAGCGCGCTCTGGGCCACTACGATGCCGCCCACAACACCATCGTGGTCAGCCGCATCTTTGACCGGCCATCGAGTCCGCGCTACGCCATTGAATATCTGCTCTACCACGAGATGCTGCACCTGAAGCATCCGGTGAAGCTGCGGGGGCTGCGTCGGTGCGTGCACTCGCGGGAATTCAAGGCCGAGGAGAAGCTGTTTCCGCAATGGAAGGAGGCGCAGGCGTTTCTCAAGCGGCTATAGAGATCAGGGGTCGGGGATCAGATAGATCACTGTGTTGGATGCAGCGAGATATCCGCGGCTACATAGGCGGAAAGCACGGTCCCAGCATGAATCTGAATCTTCTTGTCGCCCGCCGCAACTATGCCGCTTGACAACCAATAAAAATCTGTATCGCCTGCGCGATTCTTCGAGGATTTCAGTGGAACCTGCTCCTCACCGACCACAAGGAAGAGGTGATGTATCTTCTGTTCGATCATTTTGCCATCGCTGCTTGCCTTTCCCGCACTGATTACTTGCCCAGAAGCCTTACTGCCGGCTTTGACAACGAGAACGCCGCCCACTTTGATCTCCCTGGCTAGCGCGAAGCTCACATACGCGCCTCGTTGCACATCCTCCGCGTTCACATCTTCGGTCACGATGAGCGTTACTGGCGTTCCCTCGCGCAGAATCAGATGCTTGTTAATGTCCATTTTTTGGGAAACGTGGGTTGTGATGTGGAGATAAGCAAACTCCTGGAGAAGATCACCCATGACATTGATGCCAAAATCGAGCATCATATTGTTGAGCGTGGCATCCGAGTGCGATGTGGACGGATAATAGAGCCGGGAAAGTTCAGCGGATGCGTATGTCCCCAGCATAAGAGAGATATTTGGCGTTGAACGGCCATTGTCTGCTCTGCAAACGAAGGTGGATTCCATCGCGTGAAGAATCCTCGACCGAGTGCTTCCTGTTCCTTTGACAAAGTAGCGCGGATCCTCGTGAAAGATGGAGGGTAGGATCGCACCGCCGATCATGTTGCTGCTGAAGGAGTCGGCGTAATTTGCCCCATATCGTTTTCCAAATCCCTGCATACCCTGACCATAACCGCGAAGATTGTCGCGCGCTTGTTCATATCCGGCAACTGCCCCTGCAAAGACAAAGGTTGTGGGGTCGATCGAGCTCTTCCAGGCGAGTTCAAACTTCTGGCTTGGGCTCAGTGGAACAGCATCCCACTTATAGCTGATAAAGAATTGGGGGAAAATCCCTACCAGTCTTTGCTGCTCCTCTTCCTTGATCTGCTGTTCGGCGATCTCATGCTTAGAGAGCGCGACCACAATATTTTCGGAGGCTTGAGCTACTTTCAATGCAATGGATTTGAGATCAACATCCTCGCCAGAATGGACAACGATCTCGCCAGAAGTAAACGAGGCAAACCCCTTTGCCGATACTGTGATAGTGTATTTTCCAGCGCGAACAGCGTCGATCCGAAACGCACCGTTATCATTGGTTGCAGAAGTGCTTTGCTCCAGTGTTTCCATGTTTCTGAGGATAATTTGAGCACCCACGGTCAAAGCTCCATCGGCGTCGGAGACCGTCCCACGCACGCTTCCGTTGGATGCCACGCCAGCGCTCACGGGATCGGGCGCATCCGGCAATTCGTTGACGGATGCCAATTTCAATTCGGCGTTCCGAGAGACATTCTGTGCGGGGCTGAATAACGTACAAACACTTATCATGACTGCGATCATCGCGCAACGAAAAGATAAAGACATATGCTCCTTGTTGATAGCATTTCTTGTTCCGTGATCTCATTCACGCATTGCCGGCACAGCAGGCAATCTCCACTTGCAGAGCAAATACAATGCCGGCAAATGCTAATTCAACTGCGGTAGCGTGACCTCTTCCGCGACGAATACCGTCAACAGCGTCCCAGAGCTGATTTCAACATTGTCGCCGGTTCTGAGCAGACCCATGGGCCATTTGAGATGATACGGGCGGCTGTATTGCACATCAGGCTCGATTGTCTTATCCTTTGATCCGCTCAATTTGATCCTCTTGTCTCCAACCAGCAGATCATCGAGCCGCAGGTTAATCTCTCCGGACCGTCCGGCCGTCGCTGCTCTTTTCACAAAAGTGACTTCTCCGGAAACTTTTGCGCCGGCCTTTGCCACGGTTGCGCCGTTCACTTGAACATTGCTGGTGAGCACAAAGTTCACCTTGTCGCCGGTGGCCGCACTCTCTGAATTCAATGAAGAAGTGAAGACCAGCGCAATGGGTGTACCCTGGCGCAGAGTTGCTGAAGAGACGCCTTGCGCCGCGCAGAGGGAAGATACAGCAGTTAGCAACAATAATGCGATCTGACGAATGTCAATCATGTTTATCTCCTCTGCAACCATCATGCGGTTGTCTTTAGATCCGCACAAGTGCTGAAAGTCGCGAGAGGAAAGCATGACTTTCAGCACATTGCGCGAGAAAGAGTTTGTTCTATGATTGCTCCGGGAGGAAGTGATGACCACTCCGCGAGAATTTTTTCGATATGCCGGCCTGGTTGCCTGCATGATGGTGACCCTGCCGATTCTTATCGATCAGAGTTTCGTTCTTCCCGCGAAGATTCCCGCTTCGGCAATCGCTCGCAATGCGCACGCACAGGTCATCATTCAGCTTGCATTTTGCGTTATGGTACTGACGATGAGCATTGGATTCGCAGCGGCTTTCTGGTGGAATACGCGCGAAACCGGTCGCGAGAACCCTTCGAAGGCGTCGATCACGCTGCTGATTGTCCAGTTGGCGCTTTCGCTCATATTTACAGAGACAATGTATTTGGTTGCCGCTCAGTTGCCGTTCATGATGCCGATTCGCGCGGCTCGCAAATGGCTTGCGGCAATGACCGGGCTGCTGATTGCTCTCTCGATCGCCGCCGTGCTTGCGAGGGATTTTGTTCCCGTGGACTCATTGACCCACTCACCGCTTGCGATTTCGGTGCCCGTAACTATTTTGTATATGCTGACCTGGATTTTATTTGCATTCGGGGGCGGATATCTGGCAGTCAGCGAGACACGCAACTACCGGGAACTTGCCCGGATCCATGCTGAACTGATCGCTACGCAACTGCTTTTGTCAGACGATACCCGGCAGGCAGAAAGGCTGCGAATTTCTCGCGAGTTGCATGACGTGGTTGGCCATCATCTGGCCGGATTGAGCATCAATCTGCAACTGGCCTCGCATCTGGTGGAAGGTCCAGGAGCCGAACCGGTGAATGAGGCTCATCTGGTCGCCAAACTACTGCTGGCCGAGGTGCGTGGAGTCGTTGGCGGATTGCGCGATTCGCGGCAGACAGATCTTCGGCGCGCGCTTGAATTGCTCTGTCAGGGAGTTACCGTCCCGCGCATCCATCTTGAACTGCCGGATGAACTGTGGCGGATTGAACCTGCTTACGCGCACATCTTCTTTCGATGTGTTCAAGAAGCCATCACGAATGCGATCAGGCACGCCAATGCTCGCAAACTAGGTGTCAAAGTGGAGAATACAGCGCGCGGTTGGGAGATGGAAATTTGCGACGATGGGCGCGGCGCAGCTTCCATTGTGCCGGGTAACGGACTGAAGGGAATGGAGGAGCGGTTGAAAGAGGCTGGCGGGCAACTGAGTATTGATAGTCAACCCGGCAGAGGATTCAACTTACATATCTGCATTCCGTGCGCGGGAGAACTGGTATGATTCGCGTGGTCCTGGTGGAAGATGAGATGCTTGTGCGGCGCGGTATTCGCGGTCTGCTGAGCCTGGGATGCGAGATCGATGTGGTCGCAGAGGCGGCCGATGGCGAAGAGGCTATCGCGGTCATTCGCGAGCACCATCCCGATGTGGTATTGCTGGATGTCAGGATGCCGAAGCGCTCCGGCATCGCGGTGTTGGAGGAGTTGCGCGCGACCGCCTCGCTTCCCCCCACGATTCTCCTTACCACCTTCGACGACGATGCCGCCTTGTTGAAGGGAATCAGGGCTGGAGCCAAAGGATTTCTGCTGAAAGATGTCTCCGTGGAGAGACTCACCGAGGCCATTCGCCTAGTTGCTGCCGGAGAGACAATCATCCGGCCCGCAGTGACGGAGCAGGTGTTGCGGAGGCTGGAGGAAAACCGAACGGAGTTTGAAAGCATGGAATCGCCGGATCCACTCACCCGGCGCGAAATCGAAGTTCTGCGCATGATGGCGGGCGGATATAGCAACCGGGAGATCGGCGATACTCTTGATGCTACTGAAGGGACCGTCAAGAATCATATTTCCAGCATCCTCTCTAAACTGGGCGTCCGTGACCGCATCCGGGCGGTGCTTAAGGGACTGGAGTCTGGTCTTATCTGAACGTCTAGAGCAAAACCCCGATTTCCATGCCCGGATGAAGTTGACATGAGGTGTTGATTTTTTAAGAAAATCAACACTTTAAGACTTTGGCCTTGGGTACACCTATCATGATTTTGCTATAGTCAGTTTGTACTGCGCCGCCTTCGTGATTGCGAAATCTTGTGAACCAAACTGGATGTAACTCTGCGCTCAGGAAAGAGCGGGAGTGGATCGTTCTTTCCGGTTGTGCGGGGCGGGAGCAGGAGAGCGGGGAGCGGGGAGAGTTTTAGGTGGTTGTGGGACGGGACGCCTATTGGGGTTATCGAGGAAAATGTCAGGGGTTCTCCCTCCGCATATCAGGAGCATGAATGCTCCTGCTGCCTCCGCAAGATTGTGGGCGGCTTCTATGCGGCTTTTTTCATGGCTGCGCCGGCTTGGTGGGGAGCGTGGAGTTGGCGCTTGGAGGCCCAGGCGATGAGGATGATGCCGGCGAGGATGGAGCCTGCGCTGGCTAGTTGAGCGTTGGAGAGGCCCCAGAGGACTTTGGGATTGCGGCGAAGAAATTCAACGAGGAAGCGAGCGAGGCCGCAGAGCAGCAGATATCGGCCGAGGATGGCGCCGGTGGGCGAGGGCTTGCCGGCGCGCCACCAGAGCCAGCCGCCGATGAGCAGGCCAGCGGCGAGTTCATAAAGGGGGGTGGGATAGACGGGAACGAAGACCGGCTCAATGCCTTTGGGGAAGCTCATGCCCCAGGGCAGAAAGGTGAAGGAGAGGAAATGGACTGGCTGGATGGCAATGCCGTAGCAGCCGTCGCCGGAGAGGAAGCAGCCGATGCGACCGATGCCATAGCCGACGGCGGCGGCGGGGGCGGCTAGGTCGAGGGTGCGAAGGGCGCCGATCTTGGCGCGCCAGCCCTGCACGAGCAGCGCAACGATGCCGAAGGTCAGGCCGCCAAACCAGGCGAAGCCATCGGTATCCCAGAGGACGCTCCAGCCGAGATCGTGAAATTCGGCAGGGGAGTCAAGGACGTGCCATAGCTTGGCGCCGATCATGCCGGCGATCATGGCGACGGCCACCATGCCAATGGCATCGGCGTCAACGCCGGCGCGACGGAAGCTGCGGTACATGATGAAAGCGGCGGTGACCGCGGCGAGCCACATCATGATGCCGAAGGTGGGCTGCTCGCGGTGCAGGAAGAGGAAATTGATGTGCAGAAAAGGCAGCATACTCTTCAAGTATAGACGGGCGAGAGGCGGCGAACGCTTGCGCCTCCGGTGGGGAAGAAATTGTGGCGGGATCAGCACTGGCGCGAGGGCGGCGCAACGGGCGATACTGATTGCATGACAACCGTGAACTACCAGAACCTCGAGGTACTTTTCAGCCGCCAGCAGATTGCCGAGCGCGTGGCGGAGATGGGCGCGCAGATTACCCGTGACCTGAACGGCGAGAAGCTGGTGATGGTGGGCGTGCTGAAGGGCGCTGCGCCGTTTCTGGCCGACCTTTCGCGAGCGGTGCAGGCGGACGCGACCTTCGACTTTGTGGCTACATCGAGCTACGGCAAGGGGCTGCGCTCGTCTGGGGCGGTGAAGCTGATCAAGGACCTGGACGAGCCGATCGAAGGCAAGAATGTGCTGGTGGTGGAGGACATTCTGGACACCGGGCTGACGCTCTCTTATCTGCGCAAGCTGTTCTTGCAGCAGCGGCCCAAGACGCTGCGGATTGCCACGCTGCTGGACAAGCCGTCAAGGCGGCTGGAGAAGATCGAGGCGGATTACGTGGGCTTTGCGATTCCCAATCTGTTTGTGATTGGTTACGGAATGGATTACGCGGAGCGCTACCGGAATCTGCCGGACATCTGCCTGATGACGCCGGACCATCCAGAGTGATTTCGACAGGAACCGGTGCGGCGTTGCTCTATTTTTATACTTTTGTTACGCGTTGCGGCTTAACCTATACTTGTCTTCGGAGTTAGCGGGCAAGCCGCGGGCCGAGGACAAACTTTCCCCAGCCAGGAGCATGACCCGATGATAGCGACCACTCCCGTACAGGACGTGGATATGGACTATGACTACGGCAGGTTCGATTCAGCAGCATTCACCGCGCGAGTACTGGCGAAGTGGCAGGCGCTGGCCTCGGTGATCGACCACACGCTGCTGAAGCCCGAGGCTACCCGCGCCCAGGTGGAGGCGCTGTGCGAAGAGGCGGCGCGCTACCGCTTTGCCTGCGTGATGTTGAACCCGGTGTGGGTTTCGACGGCGGTGGCGGCGCTGTCGGGGACGGGCATTCCGGTGGGCGCGGTACTCGGCTTTCCATTTGGAGCATCGCTGGTTTCCACGCTGAGGAGCGAGGCAGCGGCGCTGATCCGTCTGGGAGCGCGTGAGCTGGACATGGTGATGCCGATCGGCCTGCTGAAGAGCGGCAACCACCAGGCAGTGCACAACGCCATTCAGTCCGTGGCAGCCGATTCGCACTATGACGGAGCGCAAGTGAAGGTAATCCTGGAGACGTCGCTGCTGACGATGGAAGAGAAGCTGCGCGGCTCGGAGCTAGCGATCCAAGGAGGTGCGGATTTCATCAAGACGTCCACTGGATTTTCTTCAGGCGGCGCGACTGTGGCCGACGTGGCGCTGATGCGCGGCGTGGCCGGCAACCGCTGCGGCGTGAAGGCTGCGGGCGGCATTCGCACACTGGCCGACGTGAAGGCGCTGCTGGAAGCCGGCGCCAACCGCATCGGGGCTTCCGCATCGGTGGCGATTGTGAAAGAGCTGGGAGCGGAGTGAGGAACAGAGAGCAGTAGGGATTAGAGATTACTTCCATTGACATAGACTGGCCCTCGGGGAGCAGAATGAATGCGAGGTGAGTTTCGCGAGGGAGGCCGGGATGAAGATATCTTATTCAATAGTGATTCTTGTTTTCGGCGGCTTTGCGATTGCCATTTGCGGTGCGCTGCGGTCGGCGGCTGAACCGGTTTCCAAGAGAACCTACTTGTGACTCGAATCACCCTGGCAGTAACCTGCAACTGCTAGGCTTGAGGTGTCACGCAACTTCCCTTTGCGAGGTGAAAGATGAGCGAAGCAACGAGCAACGGCCCGCTGAGCGCCGAACAACTGGCTACGATGAATGCCTACTGGCGCGCCGCTAACTACCTCTCGGTTGGCCAGATTTATCTGAAAGACAACCCGCTGCTGGAGCGTCCGTTGACACTGGACGACGTGAAGCCGCGCCTCTTGGGCCACTGGGGCACGACGCCGGGACTCAATTTTCTTTATGTGCATTGGAACCGGCTGATCCGCGAGCGCGACCTGAACATGATGTACATTATCGGACCGGGACACGGCGGACCGGGCCTGGTGGCCAACACCTATCTGGAAGGCTCGTACACCGAAATTTATCCGCACATCGAACAGAACGCGGACGGGATCAAGCGGTTATTCAGACAATTCAGTTGGCCGTACGGGATTCCCAGCCACGTGGCGCCTGAGACGCCAGGGTCGATTCACGAGGGCGGCGAACTGGGCTACTCGCTGGTGCACGCGTATGGCGCGGCCTTCGACAATCCGGGGCTGATTGTGGCCTGCGTAGTGGGCGACGGCGAGGCGGAGACCGGCCCGTTGGCGACGAGTTGGCACGGAAACAAGTTTCTCAATCCGGCGACTGACGGAGTGGTGCTGCCGATTCTGCATCTGAACGGCTACAAGATCGCCAATCCGACGGTGCTGGCGCGGATTCCTCATGCTGAACTGGAGAGCCTGATGCGCGGCTACGGCTATGAGCCATACACGCTCGAGGGCGACGATCCGCTAGTGATGCACCAGCAGGCAGCGGCGCTGTTTGACAAGATCTTCGACCGCATCGCGGAGATTCAGCAAGCCGCTCGCAAATCCAATCCAAAAGATACGAGCGCAGAGCGCCGTCCGGCGTGGCCGATGGTGATCATGCGCACGCCCAAGGGCTGGACGGGGCCGAAGTTTGTGGATGGCAAGCCGGTGGAGGGCACCTGGCGCGCGCACCAGGTTCCCTTTGCCGAGTTGCGCGAGAAGCCCGACCATCTGCGCCTCTTGGAAGATTGGATGCGCAGCTACAAGCCGGAGGAACTCTTCGACGCAAAGGGCGCATTCCGCGCCGAGCTGGCAGGGATTGCGCCCAAGGGACGGCGGCGCATGGGCATGAACGCGCACGCCAACGGCGGCCTGCTGCTGGAGCCGCTGAAGATGCCCAACTTCCGCGAGTTCGCGGTGAAGATTGAAGGCCGCGGAGCAAAGGACGTGGAATCGACGCGGGTTCTGGGGCAGCTTCTGCACGCGGTGATGGAAGGCAACAAGGAGCAGAAGAACTTCCGAGTCTTTGGGCCGGATGAGACGGCCAGTAACCGCTTGCAGGACGTGATCACCGGAACCGGCAAGGAGTGGATGGAAGAGACGCTCGCCGTCGACGAAAACCTCTCGCAGACGGGCCGCGTGGTGGAGATGCTCAGCGAGCATATGTGCCAGGGCTGGCTGGAGGGTTATCTGCTGACCGGGCGGCATGGATTTTTCTCCTGCTATGAGGCGTTCATTCACATCATTGATTCGATGGTGAACCAGCACGCCAAGTGGCTGAAGGTGACGCGACATATCCCTTGGCGCAAACCGATTGCGTCGCTCAACTATTTACTTTCATCCCTGGTTTGGCGGCAGGATCACAACGGTTTCAGCCACCAGGACCCAGGCTTCATCGATCACCTGATGAACAAGAAGGCCGAGGTGGTGCGCGTCTATCTTCCGCCGGACGCCAACACGCTGCTGTCGGTGGCAGACCACTGTTTGCGGAGCAAGAATTACATCAACCTGATTGTCGCCGGCAAGCAGCCCGCGCCGCAGTGGCTCTCGATTGACGAGGCGGTGGCGCATTGCACGACGGGGCTGGGCGTGTGGAAGTGGGCCTCGAACGACGAGGGCAAGCCCGACGTGGTGATCGCTTGTTCGGGCGATGTGCCGACGATGGAGGCTCTGGCCGCGGTGGTGCTGCTGCGTTCGCTCGCGCCGGATCTGAAAGTCCGCTTCGTCAATGTGGTGGATTTGATGGCGCTGCAACCGCCCTCCGAGCATCCGCACGGGCTGCCCGACGAGGACTACGACCAGATCTTTCCGCCGCGGACGCCGACCGTCTTTGCCTTCCACGGCTATCCGTGGCTGATTCACCGGCTGACTTACCGGCGGCACAATCACGATTCTCTGCACGTGCGCGGCTACAAGGAAGAGGGCACCACGACGACGCCCTTCGATATGTGCGTGCTGAATAACATCGACCGCTTCCAGTTGGCGCTGGACGCGGTGAAGCGCGTGCCGCGTCTCGCATCGCAAGCCGACGCCGCCGAACAATGGTACTCCGAAGCGATCCAGCGGCATAAGCTGTATGTGGCGGAGAACGGCGACGATTTGCCGGAGATTCGCAACTGGCGCTGGGCACCTGCGGTGGGACCAGTGGCCTCCGGCACGCAAGACTAAGGTTTTTCGAATTTCACAAATTGGTGGTTTCCCCGGTCTCGATTTGGAGACCGGGGAAACCACGAATGCATTGGTCACGATGGAGCGTGTTATACTTGTATGTCATGAGGGGACAATATGATTGCCGTCAGACTTCCCGCATCCATCGAAAAACGTCTTGACCAATTGGCAAAGCACACCGGGCGAGCCAAAAGCTACTACGTCCGCGAGGCACTGGTGAATCACCTCGACAATCTCGAAGACATCTACATCGCCGAAAAGCGGCTGGAGAATCTGCGCGCTGGCCGCAGTTCCACCATTCCTCTTGAGGAAGTGATGAAAGAGCATGGCAACTTGGAAAGTTGAGTTCGACAGGGAAGCCAAACGCGACCTGGACAAACTCGACCCCCAGGTAACACGGCTCATCGAGCGATTTTTGTACGAGCGCGTAGCCGCACTTGTCGATCCGCGCAGCATAGGCGAGGCGTTGCGCGGTTCCAAACTTGGCGAGTTCTGGAAGTACCGTGTGGGCGACTGGCGTATCATCTGCCAGATTCAAGATGCGAAACTCGTCGTACTCGCTCTGCGCGTCGGTCACCGCCGCGAAGTTTATGAACGCAAGTAAGGTTTTGAGTGTGCCCCATATTCGATAGGTTCAATAACATAAATATGGGTGCCCCAAGTTCTGATTTTCGGACCTGGGAATCCATTGAATTTGGTGAAATGGTTCGATTATGCAAACATTGGAAAAATCGCCAAAAATTGCGTCTGTCGTCGCATTCGTGATATCCGGGATAATCATTATTTCTGGATTATTGGGACCTATTATCATTTTTCCTATCGCGATTATTCCTTTATCTGCTGGCTTTGGTATCCTGCGTAAGCGTGTCTGGAGCGCATATGGATTTGCAATTCTCTTATTCGCGCAAATTCTACTTTTGCCTGTAATCTTGTTCCGTCCCGGATACTCGATAGCACATACAATTCAGCTTGTTTTTTCAGCTTTGATTTCATTACTGCTTGGTATCTTGTTTCTGTTCGCTGGCCGCTCGTTGGCTGCATCAGGAGCAACCAGAGGCAAAATGTTTCCCTGGATCGTAGTAGCAGCGCTAAGCATCGTCCCATTCGTCTTTATTCAGACCTTCATAATTCCGGGAGGATCAAAGGAGGCAACGCTACTGCCAGGCGATAGGATTTTGGTTCAGACATTTCCGCTACGTCCTCCAGAGCGAGGTAAAATGGCGCTCTTTTTGTCGCCGCAGGATCGTAGGATAGTTCTCGTAAAACGGGTCATTGCGGTCCCGGGCGATCACATCCGTATCTCGCAGAGGGTTGTGATACTGAATGGAACTGCGCTCGACGAAAAGTATGTAATGCACAAAGCCGGCGAAGAAGACTTCTATCCGAATGACTTTCCGAATGATTCAAGCCTGACAGGTTGCGCGGAAGGTCATGAGATGCTTTCACAATCAGTTATGAATGGTGAGATCATTGTACCGACAGGAAAATATTTTGTCCTTGGCGATAATCGGGAGAACTCACTCGACAGCCGTTGCTGGGGCTTTGTTGGCTCCAGCGATCTGGTAGGCAAACCACTGATGATCTATGAGTCTGTAGATCAATCAGAAGACGAGACATCGCGACCGCATCTGCATTGGGTCTGGGAAACACGCTGGTCCCGACTCTTCAAGTTTTTTTGACACCGTATAACCCTGGCCAGTTTTTTGGACCAAGGATTCCGCAAACTTTCAGTTAACTTAGTCCAACCTCAAAGGATTTTTTATGCCATCTTTGCCCGTACTGGTATTGAACAGCGGTTCTTCTTCGATTAAATTTGCCATCTACGAGGCTGGCGACGGCCAGCGGACGCGGCTGCTTGAGGGCGCGGTGGACGGCATCGGCACCGATCTGGGCAAGTTCTGGATCAAGGACGCGGAGGGCAAGAAGCTGGTGGATCAGACGCCGGCTCTGCCTAACCGCGCGGTGGCCTTCAAGATGGTGGCTGACGCGCTGCACTCGGGCGACTTCCCTGCCCCGGCGGCTATCGGCCATCGCATGGTTTGCGGCGCGCCGTCGTTGCAGGAGAACCAGCGCGTGACGCCCGCGATGATCGACGAGATGGAGCGCTTCAAGGACCTTGCGCCGCTGCACACACCCATCGGCGCTTACATCATGCGCGAGGCGCTCAAGCTCTTTCCAGGCATTCCCAACTTCGCCTGCTCAGATTCGTACTTCCACCGCACCTTGCCGGAGGTGGTGACGCATATGCCCATACCGGCCGAGTATAGCGCGATGGGCGTGCGCAGGATTGGCTTCCACGGCATCTCCTACGAATCAATAATTTTTCAATTGCAGCCCAAGGTTCCGGAGAAGCTGATCGTCGCTCATCTGGGCAACGGCGCGTCGATTTCGGCGATTCGCAACGGCGAGTGCATTGACACTTCGATGGGATTGACGCCGACCGGCGGCATTATCAGCGGGTCGCGCACAGGAGATATTGATCCGGGCGTGCTGCTGTACATCCTGAACAAGATTGCGGAAACCGCCAAGAGCACGGCCGAGGCAGCCGAGCGTCTGGAGACAGTGGTCAGCAAGAAGGCCGGCCTGCTGGGCGTGAGCGAGCTGTCGAATGATATGCGCGATCTGCGCGAGGCCATCAACTCCGGCAACAAAAAGGCGCGGCTGGCCGTGGCGATGTTCACCTTGACCATCGCGAAGTGGATTGGCAGTTATGTGGCTGAGCTGGGCGGGCTGGATATGCTGGTCTTCACTGGCGGCATCGGCGAAAACGACATCAACGCGCGTGCGGAGATTTGCGCGGGGCTGAGCGCACTGGGCATTGTCCTCGACCCTCAGCGCAACAACGTTCGCGGGGCGGCTGTGATCTCCTCCGAGTTCTCGCCAGTTAAAGTGCGGGTGATTCCGCCGGCGGAGGATTTGATGATTGTGAATCATGTGGTGCGGCTGATGGGAGAGTAGGTGCTTCCTTCAGCAATCCAGCCAAGGCAAATGAAAGTGCCGCTACGGCCAATCCTCCTAGAACGTCGATGCCGTAGTGCCATCCAGTGGTGATGGTGGAGATGCAAATCATCACAGTCAGAATCCACATCCAAATGCGCAAGCGGCGGAAGGAGCCCAGGGCCACGGCTGTGAGGATGGCCAGCGCGACATGGAAGGATGGGAATGAAACGATCGCGGCATCCTTCAGATCTACATCGAGCGGCGCGCTGGACTTCAGGCGTATCAAGTGGGCGGTTACGTTGATCTGATCCTTGGAGGGAGTGATATTCTCCGTGATCCACGGACCAGCCGCCGGCCAGAGCGCGAAGAGCGCCGCGGTGAATATCACAGCCAGCGTGGTAGCGAGGACAAAGCGGCGGGCTGCATGGGTGTATCCAAAGAACGGCAGCGCCAGAAGCGCAACGATGACCATTGGACCAAGCAGGGGATAGGAAACAGCTAAAATGATTTGTGCCACAGGCGCATATGCGGCAAGATGGACGAAGTATTCCGTTGAAAAATGCATCTTTCCGTCAATCATGCATAGGCCGCGATCGACAAGCGGGCGCGGAGTTCTGCCCGCAATCAGAATCAGCGCCGAAAGAGCATTATTCAAAAGGCAGGCCCAAAGGCTCACTTCAACTGCATCGATGAGACGAGGCAGTGGGCGCAGAAGGCAGTAGAACCAGCATACGGAAATCAGCAGAAGTCCAAACCAAATATCCAGATACACCGACCATCCGCTCAGATGCACGGCCCTCGCAAGCACAATATCAGCCAGCAGCAGCACCGCTAAAAGGGCGCCCATCGTGAAGTTGAATGGAGTGGCAAACCGCTTCCAGGTCAGGAGGGTGAGGAGGGATTTCGCCCAGGAAGGAGTTGCGTAGATCTTCATAGGAATCTGTGTTTCATCATAGCAGCCGCCAACAAAACCATATTTTGATGGTTCATTGGCTGGTGGCCAGCTTCCACAATCTTCAATTATTCTTTATGCTTCGGCAACGCCAGAACCTTCAATTTCTTGCCCAGCTTGGCGAACTCCGGATCGGCGGTAACGAGTGTAGCGCCGATGCGCATCGCCAACTCGGCGGCAAAGCAATCGGCCAAGCCAAGTTTATAAACGAATCGAAGCTGGGCAGCGGCCAGAGCCAGTTCTGGATCGGGCGAGGACAACTCCACCAAACTTCTGATTTTTTGGATAGCCGTTCGTGCTTTCTCTAAAGTCGAGTATCTCGAGAAAACATAAAAAACCTCGGCAAGATTGACAACGGAGATACAAAGCAATACTTGCTTTTTATTTGCCTGGATGAGCAACTCCTGGATTTTGTCCGCGCCGTTCTGATTGCGAAATAATCTCACCAGCGCATTTGCGTCCAGCACATAATCTTTCATCGCTCGGCCTCTATCTCGGCCTCTTCGCATTCACGTTCTTTGCGCTTCTCTTCCATCCACCATCCCTCAACATCCTCCTTGACGTGGCTCAAGCATCCTCGAAGAGCTAATACTTCCGCTAACGCGGTTGATTCCATGGTAAGTTTGCCGTTTTCTTCGCCGAAAACCACTTTGGACCGAGGCCGAAGATTATATTTGGTCCTCAACTCGACAGGAATCACCACTTGCCCTTTTGAACTGACTGTCGCCATCTGCCCCATCGCGTCTTACCTCCAGGTAAGACAAATTGTACTCCCGACTCGATACCTGGCTCAAGCCGGCTGCGGATAATGCGGGATTGAGTGTGCAATTAGCTATAGAGATTCGTCCGGGGTTGAAGCCCTTTTGAATGCAATTAGCTTTACACGGGAATTGAAACCTCCGCCTCCCTCCGGGCCGAGTTTCTCCGCTGCATCTAAAGCCGTCAAGCCTAATCAATACCCGCTTGAATTACACTGGTGTGTCTCATCAGGAGCGAACAATAATGCCAGCTACGGTTGTTTCCATCGACGCACAACGCGAGCCTTCGCCAGCCTTGCGGCGCTTTGCCTGGGGAGTGCTGGTCTATTTCATCGCCGTAATTCTGTGGGGTACGCTGGTGCGCGCTACCGGGGCGGGCGCGGGCTGCGGCAACCACTGGCCGCTGTGCAACGGCACGGTAATGCAGCGCTCGGCGAGCGCGAATACACTGATCGAGTTTATCCATCGCATTACCAGCGGGCTTTCGTTCCTGGCGGTGGTGACGCTGGCGGCGTGGAGCTTTGCCGGGACGGTGCGCGGGCACCTGGCGCGCCGGGCGGCGGTTGCATCGGTCGCCTTCACGCTGATTGAAGCGACGCTGGGCGCGCTGCTGGTGAAGCTGGGGCTGACGGCGCAGAGCCAGTCGCCGCTGCGGCCAGCCTACCTGGCGCTGCATCTGACGAACACACTGCTGCTGGTGGCCGCGCTGACTTTGACCGCGCATCTGCTTAGCCGGAAGCATGGCTATCTGAGCGGCGGCATTCGCCTGCGTGCGCCCTTTGCGGCTGTCGCCGGCATCTTCGTAGTGATGATCGTGGGGGTAACCGGCTCGCTGGCAGCGCTGGGCGATACGCTCTATCCGTCTACTTCTCTGGGTCTGGCGCTGGCGCAGGATTTTTCTCCGGCGAGCGGCTGGCTGGTGCGCTGGCGCTGGATGCATCCGACGGTCGCCTTTGTGGCCAGCATCTTTCTGATCTGGCTGCTGGTGCGCGCGGCGCAGCACAAGACGCAGTGGGACAATCGCGGATTGTCAGCGCTGGTGCTGCTGCTGCTGGCTGGCGTGTATGTGCTGGGCTTGCTGGACGTAATACTGCTGGCCCCGTTGTGGGTGCAGGTGGCGCATCTGCTGGGGGCTGATACGCTATGGGCAGCGCTGGTGGTGCTGACGGCAAGGATGACACTGGAGCCGAAAGACAGGGAGTAGGGAGTGGTCCGGCAGTTCGGATTTGTGGTATCCCACCCTAGCCGCAAAAACAAAGACGCGGCGAGGGTGGGGCATCCGGGGCACCTAAAGTTAGAGGTTCCCAGGTCCCAAAATCGGGACCTGGGGCACCCGTGGTTCTGGATACTATTTACGAAAACATGATCACGCTACAGGCGTTCAGAGAGCTAGAAGGTGAAGTGAACCGCCAACTGCATACTGCGCGGACCGCCTCCGCCCAGGTAGGGGTTGCCGCTGCCCACGTCGGGCGTGGCGGTGGTCTGCAGGAACTGGCTCGATGTGCCTGCCAGCAGTTGCCCCGACGCTGTAGGAGGCGCGGGACTGCCCAGGACATCGATGCCAAATCCGGGCAGCAGAGGGTTGCTGAAGTTCGGGTGATTGAAGACATTGAAGAAATCGGCGCGCAGTTCCATCGCGACCTCTTTGGTCAGGTGCGTGGTCTTGGTCAGTGAGAAGTCGAAGTTATTGTAGTTTGGCGCTTTGAAGGCGTTGCGGCCCTCGCTGCCCGGGTGCCCGGAATTCGGAGCGCAGCTTCCTGTTATGTTATCCCCCACCCAAGTGCAGGGCGCGGCGAAAGCGGAGAGGTTGAGCAGGTTGGTGCCTCCCGTACCGATGTGGGGATTGCCAACCAGGTCCGGCCGTCCAAAGTATTCACCACTGCCGTTGTAGTTGCCCCCACCGAGAGTTTCAAAGAGGTAACTCACCGTATAGGGCTGGCCGGTAGCATGGTTGAACATACCGTCCAGCGCCCAGCCGTTGGTGATCGCAGGCGCCGCATGGAACTTTGGCAGGTTGTAGCTCCAGTACCATTGCAGGTGCTGACGCACATCGAAGTTGGAATTGGCGCGTTCGGCGTGAGGATTCCAACTGTTGTCGGGCATCGATGCGTTGGGCACGAAGTCCAGGCCATCGCTGGCCGTGTCGATCGAGTGCGCCCAGGTGTAGTTCAACGTCGAAGTCAGATTGTGCCAGTTCTGAATCTTCAGCGTCGATTGCAGCGAATTGTAGTTGGAGATCGCGCTGGTCTCGATCTGGTTGATGTAGTAATAGTCCGGGAAGCACTGCTGGCCATAGATGATCGAGGAGCCGTTCCCGCACTGGTCCACACTACCGTTCACGTTGTTGACCTGGTCGAGATCGCGGAAGTGGAAGAGATGGCGGCCCTGCGAACCGATATAGCCGATCTGAACGGCAATCTTCTTGGTCAGCTGCGACTCGAGATTGAGATTGTAAGAAACGTACCGGGGCGTCACCAGACCATGATCCACGGTGAACAAGCTGTTCGGCGAATAATTCGAGAGACCGCCGAAAATGGGACAGCCAGTGTTGTTGGTGATAATCGGATTGCCGTTGTTATAGCAGGGCGAATTGGGATCAGTGTATGCATACGGGGTTGCGAAGCCGATGTTATTGAAGGCCGGGCCGGCTTCACCGGCGTTGGTGTTGTAGGCCTGATTGCCTACGAAAAAGTCTTGCGAGGCTCCGTCGTAGTAAATGCCTGCGCCGGCGCGGATCACCAGCTTGCCATCGCCCCGCAGATCGTCGGCCATGCTGAGTCGCGGCGCAAAGTCGATCCAGTCCTTGGGATAGAGCGAGGAGGGAGCGCCTGCCCCGCCGACCGTTTCCAGCGCGCCGGTCTTCACGTTGAAGAGGCTGAATGCGTGATTCTCGGCGCCAATCACGCCGAAGTAATCCCAACGCAGGCCGTAGTTGAGCGTGATCTTGGTTGACAGATGCCAGGAATCCAGCAAGTAAGCTCCGCCGCCGTTCTGATAGGAGTAGCGCGTGCCGACTCCTTCGGCGGAACTGCCGCCGTCGATGGTGCCGGAGAGGAAATCGGCGAGACTGTTGAAGACCAGCTTACCGCGATGCCCAGAATCGATAAAGCTGTTGATGAAAGTACGCCGCCACTCGATGCCGGTCTTGAAGTTATGCCGGCCTTTGGTGAGCGAGACGTTGCCGAAGAGCTGGTAATTGGTGTCAATGCGGCCGCGCGAATCGCTGGCTGTGGAGCCGATGGGGCTGTATGAGCCGTCTGCATTGCCCAGGTTGTCCACCTTGTTCACGACGATGGTCGGCAAGCCCAGGTCGTGCGGCGAGAAGTTAGGCGGCAGAGTATCCAGGCCATATGCGGTGTCTGGATTCAGGCCGATGTCCTCGGGCAAGAATTGCTGCAAGAAGCGGTTGTAGCCGCCGCGAATCTCGATAATCAGGTTCGGCTTGGGAATCGAAGTATAGGAGAGTGAAATTACGTTGACGTGCGTCGGCGTCGAAGTGTTGTACCCCGGCGCGCTGCTGCCGGTGTAGAGCATGCCCAGCGGAAAGCTCTGCATGCCGTGGGCGTAGAAGTAGCGCGCGGTAAAGAGGTCGCCGGGGCTGAAGAGCTTGAGATGCTGATCGACCTTGGCAATGATGCTGTCGCTGTTGTTGCTGAAGGGCGTGGTGAAGGTCTCGCTGCCGTCGCCGCTGGCTGGCAGGGATCCCCAGGGACTGGCGTTCAGAAGACTCTGGATCACCTTATTGACTCCGCCCGCGGGTGTATTGGCGCCGATATCGGCCACCGTGGGCACCGTGCCCAACTGCGGCAGCCCGCCGTTTTCCCGCTGCCCTTCATAGGCGAGCGTGAAGAAGGAATAGTCCTTCACAATGGGTCCGTCAACCAGGCCGCTGAACTGATTGTTGGAAAACGAGTTCTTGGGCTGGTCGGTGGTATTGAAGTAGTTGCGCGCCGTCAGCGCGTCGTTACGAAAGGACTCGGATGCGCTGCCATGAAACTGGTTGGTGCCGCTCTTGGTCACAATGTTGACCGTGGCTCCGGCGCTGCGGCCAAACTCGGCCTCGGGGCTGCCGGTCACAGGAATTTCGGCGAGCGCGTCGACGGGAAGAATTGTCGATGGGGCGCCCCAGACGCCAGCCTGGTTGATCGCCGGCAAGTTGCGATAGCCGTCGTTCATATCGGTGCCGTCGAGCAGATAGTTATTGGAGCGGCCGCGGTTGCCGTTCAGGCTGAAGAGCCCATAGGATCCGGCGGACTCGGTCGATCCCACCGGATCGCTGGTGGCGCCCGGAACCAGTTCCAACAACTTGGTAAAGTCGCGTCCGTTGACCGGCAACTCGGCTGCCTCGGTGGCTTCGATCATGCCACCTGTGGTGTTGCTGTTGGTATCCACCATGGGAACATCGGCATTGACCTGGATCACCTCCTGGACCATGCCGGCAGCGAGTACGGCGTCAGCACGCGCCGTGGCACCAACACTGACGGGAATGTTGTTCAGCGTCGTGCTGCGGAAGCCTTCCTTCTCGATGGTGACACTGTAGATGCCCAGCGGCAGTTCCGAGGCTGAGTACCCACCCTGGTCATTGGTGGACACGGTGCGGGAGAGCCCGGTTCCTGGGCTGAAGACCTTGACCTGCGCCCCGGAAATTGCGGCTCCGGTACTGTCAGTGACCGTGCCGCTGATGCCGCCGCGAAAGGTCTGGCCGTAGAGTGCTGCCGACGGTGCAAAGAGCAGGGCCAGCGTTACCAGCAGAATTGTCAAACCACGAGTCTTGCTAAGCTTCATTGCGCCTATCCTCCAAAAGATACAGTTTTGCGCGGTACTGTGATGTGCCCAGAAAAACGACAAGGCTTCCGTCTATGAGCGAAAGCTCAAAAGCGTGCCATGGCCAGTTTTTTCTTGGGGGATATACAGAATTGCCTTACATACAGACGAACTTCCATAGTTTAACATTCAGACAGCGGATATAAGGAACCCATAAAGAATTCAAATAAAACTGTCATTGTGACAACAAAATAGGTATTCTGTAGGTTTTTGAGCCGGATGGGCGTTCTGGGCACTATTGCACTAGGAACACTCCTGCTCCCAGATGCGCACCATCAGGTCGCCGCTGGAGTGGCGGAAGGCAACCACCAGCGAATCCTCGGTTTGCTCCAAGCTGCAGTATCCCTCGGCTTCGACGGCGGACTCGGGCACGGTCATCGTGCAAGGCCTTGGCAGCGAGGACTTGATGGTACCGGCGATCATGTTTGCGATCTCCTTGGTGGCGTCCAGGGCGTCGGCCTCGGCGACGGTCTCGAGCGGCTGCATCATCATCGCCGCAGTCGCATGATAGGCCAACCCCTCGGCCATGCGCACCTCGATTCTCCCCTTCCAGACCCCTCCCAGACTGACGCTGCCGAGGACGTGTCCTGCGGCGACGCAAAATTTTCCCGGCGCGGGCAAGGGGTCGAGGGTCATGGCGAGCATCTGCTCCCAGAACTGGGAGTTGGCCTTGATGATGCATTGTTCGTCGACTTGGGCGCGCATCAGCCGTCTCCTATCTGTGCAACCGGGCACTTGAGTTGCTGATTGTGTTATCGGGCGATTCTCAGAATTCGTTAAGACGGAGGCAGCACAGGGGTAGTTCCGACGGTCATTGGAATGGGTCAATGAAGACAGTTTGAGGTACGGAGATGGTTTCGCTAACAAAAAGAGCGAAGTTCCGCGAGCTTAAAATAAATGGGAAAGCTGCTGAAATTCTGTGGACGCCTCGTATGAAGCTGGAATTGCGATGCGATATCTCAGGCGGTGAGGCGTTCAAGCTGGTCGGGCTTGACGATGGTCAGGCTGGAGCCTTTGATGGTGATCCACTGGTCGCGGCGGAACTGATTGAGCAGGCGGGTGACGGTCTCGCGGGAGGTTCCGGCCATGTTGGCGATCTCTTCGTGGGTCAGGGCCATGGTAAAGCGAATTTCGTGCTTTCCGTTGCCAGGGACAACGGTGCGGCCCCAGTCGAGCAAGAGGCGCGCCAGACGCCCCGCGGCGGAGCCAGAGAGCGCCAGCCGCTTGGCGTCGTGAAAGACGGTGAGATATTCGCCGGAGAGCGACTGCGCGGCATGCATGGAGGCGATGCCGTGTCGGGAGAGGAAGTCGACAAACTCCTGTTTGCGGACGGTTTTGACCTGGCAAGGCTCGATGGCCTCGGCGGTGACCTCGTGGGGCACATTGGCGAGGACGGCGCTGAGTCCCATCACGTCTCCGGGCCCGGCAATCTTGAGGATCATGGTCTTGCCGTCGCGGGAAGTGGAGGAGATTTTTACCTGTCCGAAGCAGATTACAAAGACGTTGCGTGCGGGGTCGCCTTCAGAAAAGAGCTTGGCGCTGCGGGCATGGCTCATCATGATCCCAATGCCGTCGTAATCGGCGAGTGCCTCGGGCGTGAGATTGCAAAACATCCGCAGATGGCGATGCTCGCAATTGATGCAATCTTCGGGGGGGTGATGGGGATGAAAAGATGCCATGGGTCCGCCGGGGTGCAAGCTGAATTATACCGCATTTTGGCTGAGTGCAAGGCAGGGATTATCCTTTAATCTCCGCCACGGCCAGGGGGAGGCGCCGGCGGGAAGATTTTCACGGAAATAAATTGTTACCCCGGGCGTATTAGGCCGCGGAGTTATCCCGTTTCGGCCTGAGCGCGCGGCCCAGGGAACAGGAGTTGTAGGCGCGTGAAACCTCGCGGGCCAATTCCTCGAGCAACTGCATACGCAGGGGAGGATAGCTTCCAAAGGCCTGCGCGAGCGCTTCGGTTGGCAGCATCAACAGCGAACCCGCGGTCTGCGCGGCCAGCGTGCAAGTATGATGGCCTTCGCCCAATGCGGCGGCTAACTCGACCAAGTCGCCGGCGCGGGCTGGGGCGAGGATCAAGCGCGTCTCGAGCCGTTCGGCACGGCGCTGAAAGAGGCCAGAGACCACCAGGTAGAGTCCACGGCAACTCTCGGACTGGCGAAAGACAACCTGCCCGGCCTCGAAGGTAAGGCACTGAGCCGCGTCGTTGAGCAGAAGCCCGATGGCTGGCGGGCAGGCCAGCAATTCAGCCACCGGATGGGCTTGGAGGGCATCCATCCGCCGTGAGTTTGGTTCGCGCTGGATGGTTGCTTCCGCCTCGGAATTTGGGCAGGCACCGGCACTGCGGTGGGTTGAGGCCGCGACGCTCGAATTGTCCTCATGGAGACGAACATTTTTGGCGATACGAGTTTGCGGCGAACCGAATTCCATAGCGGAAGATCGCTCCAAGTGCAACAACTCCGAAAAACCGGAAGATCGAGGCCGCGCGTTTGGATTTCACTCGCCGCCAGCCTATTTCGCATGAACAGAGAGGCCGCGCCTCCCGCGCTGGTCCTCACTATCTGGTCAATGCTCACCCACAAGCCCCTGACGCCGAGCGGCGCCTGCTTGCTGTTTAGCCCTTTGGATACCGAGTCTGCGCTCCGGAGCGAGGGGTCGGCAGTGACACCATTCACTCCGCTCAGTGACTTCCGTCACACAGGTTGATACAGCAGAGAAGGCAGTTTGAAGGGGAAAAAACTCCAGCAGGCGTTTAGCCGGGAAACCTATGTACAGCGGCGGGTAAAATGCGATAGCCTTTCTGTGTTATGACAAAACCAAGCAAACTCACTGCGCAAACGATTTCTACGGGAATAGCCCTCCTTTTCACGATGCTGTCCGGCTGTGCCCTGGCCGCTACCGCCCAGGCGCCCGCGCCGGACTCGCCGCAAATCGAGGCCAAGGCTCATGCGATGCTGTCCAAACTGACGCTTGATGAAAAGATCGAGCTGATTGGCGGCACCGATTATATGTACACCTTTGCCGAGCCGTCGATCGGCCTGCCGAGGCTGAAGATGTCGGACGCTTCATTGGGCGTGCGCACCTGGGGACCGACCACTTCGTATGCCGGCGGAGTCTCGCTGGCCGCCAGCTGGGATCCGGAGCTGGTGCGCAGAGAAGGCGAGGCGCTGGGCAAGGATGCCCGTGTTCGCAGCGTCAATTTTTTGCTTGGACCTGGGGTCAACATCGCCCGCTCGCCGCTGAATGGCCGCAACTTCGAGTACCTCTCCGAGGATCCGTTCCTGAACTCGGCTTTGGCGGTTGCATTCATCGAGGGCTTGCAGTCGCAGGGTGTGGTCGCCACGGTCAAGCACTACGCTTTGAATAACTCGGAGTTCAACCGACACAATTCCAGTTCAGACGCCGACGAGCGGACGATGCGCGAGATCTACCTGCCGGCCTTCGAGGCCGCGGTGACCAAGGGCCACGCGGATGCGGTGATGAACTCGTACAACCTGATCAACGGCGTTCACGCCACACAGAACGAGTTTCTGAACCTGAAGGTGCTCAAGGGCGAGTGGGGCTTTCAAGGAATTCTGATGTCGGACTGGAACGCCGTGTATGACGGTGTGGGGGCGGCCAACAACGGCTTGGACCTGGAGATGCCCAACGCTCGATTCATGAACGCCGAGACGCTTTTGCCCGCGGTAAAAGACGGCTCGGTGAAAGAATCTACCATCGACGACAAGGTGCTGCGGATATTGCGGGTTACACTGCGCTACGGCTTCCTGGACCGCCCGCAATTCGATCCGTCGAATTCGACCTACTCGGTGGCTGATCGGGCGATTGCGCTGGATGCCGCGCGGGAGAGCCTGACGCTTTTGAAGAACGACGGCACCCTGCTGCCGCTGAACGCGGCCAAGGTGAAGACGATCGCGGTGATCGGACCCAACGCTTATCCGGCAGTGACCGGCGGCGGCGGCTCTTCGACTGCGCAAGCCTTCGAGCCGGTCAGTATCGTCACCGGAATCGCCAACCAGGCTGGACCCGACGTTCATGTGCTCTACGACCGCGCGCTGCCGGATCTGATGGAATTTTTAAGACGCACCCATTGGCAGGGCGGTATCGAGATGGCCACCTATCCGAGCAAGGACTTCACCGGCACGCCGGAGATGACCAAGCCAAGGAGCATTGCCGATTATAGGCAAGAGTGGTGGGGACCCGAGGACAAGTCGCCGCGCAGCATACGCTATACCACCTCGTTCAAGGCGGAGAAGCAGGGCAAGTATCTGATTCTGTCGGCCGCCGCGGGCAGCGATAGCTACAAGGTGCTGGTGGACGGCAAGCAGGTGCTGGCTCATCCGCGCGCCGAAGGCCAGAATGCGCGCTTCACGACGATTGATTTGACGGCTGGGCAAACAGTCAACGTGGTGGCCGAGTATCTTCCCGGTTTTGCCGGCAACCGCTTCGGACTGGGCATGGTGTTGGAGGCGGATCTGATCTCGGACGAGGCCAAGCAATTTGCCGCAGCCGCGGATGTGGTGGTGATTGCCGCCGGCTTCGGCCCCAACACTGAGAGCGAAGGCCAGGACCGAACCTTCGAGCTGCCCTGGGGCCAGGATGCGCTGATCGATACGATCACCAAGATCAATCCACACGTCATTGTCACGCTGAATGGCGCGGTTGGCTCGGATACCAGACGCTGGCTGGCGCAGGTTCCGGCGCTGCTGCAGATTTACTATCCCGGCCAGGAGGGCGGCACGGCGGTCGCCGAGGTTCTCTTCGGCAAGCACAACCCGGAGGGCAAGCTGCCGGCGAGCTTCGACCGCAGTTGGGAGGAAGACCCTTCGGCCGCTTTCTATTATCCGGTCAAGGGCGCGGACACTTCGCTGCACGTAACGGAAAGCGGCAAGCCGCCGGTGGATTACGTCATGCCACACATCAAGTACGACGACGGCATGATGGTGGGCTATCGCTACTGGACGACGACCGGCAAGCATCCGCTGTATCCCTTCGGCTTCGGGCTGAGTTACACAACTTTTAGCTTCTCGAAGCTGACGGCTCCGGCGACAGCGGCCTCGGGCTCGACCGTTGCGGTCAGCTTTGACGTGACCAACACGGGCAGCGTGGCAGGAGCGGAAGTGGCGCAACTCTACGTCTCCGATCCCTCGACCAAGGTGAGCCGTCCGGAGCGCGAATTGAAGGGCTTCGAGAAGGTCAACCTGGCGCCGGGCGAGACCAAGCACGTGACGCTGAACCTGGATGCACGCGCCTTCAGTTACTGGGATACTGCGGCGCACAAGTGGACGATTGATCCGGGCAAGTTTGTGATCCGGGTGGGCGACTCGAGCGAGAACACGCCGCTGAGCGCGGAGTTGATATTGAAGTAGCGAGTCGGCTAGTCAGCGAGTCAGCGTAACGGCCTGCCCTTTTCCGGGGCGGGCCGTTTTGTTGGATGGCGATTGGCCGCTTCTACCGGCCGGCAAAGCGCCCGGTGACGATGCGGCTGGACGACGATGTGATCGAGTGGCTGAAAAGCTATGGGCGCGGCTACCAGACCAAGGCGAATCTGCTGCTGCGCCACGCGATGGAATCCAGCCAGCAAACCACGGCGAAGGGACGCAGCGTGGCATAATGCTGTTGCTCCCATCTCCGAGAATCCGGACATGGGGCACGCAGAATTATCGATGGGAGCTTCTCCACCCTCCATTCTACTTGACTATATGGACCGATTCGGTCAATAATGTAAACATGATTATGGAACCAATTCAAGCCTCAACCGACGGCTCCAGAAGAAGAGAACAGATTCTGATTACGGCTATTCCGGTTTTTGGAAAATTCGGATTCAAAAAGACATCCGTCGAAGATGTGGCCGAAGCGGCGGATATCTCAAAACAGGGACTCTATCTCCATTTCTCCAGTAAGGAAGAGGTATTTCTAGCTGCGATGCAGAAATACCTAGAGGATGGACTGAGCCTGGTTCAAGAGGAGCTAACCAGACCTGACACCTCACTATTTCAGCGGCTTCTGAGTGCCATGGATGCCTGGTTTGGCCGTCATCTTATTACATTTACCCCGCAGTCATTTGATGTCATTGAAACGGGGAATCGCTTATCGAGGAATCATCAGCTCGAAGATTGCAAATCAGCCTTCAAGGCAAAGGTTGCGAAAGCCTTGTCGGATTCACCCGAGTTCAAGAAAGCTAACAATATTTGCACGCCCAAAGAAATTTCCCAAGTGCTCTTCCAATTTGGACTCACATGGAAAGATGGGCATCTCTCAAGGGCTGACTTTATGAAGACGGTAAAAAGTTGCATACGTGCGTGCTGTCAAATTCGAGATTGAGACAAGGAGTCTGAAATGAGTACGATTCTCGTAACTGGAGGGTCAGGATTTGTCGGCAGTCACACGATTCTGCAGTTGCTGGCTGCGGGGCATCAGGTACGCACCACAGTACGAAGCTTGAAACGAGAGCATGATGTGCGCGCCATGCTCGAAACAAGTGGAGCCGGGCCTGACAGGCGGTTGTCCTTCATCGTCGCCGATCTTGAAAATGATGCGAACTGGCCGGAAGCTGTGGCAGGCTGCGAGTACGTGCTTCACGTCGCGTCGCCATTCCCCGCAGATGTGCCTAAAGATGAAGACGAGTTGATCGTTCCCGCCCGCGAAGGTACTCTCCGCGTCTTGCGCGCCTCACGCGATGCTGGAGTCAAGCGCGTTGTGCTGACCTCCTCGTTCGCAGCAATTGGCTATGGCCAGAAGCCAAAACAAACGCCATTCAATGAGACGGACTGGACAGACCTCAATGGCAGCGATGTGCAACCCTACATAAAATCAAAGACGTTGGCTGAACACGCGGCTTGGGACTTCATCGACAGAGAGGGCGGCGGCCTGGAACTTTCGGTCGTAAATCCAGTGGGCATATTCGGCCCGGTCCTCGGACCAGACTTCTCAAACTCGATTGCCATTGTCCAGCGCATGATGGACGGCTCAATGCCAGGATGCCCACAGCTTTATTTCGGTGTAGTTGATGTGCGCGACGTCGCAGATTTACACATTCGCGCAATGGCTAATCCCATCGCAAAAGGCGAACGATTTCTAGCCGTTGCCGGAGATTGTGTGTCGATGCTCGATGTCGCGAAGATACTGAAGCGTCGTATGGGTTCGTCGGCCTCTAGAGTGCCTACACGGCAACTGCCTAACTGGCTGGTGCGCCTCGCCGCGATTCTTAATCCCGCCATGAGGCAGATGGTTCCCCAACTCGGCAAGATAAAGACTGCCACGAATGAGAAGGCAAAGCGCATATTGGGCTGGACTCCGCGGTCAAGTCAGGAGACGATTATCGCTACTGCTGATAGCTTAGTGCGGTTCGGGTTACTGAAAGACAGTCCCCACAAGGCTCTCTAGCAACCGTCTATGTTGCTGGCAGATACTCCAAGTCTGAGCAACCATTAACCTGTGTGCTTCTCAAAGTCTGGATTATCATACCTGGGAATCTGCAAAACTCGAAGTATCTGATAAGGATAATACGCGGGTTGGGGTATATCGTCTCCCAGGTCCGAGAATCCGGACCTGGGGCATCCGTTTTATGGATATGGGCCTGGGGACGCGAGTGAGCATTGCTATTTGGCTGGCTCGGGGAGGCCGGCTTCGGCGGCTGAGGGGAGGGTGTGGGTGTTCCACCACTGCTCCTGAACCAGACGCCATCGATCAATGCGGCCGATCCAGAGTTGCGTTGCGGCGTCATAGCGGGCCTGGTTGTTCTCGAGCCAATAGGGGCGGTTGTCGCGCAGCCATGCCTGGCGATAGAGTCCACCGAGCAGCGCGTAGCCGTCACGAATGTCTTGCAGGTGGCCGTTGTTCGAGCCGATGGTGTAGAGCAATGCCGCGGCCTCGTCGCGGCGGCTTTTGTCCGGGGCGAGGGCGAGGGCCTGGGCGTAGAGCGCAACGGAGTCGTCGGCGGATTGAAATTTCAGGCCAACGAAGTCGATACGGCGCGCGCCGAGTTCCATAGCATCCAGCGCCTCGAGGTTATCGAGAGTGCGGTTTTGCTGCCTTGCCGCGGCTTTGGCCTCGGCGACCAGAGTGATGGCTCGCTCGGCATGGAGGCGCAGCTCGCTTTCGGCGGGACGCATCTTGACGGCCACGCGCTGCCCCTCGGTCGTGAAGGGATCGAGCCAGAAGTAGTAATTCCGGACGTCGTGCAGACCGGCCTGCTTGAAGGCGGCGTGAGCAGCCATCAGTTCGCGCTGGGCCTGGTCGATCTTGCCGGTTGGGTCGCGATGGAAGGCCAGCCCGTAGGACGAGGTGAATGCCTCCTCGGAACTTTCTCCGGGCTGCCATCCGGCGGCCGCGCCAAAGAGCACGCCGAACCAGCTCTCGTCAAAGATACCGTCGCCGTCGTCGTTCCAGACGGTGTTGAGCTCGCCGGTCGCGCCGAGGGCCTGACCGTCACGGACAAAGGCGCGAATGTTGGCCAGAGCTTCGTTGTTGTTAGGGTATGGGCGATTCCAATTGTTCACGCCGGGCGAGACCCAGGTCTCGAGACCCACCTTGGTGAAAGGCTCGATGATCGGCTTGAAGCTGGGCTTGGAGTCGTATTCCCAAGGCACGGCAATCATGTCTTTGGGCAATATGCCGACCAGGTCGGGCGAGTTGACCGCGATGTCTCCCCAGAACAAAAGCTGTTTATGGTTAGGTTCGAGGGTGGTATGGATTTGCTTGAGGAAGTCGAGATAGACCAAGCCCAGACCCTGCTTCTGGACTTGATCGCGTGTCCGGCCCAGCCCCAACTCATTGGTTTCGTCGGCTCCGATGTGCGCGTACGGACCTGGAAAGACCTTGGCCAGCTCGCCGAACCAACTGGCGATCAAGGGCAGCGTGGCCGGATCGCCGGGAGCGAGCACCGAGCCGTGCGCCGTTTCACCCAAAGAAGAGAACTGTTCGAACTTGAGCAAGTGATGCAGATGGCCGAAGGACTCCTGCTCGGGAATGATGGTGATGTGGTACTGGGCCGCGAATTCGACCATCTCGCGCGCTTCGTCGGGCGTCATCGCGCCGCCGGGAAAGGCCGCCAGCGGCGTCGAGTCATAGGCGTAGGTGTGCTCGAAGTAGGGCGAGAAGATGTTTACCTTGTAGGCCGCCAGGGTGCGCAGCTCGCGCTTGAGGAAATCCATGTTGGGCATTGGGCCTCGCGACCAATCGTCAGAGAGGCCGCGATGCGCCATCGCCGGCCAGTCGCGCAGCGTGGGCACCATCAGCAGCTCGTCCTTACCGGCGCCGACGATCAACTGCTTGACCGTCTGCGCGCCGTAGAAGATACCGGCTGCGGTCTGGGCAATGACCGCCAGGCCGCCCTGGCCATCAGGCACAATGATGTAGCCCTCGTCGTGCATTGCCGGATCGAAGGCGAGATGGTGCTGCGTGAGCAAGTTCTGGGCCTCGGGGGTTTCCGCACGCTCGAGGCGGATGAAGGGCGCATCCTTCTGCACATTTCTCTTTCCGAGGCGATCTTCGATGAGGTCCTCGGCGGCAAAGCCGTCCTCGGCGTTCTTGTCAGCGGAGACAAAGAAACCAATGCCGCCGATGGGAATCGCTTCGACAGCCAGGCACTCCCGCGGCGCGGGCACCAGATGCAAGCTGGAGCAGGAGGGCGCGGCTGCAGGAGCGGTTTGCGCCAGCACACTGGCTGCGGCGCAGACAAAGAGCAAGAAAACATCGGGGAGGCAACGACGCATAAGCAGGACCTCGACAACTTGTAGTCAGTTACAAGGCTAACGCATCACAGCTGGCGTTGTGAAACGGGGCGGGTAGGAGCAAGTTGGCGGAATCAATCCTCTAGCAGGAGGATAGCGAGGCGTTTATCTCGTAATGCGATACGCTACGCCGGAGTGTGACCTTTGGCACAGGTGCAGTTCCCTGGGGAGCCGACAATAGAAGTGTAAGGCCAGCCAGCTATCCGCCGCGCAGGCCGGGAGAGAATTTCGATGAGCGATCTTGCGCCTCTGGCTGAGTCCGTTACCGTTGATCCGTTGGTGGGTCATCCCGCCGATTACCACGTCTTTCACAAGTTCCTGGCACGCTGCAAGCAGTTACCGGCGATCACGACGGCGGTCTGCTGGCCGTTGTCGGATGTGGCGCTGAAAGGCACAGTGGAAGCTGCAGAAGAGGGGCTGATCCGGCCGACGCTCTTCGGCGACGAAGATGCGATCAAGGCGCTGGCGGCCAAGATCGGCGTCGATATCTCCGGCTATCCGATTGTTCATGCCGAGACCGAACGCAAGGCCGCCGAGCTGAGCGTGGCGATGTGCCGCAGCGGCAATGCACAGGCGATGATGAAGGGCAGCCTGCACACCGACGAGCTGATGAAGGTGGCGATGAAGGCGGAGACGGGGCTGCGCACCAGCCGCCGCATCAGCCATGTGTTTGTGATGGACACGCCGGCCTATGCGCGCACGCTGCTGATTACCGATGCGGCGATCAACATCGAGCCGGAGCTTGAGGACAAGATCCACATTGTGCAAAACGCCATCGACCTAGCGCACGCGCTGGGCATCCCGCAGCCCAAGGTGGCTCTGCTTTCGGCGGTCGAGACGGTGAACACCAAGATCAAGTCGACGCTGGACGCGGCAGCTCTGTGCAAGATGGCCGATCGCGGGCAGATTACCGGCGGCATTCTGGACGGGCCGCTGGCGTTTGACACAGCGGTCAGCGTGAAGGCCGCCAAGATCAAGGGTCTGGTCTCGCCGGTCACCGGGCAGGCCGATATCCTGGTGGTTCCGGATCTAGAAAGCGGCAATATGCTGGCCAAGCAGCTTGAGTACCTGGGGGGAGCGCAGTTGGCGGGCATCGTGCTGGGCGCGCGGGTACCGACGATTCTGACCAGCCGCGCGGATTCAGCGGAGACGCGGCTGACTAGTTGCGCTGTGGCTGTGCTGCTGCACTATGCCGAGCATCCGCTGGAAAAGGCGTAGATTTCTGTTGCAGGCTGGAAAGGCTATGGGTGTCGTCTCGAGGTGGAGATGACGCCCATTTTATTGCGCGTCACGCCCAGTTTCCGGTATTGCGCCTAATCCACACGTGTGAAGAAAAATTACTGTGGAAAACTCAGATGCACAGCGTACACTCGAAAGATATTTCCCGTTCTTGTTGAAAACCTGATGATAGCAATTTGGGCTTTTCCCGACGAAATAGGCAAAAGGGGCCGAAAGGGGGCTGCGTTTTGCGGAGTCCTGGGATGATGGCCGAAATAACGGAAGCTCTTGAGAGCTTAGGGCGACGTGCTTCCGAGCGCGGAGGGGGGGCATTGCCGGGCTCCCGCGAGGCGAAAATGCCTCATCGAGCAGAGGCCGATCTCTGTGCGTTGATCGACAGCACCGACGACATTATCTGGTCTGTGGACCTGGAATTCCGGTTGACTACCTTCAACCGGACCGTGGAACGGTACTTCCGGGAGAATTTTGACGTCCGGGTTGAGTTGGGAATGCGGCCGGAAGATTTGCTTCCGCCTGCCAGGGCGGCGCGTTGGCCGCTGCTTTATGAGCGTGTGTTGCGGGAGGGCCAGGTGCGGATCGAGTCGATCCAAGCCGACGGCAGCACCTCCGAACTGACGTTAAACCGGGTCGATATCGATGGAGAAACCGTTGGCATATCGGTCTTCGGGAAGGATGTCACGAATCAGAAGGCGGCGGAAAAGAAGTATTGGGATATCTTCGACGGGGCGCTGGAAGGAATCTTTCAAGTATCCCCGGAGAGCAGTCCGCTGCGGGTGAACCGCGCCATGGCCCGGATGCTGGGCTACGACTCGCCGGAGGATTTGCTGTCCAAGGTCGATAACGTGGCACATCAGGTTTGGGCAGACGAGGTTGAGCGTGAGAGCCACCTGCGACAACTTGAAGAAGACGGCGAGGTGTTGGGCTTCGAGTGCCATTTCAAGCGCAAGGATGGCAGCATAATCGTGGTGTCGCTGAATACCCGCAAGGTTTGCGGGAGCGATGGACAATTGCTCTGCTATGAAGGGTTCATCATTGACATCACGAAGCGTAAGCGGGCGGAGATTGCGCTGTACGAAAGCCTGGAGTCTCTCAAGGAAGCGCAGGCGATTGGAGCACTGGGCAGCTATGTTCTGGATGTAGGAAGCGGCTGGTGGTCTAGCTCGGATGTGATGGATGATATTTTTGGAATCGGCAAGGATTATGACCACACAGTGGCTGGCTGGACGGCGCTGGTCCATCCTGCTGACCGCGCCATGATGGCCGCCTATTTTGCCGAGGAAGTGATTGGCAAGAGCCAGGCTTTCAACAAGGAATACCGGATTGTTCGTCAGTCTGACCAGGTGGAGCGCTGGGTCCATGGAAGGGGCAGGCTGGAGTTCAATGCGCAGGGGCAGCCGGTAAAGATGGGCGGGGTCATCAAGGACATTACCGAGCGCAAGCTGTCAGAGCTGCAATTGCGCGAGAGCGAGGAGCGCTATCGCGCCACCTTCGAGCAGGCTCCGGTGGGGATCGTCCATTCCTCTTCTGGAGGCAGGATCGAGAGGTGCAATGCGCGCTTTGCCGAGATCATCGGCTACCCTGCCGGGGAAGTGCCGGGCATGACCTTCGAGCAGCTAACGCCACCGGAGGATATGGCAGAGACTCGCGCGGCGTTGGCACCGTTGTTGAGGGGCGAGGCGAATTCCGTCAGTTGGGAGAAGCGATATATCCGCAAGAACGGCACTCTCACCTGGGTCAGGAACACGACAACCGCACAGCACGACGGCGGCGTCAGTTCAGACAAGCATATCGCCATCGTGGAAGACATCACCGAGCGCAAGCGGACGGAGATGCAACTGCAGGAGAGCGAGGAGCGTTACCGGTCGACCTTCGAGCAGGCCGGGGTTGGCATCCTGCATATCGCCTTCGACGGAAAGATAGTAAGGTGCAACGCGCGCTTCGCCGAGATCATTGGCTACACTGCCGAGGAATTATCGGGGATGACCTTCCAGCAGATCACGGCTCCAGAAGATATAGGATCAAGCCTAAATGTGCTTGAGTATATGTCGAGCGACACGCACAACTCCTCGAGCTGGGAAAAGCGCTATATCCGCAAGGACGGCACTCCCGTCTGGGTTCGAGTGACGATTTCGACCCTGCGCGACGGCGAAGGGCGGCCGCTTCACTACATTGCGCTGATTGAGGACATCCAAGCACGCAAGGCCGCCGAGGAGCGGCTGGCCGCAACCAAAGAGGCGTTGCAGGTGAGCGAGGAGCGCTACCGGACGGTCTTCCAAACCAGCCAGGATTGCATATCCATCAGCCACGCCGAAGATGGCAGATTTGTTGATGTCAATCCGACATTTCTGAGTATGTTTGGATACGAACGCGAGGAAGTTATCGGGCGAACCGCACTGGAACTCAATATCTGGACCGGCCCCGAGGATCGACTTAAATTAGTGAATGCCTTGCAAGGTTCCGTCTGCCGGGATATCAGCTTACAGTTCGCAAGAAGGAATGGGGAGCGGTTCTGGGCGTTGCTTTCGGGAGCGCGGATTGATCTGGATGGGATACCGAGTTTTCTTCTGGTTGTACGGGATATCTCCGATGCCAAGACGGCTGCCGAGGCGTTGCGTGTAAGCGAGGAGCGTTACCGCACGGCATTCCAGACCAGTCTGGACTCGATCAACATCAACCGCTTGAGCGATGGGATGTACATCGACTGCAATCAGGCTTTTCTCGACACATTGGGATATTCGAGAGAAGAAGTGATCGGGAAAACTTCGCTGGAAATGGGGGTATGGGCGGATGGCCGCGACCGCCAAAACATGGTTGAGATGGTGCGCCAGCAGGCCAGTTGCCGTGGTCTGGAGGTGCAGTTCAGGAAGAAGAAAGGGGAGTATTTCTGGGGCCAGATGTCGGCCTCGCCGATGGAGATTGACGGGGTCGCCTGCATTCTTACCGTTACCAGGGACTTATCGCAATCCAAGGCCGCCGAGAGCGAGATTCGCAGTTTGGCTTTCTATGACCCACTGACCGGTTTGCCCAATCGCCGGCTGCTGCTGGAGAGGCTGCGTCAAGCCTTGGCCGCGAGCGGACGAAGCGGCCATTCGCAAGCCCTACTGCTGGTGGATCTGGATAACTTCAAAACGTTGAACGAGACCCTCGGCCATGAAACCGGCGACCTTCTCTTGCAGGAGGCGGCGCGGCGCGTGGTGGCCTGCGCCCACGAGGGAGACATGGTTTGCCGGCTGGGGGGCGATGAGTTTGTAGTGATGCTGGAAGATCTGAGTGAAGTGGCCGAGGAGGCAGCGGCCAAGGCGCGGGCCGTCGGCGAGAAGATTCTTGCTTTGGTTGGCCAGCCTTACCTGATTGAAGAGCGCGAGTGCCGGATGACCGCCAGCATCGGGATCACGGTTTTCGGGAACCGCGAAAACAGCACGGATGCCATCATGCAGCAGACCGATATTGCGCTGGACCAGGCCAAGGCGGCGGGGCGCAACTCGATGCGCTTTTTCTCACCCGATTTGCAGGCCGCTGTGAACGCGCGCGCCACGCTGGAGGAAGAGCTGCGGCAGGCGATCAAGACACAACAGTTCCTGCTTTACTACCAGCCGCAGGTGGAGCGGGGCCGCTTGACTGGGACCGAGGCCTTGATCCGCTGGCAACACCCGCGGCGGGGGCTGGTGCCGCCGGACGAATTCATTCCGCTGGCCGAGGAATCGCGCCTGATTCTCCCGCTTGGAGATTGGGTTCTTCAGGCCGCCTGTGCGCAAATTGCATTGTGGGCAAAGCGGAGGAACACCGCGCATTTAACCCTTGCGGTGAACATCAGCGCCTTGCAATTCCGCCAACCGGAGTTTGTGGAAACGGTATTGGCGGCTCTCGAACGCACCGGCGCCAACCCGAAAAAGCTCAAACTGGAGTTGACCGAGAGCATATTGGTGGAGAATATCGAAGAGGTCATCATCAAGATGACGGAACTGAAGTCGCATGGCTTGAGCTTCTCGCTGGACGACTTTGGCACCGGCTACTCTTCGCTGGCCTACCTGAAGCGGCTGCCCTTGGATCAATTGAAGATCGACCGGGCGTTCGTGCGCGATATGCTGGTGGATGCGACCAGCGGTGCGATTGCGCAAACCATTCTTTCGCTGGGCGACGCGATGGGCTTGTCGGTGGTCGCCGAGGGCGTGGAGAGCGAAGAACAGCGCGGCTTTCTCGCCGGTCTTGGCTGCACTTCCTTTCAGGGCTATCTGTTCAGCCGGGCGCTGCCTCTGGATGCGTTCGAAGCGTATCTCAAGGGATTCAACAGACCGTCGGCCAGGGATCGGAAGTAGAGCCGAGGGCCTTCAATTGCTCGGATATCCGGTTGCAGGAAGCAAGATTGCATCTGGCACAGGCGGACGAAAAAGCATAGAATGAAGTAGTTGCATAGAGAGTTTCGGCGGCGGATGGAGGTCAATCTTGCGCGCCGGATGCAGTGGCGAGGTGGGTATTTTCCCGCTGCCATGAACTTCAATAGCGCTTCAAACGTAATAACAAAAGGAGGAATATCCGTGGCACTGACAATTGCTTCCCGTGAAGTGAATGGCGTCATCATCCTGGACCTTAGCGGGCGAATCACCCTGGGCGAGGGCAGTGTACAACTGCGCGAGGCCATTCGCGGCCTGATCGCCAAGGGACAGAAGAGCATCCTGCTGAATCTGGGAAACGTGAACTATATCGATAGCTCTGGCTTGGGCGAGCTGGTGAGCGCCTTTACCACAGCCAAGAACCAGCAAGCCGATATCAAGCTGCTGAATCTAACCAAGAAGGTTCACGATCTGCTGCAGCTGACCAAACTCGTCACCGTCTTCGACATCAGTAACGACGAGGCCAGCGCCATCGCCTCATTCAAATAGACCAGACCGCAGAGAGAGCAAAGGCCATTCCGCGAGGCGGGATGGCCTTTGCTGAATGTGGGATGCTGCTCAGGCCAGCGCAGGCATCGGATTCGGAAGATGCATCGGCGGCGGCATGGTAGCCGCGACGGGAAGCACGGCCGACTGCTGCAGGTGAGAGTGCATGCCGCGAGTGAGCCGGTGGACGAAGTGATAGGGCGGCCAGGGACCGGAGAGCTGCATCTGGTACTCGCGCATCACGGCACAAGTCGCGGAGAACTTGCTCAGGTAGCGCTCGACGCACTTGGCGTCGATCAGGTGCGCGATGTCCAGCATCATCTTGCCGTTTTCGGTCAGCCGGCAGCTAATCTCTTCGTCCATGGGCATGAAGAGGCGGTGCATCTGGAAGCTGACGGCGCGGGCACGGGTCTGGCGCTCGCGCTGGCGGGAGGCGTTCTCGCGCAGATGGGTGAGATAGACCTGGCTCGACTTCTCCAACTGCTCCTGCTTGCCGGGGGCGGGGCCGCCGCAGTCATCGACACAGACCTTCAGATGCATCTCGGTTTTGCCTCTTAGCTTGTCGATGTGGTCGAGGAATTGGCGCTGGTTGGAGCGGACGGACTTGCGCAGGCTCTCGTCATCGTTGAAGACGGTTCCGAAGCGGAAGGGCAGAATGGTGGAGTGCTGAAAGCAGTCTGCGATCACCCGGGCGTGGTCGACGCCGGATCTCTGATTGAGGGCTTCCAGGGGGCTGTGTTCGCTTACGATGACGGCGAGTTCGCAGGCAGGGTAAACAAAGACCTGATTACCACTGACTCCCAAGAGCGATTCCATCGGAATGGGTTTGCGATGACCTACCAATTCTGGAAACGCTTGTTTTTCACCTATGCAATAGGCGTACCATGCCATAACGAGACACTCCGTGTTCGTGCGCCGGAAAGCGACACTCGTTGGTGAAACTGGGTGAATAAAGAAACAACCGCATACAGGGCATAACTCCGGGCGGTAAGGAACTTGTCCGGATGATCTAACGCAAATGGTAGACCTTGGCAATTACCGCTGGCAATATCCCACACAGTGGGCATCGTGAATGTTCGATAAACGCTTCAAACTTCTATTCGTATAAGCAGAAAGCTGGTTGATGGCACCAACAATTGATTACTTATGAGCAGCAAAAAATCGGCTGAAAGACAGACAATCGCTCACAAAGCCCGCTTCAGGGGTCAGATTTGGGCGGATTGTGAGAAACGCTAAGGCAGGAAACGGCGGTAGCGCAGGAAGAATAGAGCACTGAAAATAATGAAGATAGCCAGAACTGCCAGGATAATCGAGGAGTAAATGGTCACCTTGCGAGCGACGAACTTTAGTTCTTGTCTTAACGCCTGTTGCGCGAAGGTAATGCGATCTGTGGCTTCGGCCAGCATTTCCAACTGCTCCTCGATCCTCTTGAGGGAGAGATTCTGCTCGATTACCTGGGTGCGGAGGGCGCGATTCTCCGCCTGGATTTCAGCCAGTCCGTCCTCGATCGGCTCGAGATTGAGGGGAGGAAGGGGAGGGGGCGGCGGCTGGTTCGGGTTCAGGAGATTGGAGACTGCCGAGCCGACATTGCCGTCCAGCAGGGGCAAAAGTCGCTGCACCAACGGAATGGCCATGCGCAGTGCGCCCATCGCCCGCTCGAATCCAGTGGCTGGGTGAGCGGGGGTGGCCACGTCCGATGAGCTGACCAGCGCGCGGGCCGGCGTTGGATTGTATGAGTCGTTCATGGCTATCGTTCTCCTACCTATAGAGTCTGCCACATTCAAGCGGGGGGGGGGCGTCACGGCCCAAAACGTTGCTGGAGCCAGTTCGGGTATTCTCGTAACCAGGATTCTCGTACCCAGGCTTGTTGTATCCGGGCTTCTTGTATTCGGGCTTCTTGTGTCCAGACTTGTTGTATTCAGGAGAAACGTGTGAAAAGAGTATTTATCCGACCGCTGCGCAGCCTGCAAAGTAATATTCTGGCCGGCATTATTACCATCGGACCGCTGGTTATCACCTGGCTGGTCTTCAGTTTTGTATTGGACAGCCTAGCCAAGGCCGGATTGCCGGTGGTCAAGCTTTTTGCGGCGATCTTCCCCGCAAACTGGCTGAGCCAGCCATTGCTGCAATCCGTTCTGGCGATCGTGCTCACTCTGGCGGTGCTCTTTGTGGTGGGGCGCGTCACTAGCTTGGTGATTGGCCGGCAGGCATTGAATCTCTTCGAGGCCGCGCTGGAGCGGCTGCCCTTTGTGGCCAAGATTTACACTTCAGTGCGGCAGCTTCTGGACAGCATGATGGCCAAGAAGGAAAGCAGCCAGCGCGTGGTGCTGGTGGAGTTTCCCATCGCCGGGCAAAAGGCCATCGGCTTTCTGACGCGAACGATGACCGACTCGACGACCGGCGAAGAGCTGGCTGCGGTTCTGCTGCCCAACGCGATCAATCCGACTTCGGCTTTTTTGCAGATTCTGCCGCTTGGAAGGGTGACGGATACCGACCTGACGATGGAGCAGGCAATGAGCATGATCATGACCGGCGGCGCGGTGGGGCCGGAGACGATCCGCTTTACCACCTGCGGTGGGGCCAATGGCCTCCGGCTCGCGGAATCAGAGTTTGCGGACTCCCAACCGGCTAAGCCGCCTGCACTCTCGGCATGATCTTGGCACAGGGCGGATCGGGGAGATTGTTCTTGGCGGCAACCCACAGATCATGATCCATCTGCAGCCCCAGCCAGAAGTCTGCGGAGTTGCCAAAGTAGGCGCTGAGACGTATCGCGGTGTCCGCCGTGATCGACCGCTTGCCGAGGACAATATCGTTCACCCGCGGAGCAGAGACGTGCAAATCCTTGGCTAGCTGGTAGCTGGAAAGCCCCAGCGGCTCCATGAACTCCGTCTTGAGAATTTCTCCGGGATGGATTGAGTAGGCAAAGGGAATCTTCTTCATGGCAACTCCTAATGGTAATCGACAATCTCAACGTCGTATGCGTCCTTATCAATCCATCTAAAGCAAATCCGGAACTGATCGTTGATGCGGACGCTGTGCTGGCCCTTGCGGTCACCGAATAATGCTTCCAGACGATTGCCCGGTGGAACGGCCAAATCGTGCAATTGCGTCGCACGGCGCAGAATCATGAGCTTTTTCAGCGCCGAGGAACGAAGGTTTGCCGGAATTCGGCGGCTTTTGCCGGTATCCCACAACAACTCCGTATCGGCGTCCGCGAAGCTTTTGATCACCACCCAATAATAACGCACATCGTTAAGAACGGCAAGCGTTATGTTGGTAAGCCTACTCGTCCCCGGCCAGTTCCTCTTTGGCTTGTTCGCTTTCGGCGGCCACCTTGCGCAGGCTGACGTGGTCGAAGCGCGCCCAGATGAGGCCCACCGGCGCGACGCTGAGGAAGGTGACCAGCAGCAGCGTGGCGGCACAGGCGGTGGCCGGCTCAGCGGCAACGCTGAAGAAGCCGCTCATGGCAGCGGCCACCACGCCAATCTGCGTGAACCAGCCGAGAATGGGCAGTTGAAAACCGCTGGCGGCCATGCTTGAGGCCATCAGCAACATACACTTAGCGAGCGTCAGTCCCGCTAGTTGGGGACTGGCGACAAAGGCGGTGGTGATCTCCAGATAAGCCAGCGAGATCAGCCCCCACATGGCCAGCGAAATTCCCATGGTGACGGCAAAATCGGCGGGGGTGCGCAGCGTGTCCAAGCCGGTGCGGAAGACGCGAATCTTCTCGCCAATCGCTCGGCCCAGGCCCTTTGAGACGACGCTGAATGCGCTTTCCAGCAGCGACGCCACCACTCCGCCGGCCAGGCGCACAGCGACCAGAAAGAGCGCGCCAGCGACGGTGACGGCCAGTCCGCTATAAGCAGCTTTCTTGATGATCTCCGGGTGAGGCAGCGCGCCCGCGGGCGCCAGCAGAATGACGGAACAGAAGATCAGGGCCATGGAAGCAAAGTCGAAGAGGCGCTCGACGATGTAAACAGCAACCTGATTGGTGAGCGGCAAGCCGGTCTTTTTCGAGACGAGGTAAGGGCGCACCGGGTCGGCGATGCGGCCGATCAGCGCCACCGCGGTAAAGCCGATGACCTGCGTTCCCAGCAGTGAGAAGAGCGGCACCTTCTTGAGGGATCGCAACAGCAGCGCCCAGCGGACGGCGCGGAAGATATAGCCGACATAGATGCAGCCAAGGGCAATGGCGATTTTGCGCCAATCGGCCAGCTTCAACTGGGAGAGGAAGACGCCAAAGTCAAAGTGAATCCTGTCGCGTCCCCAAACTACCAGCCCAACCAATGCGGCCAGCACCACCAAACCCACAATCCACTGACTCTTCTTCAAGCGCTCTCCGTTCCACCACAATCTCACTTTATTCTATCGGGCGAAGCGAGGAGTCAAAAGCGATCGTGCCTGAGCCGGTTAATCTTCTGGGGATTTCAAACAATTTTGCATAGCAAGCCAGAGACGCATATTTCTGAGCTGATGGGAGGTTCGTGAAGAAGTTTTCATTCTTTGCATATTCCATTACTTCGGTTAGGCAGCTCTCATGATGAAACGGCAAGATACGACGATATAGATTGTGGCGACAGAAATAATGGCCTCTTGAAGGACTCAGCCAGGCCGCCTAGTGGGTAAACGCTCATGATGGCCGCGATGCGGCAGTTGTTCAAAACGGATCTGCGGATCGATTCTTTTCGCATTCAGAGGCTGGGCACAACGCTTGACCTTCAAACTCAATGAGTTTCTCGCCAGAGCCAGAAACTTCAACAGGCCTCTCCGAAGAGGCAGAGAAACAACGGAGGCATCACCATGAAAAGTCTTACAGGTTTATCTCTTCTAGTCTGCGTGGCCATTCTGCTCGGGGTAGCCACTCCGGCAGCAGTTGCTGCGCATCGGATGTCGAGTTCGACGCAAGCTGGAGTGCAGGCTTCCAAGCCCTCGAAGATGCTGCTTCCCAGAGCCGAGTCCATCTCCCCCTCCAAACCTGCAGTCAGCGCTCCTTCAGTGGCCACCATGGCCGCTTCCAGCACCAGCGCTTCTGAAGCCACGTTGAAGGAGATCGTGAGCGCGAACAACACACCGACCAAGTATTGGTTTACCTTTGGAACCAGCAAGAAGTCTCTGACCAGCGCCACCGCCAAAGCCGCAGCGCTGCCGGGAACAAGCGCGGTGACTGCCAAGGTGAAGGGACTGAAGCCGAAGACGACCTACTACTTCCAGTTCTACGCATCGAACGCGGAGGGAACGACCTCCGCCGGCATCCAGAGCGTCACAACCGGCGAAGCCGTTCCGACGTTGGCCCAAAGCTCTGCCGTTGCGACCTCAAGCCTGACGGCAAGTTTGACCCAGTAGTACCTGGCATTTTTAAAACGAGCGGAGTTGCGCAGGAATTCTTTTTCCGCGCTTGATTCCGCAACGCTGACCGGGCGGCTCAGTTCTTCTGGGCCGCCCGTTTCGCATCAGCATCACGCGCCAGCACGCGCCGGTTGAATTCATGAATCACACGCGCCACATAGGCCCGAGTCTCGCGGTAGGGGGGAATGCCATGGTATCTGTCCACTGCCTCCGGGCCGGCGTTGTAGGCGGCCAGCGCCAACGCCATGTTGTCGTTGTAGCGAGAAAGCAGCCAGTCTAAATATGCCGCCCCGCCGCGCACGTTCTGATCGGGTTTGAAGCTGTCCGCGACGCCCAGGTCTTTGGCGGTTCCGGGCATCAGTTGCATCAGTCCTTGAGCGCCGGCGCGGCTGACGGCGCGCTCGTCGCCGTTGCTTTCGGCCTTGACCAAGCTGGCCAGCAGGTCCACGTCCAGGTTGTGCTCCTGGCCGGCCTGAATGAGCATCTCGTGGAGATCGGCCGGCGAGAGCCGGGTGTCATGACGCTGCTTCGGGGCGGCGATTCCTGAATCGGAGAGCTTGGTCCCGGCAATAATCGGCGTAGGCGGATCAGGAACCGTCTCGAAGTTGGCAATCTCTTCCGGCCGGAACTCGATGTAGTTGTCCTCGCCTGGGCTAAGGTAGAGCCGGATGCGGCTCTCGACTGAGGCGTGATGGTCGCAGCGCATCTCGAAGCCATTGCGCAGGGTGACGCGCTCGGCAGCCTGGGCGAGTGGAGGCAGGATGGCAAAAGCCGCGAAGATCGTATACAAGAAACGATATGTGAGACGACTCATCAACGATGAATACCTCTCGATGAATTGAGTTGGTTGGGGTTCATTGAATACCAGCGGCGGCGCGTTTGGCGATGGCCGCTTCGAGCACGACAGCCACGCCGTCCTCGCCATTGGTCGGCGCCTGCTTCCATCCGCGCGTCTTCGCCATGGTTCGCAGTTCCTGCGCCGCATTGCCCATCATCACGCCTTGCCCGGCCCACTCCAGCATCTCCACGTCATTCCAGTTGTCACCGATGGCCATGGTTTCTTTGCGGTCCACGCCCAGCCTCGCAGCGAGTTTTTTGAGCGCCGAAGCCTTCGAGACGCCTGGCGGCAGCAGGTCAAGAATTGACAGGTCGCGCGCCGGGTACTCGGTCCGAACGCACTCACAATTGCCAGCCCACCGGCTGGCCTTGAGCGCTTGCTCGGCCTCGCGCATCTTGCTCACACCGCCGGTGACCATGCCCTGAATGGGATCTTCGCCGTCGATCAGCGCATCTTCCAGTGGCTTGACCACAACAATTGCATCGCGGTTGGTCTCGACCCAGAGATTGATGCGCCCGTTCGCCTGCTCGAAATCTTCGAGTACCATCTCGCCGCGGCCTGAACGGTCAAAGGTGAAGACCAGAACTCCGAAGGGCCGGAGCAGCCCGCACAATCCGCGCGCCACACGCGACTCCATCTGGTTGCAGTCGATTGGCTCCCCGCCCAGCGTGCGGATCACTGCACCGTTGGACGTAATCAGCGGCATATCCGCTCGCAGGCCCAGGCCTTCGAGCAGCGGCGTGGTGTACGCCGTGCGCCTGCCAGTGGCGATGGCCACGGTGATGCCGGCTTGTTGCGCGGCCCTGAGCGCCTGAACATTGCGCGGGCTGAGCACCTTGGCAAAGGTCGGCAGCAAGGTTCCGTCCATGTCGATGGCCACCAGGCGAACGGGAGGGTGCATAGCTCTAGTTTACCGGCCACCTGCGGCGGGGCCAAATGCCTGCGGCGTGGTTGAGAAAGCAAATCATGTAAGCTGGAAGCTATGGAACGGATATGCAGCCATTGCCGCGCGGTGCTAGCCGAAGAGACTATCGCGGATTGGTGTCCGGCTTGCGGCGGGGCGTTGCTGGAGCGTGAGTCACTGCCTGCTGTGGACGCGCCCGCGGCAGAAGTGGATCATCGCGGCTTCGTGCTACCCCGGCGTCATGCGCTGGGCGGGATTATTACTCCGCAGTGAGGATTTTGGAATTAGAGAATCAAGAATTGGTGTTGAGTCCCACAGCTTCGGCGAGTCGTGCTTGACGCTCATCCAAGGTCCAGAATCGCTCGGCCTTCAACTTCAGCGCGCTCTCCGGATTGCCGGTCAAGCTGGTTGCGTAATAGAGCAAAGGCCGCTCCATCACCGCAATTAAGTCCTCGAACGCCCCCGCCTCGCCGCTCTGGCAGCGTAGCGCGAGCCATTCGTACTGAGTTCGATTCTTGATTTCCATCTGCATTCGTACTATAAGTCGAAGGAAAGCTACTTCCGGTTCAATTCGATTGGATGAATCTGTTTCCGTGAACAAAATGGCCACCCTCATCGGAGTGGCCATTCAGCTTGAATCGAAGCAGTCTTGCTTTATGCCGCGGCCGGCATCGGGCGATCATGAATGATCATCCAGGATACTCCAAACTTGTCTCTCAGCATGGCGAAGCGAGTGGCGAAGAATGTCTCCTGGATCGGCATGAAGATCTCACCGCCATCGTTGAGCAGCGCGTAGACGCTCTCCGCCTCCTCGTCACTATTTAGCCGCAGAGAAAGATAGACACTGCGCATCGGTTGAAAGCGATCCGGTGGAGCGTCGCTTGCCATGATTTCCGCGTCGCCGAGGATCATGCTGGCATGGAGGATGAACTTTTCCATCCCGGGTGAAAAGTTCTTCGGCTCCGGCATCTCATCGTAATTCATCTTGAAGGTGATTTTTCCGCCGAGATGCTTTTCGTAGAAACGGAGGGCCTGTTCGCAGTTGCCGCCAAAGTTGAGGTAGATTTGCACCTTCATTGAGTTGTTCCTCCTTTTGTGAATTTGACCGGTGTCTGGGGGATTTGCGGATTGGAATCTCCGCTGTTCCCAGCGGAGACAAGTTTCCGCAAGTATAGCAATTCTCCGGGCGACTGCGATGAAATTCCAATAGACTCAGCCGGCATTTCCCTCAATAAATGGAATGTACCCGGCTCGATTTCGACAACGTAAAAAAAGGCCACTCGCCAGGAGCGGCCCGCTCAGAAGATCCGAAGTACTATTCCTGCTTTTCGGCCTTGTCGTCGTCCTTTGGCAACTCGATGTACAAAAGCCAAAAACGCGTCGAATGCGGATGAGTCTCGTCAATACTCACGATGCGGAAGTGATGGGGAGTGCCCGCGCGGAGTTCGTGGCCGCTGGTGGAAACTTCATGGTCCGAGACGGTCAGACCTCCGTCCTTCTGTTCAGAGCAGGTGAGTCCGCTGCGCGCGACGGAGGGGCTGCCCACGGGCTTGTCGTGATTGCACTCCAGAACTTCGCCATAATGTGAGAGCGGCTTGCGATAGAAGGCAAGAACCTGCTCTGGTGAATCGGTGGTTACGTATTTGGCAACCATGAGCCGGAAGTGCGTATCGCCAAAAGTAAATCCAAGATCTGCGTTGTTGTCGTTGTCTTTATCTATCGCGAGGGCAGCGCCGGGATAAGCGGGCAGGCCGATCTCTGCCGCTCTGACGTTTTTGTTGGCATGAAGCTCCATTTTGAAATCGGAATTCTGCGCAACAACGGCAGTGCTGCCCAACAACAGAACGGCTGCGAACGAAGCGAATGCAGGGAATCTGTGGATACGGCAAAAAGTCATGCGCATGGAGTTTCTCTCCTGCATCTTGAGTACGCAGGCGAGGAGAGCTGAGTTCCGTGGCATCAAACAACATTTCAAATGCGCCAAAAGCAGAAGGGCCGCTCACAGCGAGTGGCCCTTCTGGATTCGTTGACAAAGTGGCGGCGCAGCCGCGTCTGGCCCCACCGCAGGCAGCTATGCCGGCGAAGGCGAACCTTCGGGGTAGCTTGGCCCGCGGCTCTCCGGTTTGAGCACCTGTTGCTGCACGTCGGGACCGCCGGCGTCGGACGGGGTGGCCAGATTCGAGCGCATTGGGGGCAGTTCCAGGCCGTCGATCAGCATCTTCACTTCTTCGGCGTCGATGGTCTCGCGCTCCAACAGGGCCGCGGCGATGCGGTGCATGGCTTCGGCGTTCGATTCCACGATGGTATGCGCCGACTGGTAGGCCTCGTCAATCAGGCGGCGCACTTCGAGATCAATTTGCCGGGCCGTCTCTTCGCTGAAGTCGCGGTGCTGGGCGATCTCGCGGCCGAGGAAGATCTGCTCCTCCTTCTTGCCGAAGGTGAGTGGACCGAGGCGGCTCATGCCGTACGCGCAGACCATGCGTCTTGCAAGATCGGTTGCGCTTTCGATGTCGCTGCCCGCGCCGGTGGACATCTGGTTGAGGAAGATTTCTTCCGCCACTCGACCGCCGTAGGAGATGGCCAGATTGGCTTCAAGGTATTCGCGCGTGTAGTTGTGCCGGTCGCCGGGCAGGAAGATGGTGACGCCCAGAGCCATTCCGCGGGGAATGATGGTGACCTTGTGAATGGGGTCGGAGTGCTCGCGCTTGAACGAAACCAGCGCGTGGCCAGCCTCGTGATAGGCGGTCACCCGCTTCTCCTCCTCGGTCAGCAGCATCGACTTGCGCTCGGCGCCCATCAGCACCTTGTCCTTGGCCAGCTCAAAGTCGTACATGACAACTTGCTTGCGATTCATGCGCGCGGCGCTCAGCGCAGCCTCATTGACCATGTTGGCCAGGTCAGCGCCGCTGAAGCCGGGCGTACCGCGAGCCAGAACATTCAGATTCGTGTCGTCGGAGACTGGAACCTTCTTCACGTGGACGCGCAAGATCTCTTCGCGGCCCCGAACATCGGGCAGGCCGACGACCACGCGGCGGTCAAAGCGGCCAGGGCGCAAGAGAGCCGGATCGAGCACGTCGGGACGGTTGGTGGCAGCCACCAAAATCACGCCGTCGTTGGATTCAAAGCCGTCCATCTCGACAAGAAGTTGATTCAGCGTCTGCTCACGCTCATCGTGCCCGCCGCCCAGGCCCGCGCCGCGATGGCGACCCACAGCATCGATTTCGTCGATGAAGATAATGCAAGGCGCGTTCTTCTTGCCCTGCTCGAAGAGGTCGCGCACACGGCTGGCGCCGACGCCGACAAACATCTCAACAAAATCCGAACCGGAGATGGAAAAGAACGGAACATTCGCCTCGCCGGCCACCGCTCGCGCCAGCAGCGTCTTGCCGGTTCCCGGAGGACCCACCAGCAGAACGCCCTTGGGAATGCGGCCGCCCAGCTTCTGAAACTTCGCCGGCTCCTTCAGATATTCAATGATCTCCTTCAGCTCTTCCTTGGCCTCATCCACGCCGGCCACGTCCTTGAAGGTGATCTTTTTTTGCTGCATGGAGAGCAGCCGGGCGCGGCTCTTGCCGAAGGACATTGCCTTGTTGCCGCCTGATTGCATCTGGCGCATGAAGAAGAAAAACAGGAAGCCGATCAGCAGAATGGGAAGCCCGTTGATCAGAAGAAGCGGCAGCATATTGCCCTGCTCAGGCTTCTTGTTGAAACGGGTCTGCGCGGGATCAGCATCGTCAAATGCCTTCTCCAGGGGTTCGTAATGATCTCCGACATAGGTGTGGAACTGTACCTTGGGCGTGGCCTTCATGTGGCCATGCAGTTCGCCGCCCTGCACCTCGGCATCGAGCACCTGCCCCTGCTTCACATTGTTGTACAGCTCGGAGTAGGAAATCTCCGTGTCTTTTACATTGCCCGAGTTCTTTGACGCATAGCCAAAGAGCAGGACAAGGCAGATGCCGATCAGCACCCAGAACGTGATCGATTTAGCGGTCGAATTCACCAGGATTCCTCTCTTCCGGCGTTGCAGAAGCCAACAGGCGGCTCTCCTGCACCATTCCCATCACCTTATAGACGCCAGCACGTTCGTGAAAGTCACAGAAAATACAAGAAAAACCTGGCGGCAGACACAATGTCTCCGCCGCCCGAAGGGACAGTAAAGTTGATTGTACTCCCAAGGCGGGATAACTTGCTGCTTTCCAAGGCCTGGTTCCGGGCAATCGCTTGAAGAGAAACCCTCGACGGTCTCGTTACTAATTAATTATCTGCAAAATCTTTACGACAAAATGCATATTTTAGGGGGGGGTGGGGGGGGGGAGCGAAAAACAGGGACTAGGGACCAGGGGACCAGGGACCAGGGACTGAGGGACCAGGAAAAGCCCGTAGCGTTCGTTGTGGTTCATGGTCATATTGTGCGCGCAGGGAGGGAAATAATCTGCAAAATATCTTGATGCGATTGCCCTGGGCCTGGTTCAGAGACACAGCTACGCGTCGAGATCCAGGCTTGTTGACTCGATTCGGATTCCCGGAGTTGGCTCCAGTTCGACGCCTTGCATCCAGACGATGTCACCATCAATTTCGAGGACCGGCCACATTTTCCGGCTGGAACCGGTAACCCGCAGTCGTTCCAGAACCTCCTTCACCTTGTGCGGGCTGGAGGAGTAGCGCAGGCGAACCCGGTCGCCCGGCCTCCAGTTGCGCAGCGTGGCGGCGTCGCAATTAAGCAGCCTTTCACCGGAGTCCGCAACGTCAACTTCGATGCGCTCGATCCACAGGCGCACACCGAAGGCCGTCGCAGCGACCTCGCCGGGAATCGCCACATTGTATTCAACAGCCGCATCCAGGCCTTGGGCCTGCGCTTCGACAAGCCTCAGCCTCAGTTCGCGGGGGGTTCGCTCGGCGCGCAACCCCTGGGCCAGTTCTCTTTTTTGGCCCGCCTTGCCAAAAAGGGCCAGCGTGCGGATCGCCTCGGTCGAGGGAAAATCGATTGGCGCGCCCAACTCCGCCGCGGCGTAGCGCAAGAGCCGTCGCTGGAGAGCCGGCGCCAGCGCCGCCAGCCGCGTAACATCGACTGCCACGCCCTCGCCTCCGGAGCGCCCTCCACCTCGCACGGGGAGGCCGCGCAGCAGCAACTGCGGAGCCAGCCAGGCCAGCTCTGCTGTCCACCAGCTCTCCTCATCCCGCGCCAGCTGCGCCATCTGTGCCAGGTGCTCCCGCAATTGCGGATTCCAGCTCTCCAGCAGCGGCAGCAGTTCGTGGCGGATACGATTGCGGGTGAAGGTGAGGTGACGGTTGGAGGAGTCCTCACGCCAGCTCTGGCCCAACGCGCCCAGATAGGCTTCGACCTCAGCCCGCGTGGCCGTAAGTAACGGACGCAAAATGCGACCCTCGGCGAATTCGACCACCGGATGAATGCCGCTGAGCCCTTCGGTCCAGGCTCCGCGCAGGAATTTGGCGAGCACGGTCTCGGCTTGGTCGTCGCGGGTGTGGGCTGTGGCCACGGCATCCACTTCGCCCGAGGCCATCAGTTGCCGGAACCAGCCGTAACGCAAATGCCGAGCGGCCTCCTCGATGGTTTTGCCGTTGACTTTAGCCTCGGCCCCGCAATCCACCCGCGCCTCATGGAAGGGCAGGCCCAGTTCGTTAGCCAGCGCGCGAGCGAAGGCGAGATCGCCGTCAGCTTCTTCGCCGCGCAGGCCGTGGTGGAGATGGGCGACGTGAAGCACCAGGCCCAGCTCCGGGTGCCGCTCCGCCAGGGCGAGCAGCAGGGCCACGGAGTCGGCGCCTCCGGAGAGACCCACAGCCAGACGAAGTCCGGGGCGGAGCAGCGACAGATCGATGGGCAACCTTGAGCGCATTTCAAAATGATAAGGCGGAAAGGGGCAAAGCTTAAATAGCGCGGATGATTCAATCCCCAAATCCCTGAAATCCGCGAGTTGGTCCTTCCCCGCAGGTCGGCATTGAACAGTGCGGCAAGTATGCTGTCTGGCCGTCAACGTTTTTAGTTTTCGATATGTGCATCTAAATCTCGAACTTCCGCCAATGTAAAATATTCAGATGTATTCATCAAACGTGATGCTAATATCGAATCACACCACCCATACAGGCGGCGTTTTTTTTGGAGGACGTACGATGAAATTTCGCTTATTTGTTTCCATCTTAGCTTTGGCGTTTCTGGGCGCTCTCCGGGTGCTGGCGCAGCAGCCGGCCCAAAAGAACGTCCCGGCTGCTGCGCCAACACCTGCTCTCACTTGGAATGGCTTCTATGCAGGTATCAATGTAGGAGGCGTTTGGGGCCGGACCAATCACTTCGATTTCCTAGGGGATAATAGCACCGCTCTTCACAATGTGAGTGGTAGCATCGCCGGCGGAACGGTGGGCTATAATCGCCAACTCGCGGGGAAGTTCGTTGTCGGCGCAGAAGGCGATGGCGATTGGGCCAACATTACCGGTAAAACAAGCTGTCCGAATCCTACCTTCAACTGTTCTACACATTCCAGTGCGCTCGCATCGATTCGTGGCCGCATCGGCTACGCCAAAAAGCGCTTTCTCCTGTTTGGAACCTCCGGTCTTGGTATCGGCGATTTCACGTATCGCGCTTACATAGTTTCGACGGGGGATGATTTTATAGCTCCGTATTCGGTTACCAAGGTGGGCTGGGTGGTAGGCGGCGGGGCGGAATACGCGCTCCGACACAAAATTTCTCTCAAGGGTGAGTATGACTATTACGGCTTTTCGAACAGCACTGTAGTACTACTGTGTTATAAACTAGGTAACCGTCCGCGATATATGCGCTGGAGTTTCGTCTAAACGGTTGTATCTTGGCGGCATGAGCGTCAAGGCTGGAGCTTCGGATACCCGGCAGCAACGT
>Ga0181520_10001040_pt1 | contig 58371 bp, 46 predicted proteins | sample PEATcosm2014_Bin_29_FD_132451 | JGI IMG/M metagenome (GOLD analysis project Ga0181520, IMG submission 132451) | Peatland microbial communities from MTU Mesocosm Facility, Houghton, MI, USA - PEATcosm2014_Bin02_30_metaG | ecosystem: Environmental > Terrestrial > Soil > Wetlands > Peat | place... | reverse complement strand
TGCCGAGCGGGTCGTCGAGATAGAAGTGCAAGTTGGATGCTACCGTGCCGGCGGCGGCCGCGGCTTGCCTGTCGTAAGTGCCCAATAGCTTGCCGCCCGCCCAGACGTTAGTGTGCTGCCATGCCAGCGTGGCGGCGCCGCTGCCGGCCGCGGCGGTAACTCCCATCTCGGTAACTTGCTCGCCGCCCAGGCCGATAACATAGTCGTTCGTGGTCTGGAAGCCGTTGACGGCCGGGTTGCAACTCCAGGCAGTTATGCCGCCCTTGGCCACGCGCGCGCCGTCGGCGTCCCACCCCGTTGACGAAGACCTGTCAACGGGGACCCCGTCGTAGAGATACCGGTTGGCGCTATCGTCGAACGTTCATGTTTTCAAAACCAGGCATCGACCGCGCGGCCTGAGCCACCCGCCCCTATTCCGTCTAACTCGATGCTAACATTGTACACTCCCATGTCCCAAAAGCGGGACCCTTCGACAAGCTCAGGGCAGGCTCTGGGGCACCCAATCATTTGTGGATGGTCAGACCTGGGCCACCCGTCCGCACTTAAAACGAGAGATCGTTTTCCAGAAATTTGAGCGCCGCGCCGAATGCGCCGATGGCGTTCTCCGGGGTGCAGTCGACAGTCGGCGAACCGGCCGCCGGCACCGACTTGTTCAGAGATGGAGAGTTGGTGAAATCGAACATATCCTCCATGGTGCTGGCGAACTTGTCGCGATTTGTCATGCTCGTCGAGTTCAGGAACCGCTTCTCGATGAAGGCCAGAATCGAGGTGTGGTCCTCCACCGTGTGCGAAACGTACCCAGGCTTGGAGAAGGGGGAGATGGCAAGGAACGGAACGCGAATGCCGAGTTGGTCGAAGGCGGCGCAATCGGCGGGAAAAGGCCCCGTGGGGTCCGCCGCCAATGCGGGGCAGAGGTTCTCGGCAGTGGCTACGCTGTTGCCCGACGGAGACACAAAATTGGTGTTGCAATTGGCGCCTCCGCCGGGCTGCAAGCTGGATGGCGGGTTGGATAAATCCTCGCACTGGCCGGGGAAAACTCCGTCCGGGGTGCGTTGTCCCGCCTGGGTGGCGGCCGGCGGAGCGACGTGATCGTAGAAGCCGCCGCTTTCATCCCATGTGATGAAGATAACCGTGTTGTTCCAATACGGCCCGTTGCGAACCGCGTTGACCACTTCCGAGACGAAATGCTGGCCTTTCTGGATGTCGCTGGGGGGATGTTCGTCGTCTTCAAAAACCCCGCCGAGAACGCCCATATTCGGATCGATGAACGAGACCGAGGGAAAATCGCCCCAGCCTGCGGCTTGCAGGTAAAAAGCCGCGAGCGGCAGAGTATGATCCAGGTCAAACACATCGCTCTCATCGAAGAATGCATCCAGGGGCACATCCTGCCAGTAGTCGGTCCAATATACGTTCGCATTGTTCAACAGCTTGTAAATCGACCCGCCAATGGGTTGATAGCCGCCCAGCGGGGGCACGATGTCGTTGGTTGTCAAGTGTCCGAACGAAGTCGCCGCCGCCAGGTAGGAGCGGTTGGGGAAGGTAGGGCCAACGGTGCCGGCGAAGTGGCGGTCGCTGATGCCGAAGTTTTGCGCCAGGTAGTAATAGAAGGGCAGGTCCGCCTGGGTGTAAAAATTCATCACCTCATCTCCGTTCAGCGGCTCGTCCTCCAACTCGAAGCCGTTGTTCTGAGCTTGCAGCGATTGATTCGGATTCGCAAAATTGAGGTCGTAATGCTCGGTGACCCAGCCGTGATCGGGATCGGAGATGCAGCGGGTGCCGCTGTGCGTGGCGTAGATCGCTTGGCCTGCGGAGTTGACATTGGAGTTGGAGCAGCTCAAGTCTCCGTTGTAGGTTGCGATGAAGGTATTGACGCCGGCGCTCAGCGGAATGCTGTCAATCTCACGCGAGGTGGAGGCGAAGCCCTGCGGACCGATCCAGCTCCACTGCGAAGCGGTATTCGGCCAGGGGCCGAGGTTGACCTTGGAGCCGGGAGTTACGGTTACGGCGTTGCCCTCCTGCCAGCTTCCGCCGTTCACCTGATAATAAGGCGCGAGTACGTCGACCGTGATGGTAAACGTCTGTGCGCTCTGGATTCCATTGGAATCGGTGTAGGTTGCCGTGAAAGCATTGACGCCGTTGCTCAACGGCACGGAGTCAACCTCGCGCGTGGCGGCGGTGAATTCATTCGAGCCGGTCCAGCTCCAACCAGAGCTTACATAAGGCTGCGGTCCGAGGTTCACGTCGGCGCCAACAGCCACCGTTGCGGTGGTGCCCGACTGCCAGCTTCCATTGTTCAACTGAATGTAAGGCGTGATTTCGCTGGCGGTGACGTTAAACGTCTGTGCGCTCCGGCTTCCGTTGGGATCGGTATAGGTTGCGATGAAGGTATTGACGCCGCTGCTCAGCGGAATGCTGTCAATCTCGCGCGTAGTGGCGGTAAAGCCATTGGCACCGGCCCAGCTCCATGTTCCGCCGCTGAGCGGCTGCGGTCCGAGGTTCACTTTCGAGCCGGGAGTTACGGTTGCGGCGTTGCTCGCCAGCCAGCTTCCGCCGTTCACCTGGATATAAGGCGCGGTTTGGGTTGCCGTGACGACAAACGACTGTTTGCTCTGGATTCCTTTTGAATCGGTATAGGTTGCCACAAACGTGTTGCCGCCGATGCTCAGTGGAATGTTGTCAATCTGGCGCGAAGAGGAGGTGAAGCCATTGGGTCCGCTCCAGTTCCATGATCCGCCTTTGTCCGGAAACGGTCCCAGGGTCACTGACGAGCCTGCGGCCACGGTGAAGTTGCTGCCCGTCAGCCAGCCCGCGTTATTCACCTGGTAGTAAGGCGTGATTTCGCTTACCGTGACGGTAAAGGTCTCCGTGCTCTGGACTCCGCCGAGGGAGTTACAGGTCAGCCCGTCCACGCAAGAGTTGTCGCTGCCGGCGCAGGCGCCATTTCCGTTGTGGTAAGGGCTGCCGGGCGCGTAAGCCAAGGCGCCGAAATAGTTGTCGAAGGAGTGGTTTTCCTGGACGATAACAATCACGTGCTCGACCTTGTTCAGATCGCCGTCGGCAAGCGCCGGCTGGGTAACGGCGAGGAAAATCCCCGCAACCGCCGCGCACAAAACAGTTCGAACTGCGATGGACATAACTTTTTCTCCCGTTCGCCGGATGACCGGCAAAGTTAGATAAGTGAAAAGACTGATGCGGTTGGGTTAATAGCCGGCTTCACGCGGAAGCCGATAGCGAGGATGGTGTGGAAGCGTGACGAAGCTGGGCGCGGACTTACGTGGAACCGCGTCCTCATGCCTAACATCGGAGTTCGTCAACGGTATGTTCGACAGTCTACTGTGCGCCAGGTCGCATACTCTTGAAAGCATTGTGAAAATACCGATAATTTCTTCCATGTTTCTGGATAGATTTCCGTCGAGTGGGAAGCAAGGACGGCGCGGCAAGCTGGAAATCCGCCGCGCAGGAGGAGTAAAATTCCGGGCCAGGGGAAAAAGCTGAGTTTATGTTGCGATTCCGTTTTCGCATTGCGCTGCTCAAGGGCATCGCCGCCGTCTTCGGGCTGCTGTTTACGGCGCCAGGCACGGGGTTGGCCCAGGCCGCGCCCGCGGCGCTGAAGGTGGCCATCGTGGGGTTGGTTCACGTCCGCGTGGACGCGCTTCTGGCATCGCTGCCCAAACGAGGCGATGTGCAACTGGTGGGCATCGCCGAGCCGGACGGGGCGCTGGCGGCGAAGTATGCGGAAAAGTACAATCTTCCGAAAAAGCTTTTCTATCCGCAACTGGAGGCGCTCCTCGAGGCGCAGCGCCCGGAAGCCTTGCTGGTCTACACTTCGACCGCCGAGCATCGGGCGGCGATCGAGACAGCAGCCGGCCATGGGATTGCGGTTGTCGTGGAAAAGCCGCTGACCCTTTCGCTGGCGGATGCCTTGGCCATTCGCAAAGCCGCCCGCGAACACAAGATTCAGGTGCTTGTGGACTACGAGACCACCTGGCAGGCGAGCAGCCGCGCCGCCTATGAAGAGGCGGAGAGCGGACGGCTGGGCGCAATTCGCCGCGTGGTCTTCAGTGCCGGATACCAGGGGCCGGACGGGGCCGGGGCTGGGCCGGAGTATGCGCGTCTGGCGGCCGATCCGGCCAAGAGCGGCGCCGGCGCGCTCTACGACGTGGGCTGTTACGGCGCGGACCTGATGACCTGGCTGATGCACGGAGAGGCTCCACTGACGGTGACCGCGGTATCCGGCAGCGATCGGCCAGAGAACTATGCGAATGGGTACGACGACGCGACGGTCGTGCTGGCCTATCCCCATGCGCAAGCCGTGATTCAGGCCTCGTGGAACTGGCCTTTTCCGCGCAAGGATATGGAAATCTACGGCGCGACCGGCTATGCGGCGACCGCCGGTCCCGAATGGGTCCGCATCCGCCACGAGCACGATAAGATCGAGCGCGTCTCCACCGCCCCGCAATTGACTCCGCCGCTCGACGACCCGCTCAGCTACCTGGAGGACACGCTATCCGAGCAGATCAATCCGCTGGCCAGCCCATCCGGGCTGGACACCAACGTCGTGGTCATGCAGATTCTGGACGCGGCGCGGGAGTCGGTCCGCACCGGGCAAAGCGTGAAGCTGGCCAAGCTGGATGAGTAGAGAAGCGGGGCCGACCGCGGCAGTCGGCCCCGCTGCAAATTCCTACGGCACAAAGACGTGCAGCCGAACGTGCCATGTGGTGCTCTGGCCGGGCTTCAGGGTAACCATGCCGGTATCGGTGGAACCCCACTCCTTGCCGAAGGGGTCGGCGAAGTTGTACTGGTGTTCGACGGCGACGAAATTCTTGGTGGGCGGCGCGTAGACTTGGATGGCGTTGATCTCCGGCGAACGAGCTTCTACGCTGACTCCATAGCGCGCGGCCGGATCGACGATCTGCACCACGGCGGCATGGTTGGTCCATTCCAGATGGCTCCAGTTGTCATCGAAGAAGTTGTCTCCGAGGGGGGTTCCGCCCGGCGAGCGCAGATCGAAGCGGGTTCCCGCGACTGGCAGAATCTTGCCGGTGGGGAAGACGTTGTCGTAATTGTCCACCTCGGCCACGCTGGAAGCCGGAACGCGCAGCCGGGCCTGGGCGCGGTTGCCGGAGGGCAGATTGAAGTAGGGGTGCCAGGCGATGGCCATCGGCTCGTCCTCGCTGCCCACGTTGCGGGCCACAACGGTGACGTCCACGGCCCCGGCCGTCAGCCGGACGGTAACCACCAACTGGGTCTTGGAGGGCCAGTGTCCGCCGAAGTCCCCCGCGTGGATGACGCCGGAAACCTCTTGGCCGCCGGGAACCGGATCGACGCTGACCTCCTCGGTCTTGGCCTTGAGAATCAGTCCGTGCATGGCGTGGCGCTCGGCCCCTGGATTGTGACCTATGTTGTTGGCCGGCAGGACGATCGGACGGCTCTGCCACTCGGTGGCGACGGTTTTGCCGTCGGCCGAGAGCTTGCCGCGAATCCGGTTGGGATAGGGGACCAGGAGGGCCGCGCCGAGCCGGTAACCCAGGTCGCCGAAATCGTCATCGTCCACGTCGAGCATTTTTTTGGAGCCGGCCAGGTCGGGCGAAGCCAGCACGTCTACATTGCCCTTGCCGGGGAAGTTGGCGGTGATCTGCAGGATCTCCATGCCCCGGCCGGGCAGCACGGTAACGCTGGTGAACTCGGGCTTGGCTGTGCTGGAGGCGGCGCGAGTGAGCGTGACGACCTTCTGGCCGCCGATTTCGGTAACTGTTTGCGCGTGGCTGAGCACTGCGAACGATCCTCCCGCTAATAGAAGCAAGTAAAGGTTGCGAATCAAGGACTTCATCTCGATCCTTTCCTGGAAATTGACGACGAATTTCCGGAACTGGCCCCTTGTGCGCAACTCCGCGCAAGTGCACCCGAAAGCGAATTCCAGAATCGGGATCATTCTACATCGTCTGCCTTGAGACTCCCTAAAGGACAGCGGCAAGCCTGGGATGCAGACCCGCATGACTGGTTTCATACAGAGCCAGCAGGCGCCCGCGCATCAGATAGTAAGCGGCAGCGGCCTCTTGCGCGTATAGGGGTAGGGTGAACCGGAAACGCCGCAGAAATCCGCCTGGAATCATGCCCATCTCGATGCGGCGGATGGCGCGCCGCAGAGACAAAGCGTCGAGCCTCATGCGCTCGGTGACGATCACCGCCTCCTCGAAGTTCCAGCGCTGCGCGTAAGCCGCCAGCGCCAGCATGATCTCCGCATTCTTGCGCATCGTTTTCAGGCCTTCGCGGCCGCCGACAAACTCCCAGATCGCGTTCGACTCCAGCTCGATCTGGCCGCGGCGGGGGGTCAGGTAATCCACCGCCACAGCGGAGACTCCGTCGAAATTCACCTGGCAGAGCGTGGCGACCAACTCGTGCCACTCCCGCTTCGCCATTTTGCGCGAGGCGCGCCAGTCGTAGATCGTCGCGGCGGCGAAGGCGCAAAGCAAGGCACCGAAAACGAAAGTTGGCAACCCAGCGGTCATGGCAAAGATGTTACCTCTGTGCGTCAATGGTGTCAAGGTCGTTTTGGATGCGCCGATGCAGGGCCAGAATGTGAGCGCGCAACTCCGGCGAAATCGGCTGCCGGGCAGGCTCCTCCTGCCAGAATTGAACCGTCCAGTAACCGAGAGCGGCCAGGGAGACAAACATTCTTGTGTGCTCCAAAAGCGTAAAATAACGCTCGGCGCCGAAGTAACTGTGCAGCGCGCCCACAAGGATCGCGGCCACGGCCCAGGCCGTCCAGCCGTTGCCCAGCGCCATCACATGGTTGCGCCAGCCCAGCCCCAGGCTGCGCGAGGTCCGCGTCACCGCAGCGATCAGTTCGCAGATCGCCAAGCTGGTAAACAGGATTCCCCGTACCTCCAGGCGATCAAGCAAAGTCGCGGCTGGCGGCGTGACCAGCCAGGGAAGCGCGGCGGCGAGCAGAATGCCCGCCGCGCCCCAGAGGAGGAACTGTTTTTTGGCGTCCCGCACCCAGGTTCCGGTGGGCCGCATCACTATCCACGCGATCTCCCCGATCACGCCCAATTGCAAGGCGAATTCGAGAAGATCGGCTGACCAGTAGACTCGAGCGTACCAAAAACGAGAACTACATCGGTAGATCTCGAAGAGAAGCAGACTCAAAACCACGTGAAATCCGACGAACGCCGTGAAGACAGGGAACTTCTTCCACCTTTGCCTCACAACAAGTACGGTCAGCAAGCAAACATGGCCCAGAGTGACAGACGCCCATAAAGAAACACCCAGCGCCGACGGATTCATTCCACCTCGCAGATTTCATTCTCGCCGTTTTGAGCGTTCAGTCAACAGAGCGATCAGAGAATCTGCCGCGCTTGAAAAGCCACTACCGCACCATTGCGGGAGGCGGAGCACCGCCAAAGCTGGCCGAAGGAGGCGGAGCGCCGCCAAAGCTGGCCGAAGGAGGCGGGGCACCGCCAAAGCTGGCGGCAAATGCGGAGGCGGGCGCGAGAGAAACGAGCAAGGCGGCGGCAAGGGCAAAACGCGACAACGTTTTCATGGGAGATTCTCCTTTTTCTGCGCGGGATGCGCCAGATGAGATTAACCCCATTTTCATTTTTACGCTGTGAAAAAAGCGGAATGAATCTAGGAAAGACAGGAGACAATTCAGATCCGGCGAACGGTTCCGATTCAGGAATGGACAGTCCACGGTCCCTTTGGCCCAATTCCGCGCGGTCGGGCGTGTCGTAGAGGACATTGCTCTGGAAGGCGCGAAGTTTGGAGAGTGAATCCAGCGGCTTCCAGGCGGCGGGCGAGGCTAGCCGAAAGTCAATACGCGAAGCGCGTTTATATGCCACAAAAAAAAGGGACATTGGCAATCGTCACTTTATGGCGGCGAACCCGGTCTCTTCCAAGCATTCGCTTCTTGTTCGCCCGTCAAGTATAATGCCGACCATGGACTTTCAACTGGTGACGAGCTACAAGCCGCGTGGCGATCAGCCCCGCGCCATTGCCGAGTTGATGGAGGGACTGGCGGCGGGGGAGAAACACCAGGTGCTGCTCGGCGTGACCGGGTCGGGCAAGACGTTCACTATGGCCAAGATCATCGAGCAGTCCAACCGCCCGGCGCTGATTCTGGCGCATAACAAGACTCTCGCGGCGCAGCTTTACCATGAGTTCAAGCAGTTCTTTCCCGACAATGCGGTCGAATACTTCGTGAGTTACTACGACTACTATCAGCCGGAGGCTTACATTCCCGCCGGCGACTTGTATATAGAGAAGGAAGCCACCATAAACGAGGAATTGGACAAGCTGCGGCTATCGGCCACGCGGTCGCTCTTCGAGCGGCGCGACGCGATCATTGTAAGTTCGGTAAGCTGCATCTACGGCCTGGGTTCGCCGGAGGCTTACTACGGGATGCTGCTGCTGCTGGAAAAAGGCCAGCGGATCGGGCGCAAAGATATAACTCGAAGGTTGGTGGAAATCCTCTACGAGCGCAACGACGTGGACTTCCGGCGTGGGACTTTTCGTGTGCGCGGCGATATTATCGAAGTCTTCCCGACTTACGATGAGCTTGCCTACCGCATCGAGTTGTTCGGCGACGAGATCGAGACCCTGTCTCAGATCGACCCGCTCTTCGGCACCGTCAAGCAGAAGTACGCGCGGCTGCCCATCTACCCTAAAAGTCATTATGTTGTGCAGCCGGAGCGCAAGGCGGAAGCCATCGACTCGATCGTAACTGAGTTGAACGGTTGGGTGCCTGAATTGGAGTCGCAGGGCCGCATGGTCGAGGCGCAGCGGGTGCATCAGCGCACTCGCTTCGACCTGGAGATGATCAAGTCGATGGGTTACTGCCACGGCATCGAGAATTACTCGCGCCACTTCTCCGGCCGTCTGCCGGGCGAGGCACCGCCGACGCTGCTGGATTACTTTCCTCGCGACTTTCTGTTGTTTATCGACGAGAGCCACGCCACGATTCCGCAGGTGCATGGAATGTGGCACGGCGACCGCAGCCGCAAACAAAATCTGGTCGACTACGGCTTCCGGCTCCCCTCGGCCATGGATAACCGCCCGCTCAAGTTCGACGAGTTCGAGAACCGCGTCCATCAGGCGATCTATGTTTCGGCAACGCCTGGGCCTTATGAACTGACGCGCTCCGCGGGGGTGGTGGTGGAGCAGGTGATTCGGCCCACCGGCCTGGTAGACCCGGAGGTGGAGATTCGCCCGGTGAAGGGCCAGATAGACGATCTGTTGGGCGAGATACGAGACCGGGCGAATCGCAACGAAAGGGCGCTGGTAACTACGCTGACCAAGCGCATGGCCGAGGACTTATCGGGCTATTACACCGAGGTGGGGGTCCGCTGCCGCTATATGCATTCGGAGATAGAAACTCTGGAGCGGGTGAAGCTGCTGGCCGGCTTGCGCAAGGGCGAGTTCGACGTACTGATCGGCATCAACTTGCTGCGCGAGGGCCTGGATCTGCCCGAAGTTTCTCTGGTGGCCATTCTGGACGCCGACAAGGAGGGATTTCTGCGCTCCGCCGGCTCGCTCATCCAGACCATGGGCCGCGCCGCCCGTCATCTGGAAGGGCGCGCCATTCTTTACGCCGATCGCATCACCGATTCCATGCGCCGGGCCATCGACGAGACGGACCGCAGGCGCACTGTGCAGAAGGCCTACAACGAGGAGCACGGCATTGTGCCGCAGTCGATCGTCAACAAGATGGATATGGGGCTGGCTGCGATTCTCAAAGCCGAGTACGGCGACCTGGCCGAGGAAGAGACGCAGGCGCTGCCGGAGTTAGCTTCGCAAGCCGATCTGGACGCCTATCTCGTAAAACTGGAAGCGGAAATGCGCGAGGCGGCCAAGAAATTCGAGTTTGAGAAGGCAGCCAAGCTGCGCGACAGCATCAAGGAATTGCGCGAAAAGGAGTTTCTCTTCGGACGATGAGACGAGTTTTCGTGCCGATTGAGGAATGCGGGACATTGCATTCGCCGATAACTCCCATTATGCAATCCGATCCGTTCAGCGCCGGTGCTACAGTGGTTTCATTCTCGTTTTTTTTCAGGGGTTTCGCCGCTTGCCGGATATTCGTCCGCTCTTCGCGCTCCTTGTCGCGCTGCCTTTCGCCGCCCACGCCGCTTCTCGCGTGCAGGCCGCGCCGGTCCCGCCGGAGTTGCGTTCCACCGCCTTCACCGTCACCGTCAACGGCAAGCCCGTTGACGTGGCCCACGCGGCGGCAAGTTACGAGTTAGTCAGCTTCGACCTGACTGGCCCCGCGGACGTGGCCGTCACCGCCGCCGAGCCGGGCTTTTGGGACAAAGGCATCGATATTCAGCCCTGGCGCCTCGGCCTGCGTCCGGCGCGGCTCGGTCAGACCATCCGTTTCCGCCTCTCCGGTCCCGCCAAGCTCTCCATCTCTCGGCCCGGAGACTTCCTCAACCACGCCCGAATGCTCTTTCTCTTTGCCGGCGCGCCCCCGCCGCCCATGCCCCGCGCCCCTGACATTCACGCCTATCAGCCGGGGGTTTACCGCATGAGTCTGAACCCCAAAAGCGGCGAGACGCTCTATCTCGCTCCCGGCTCGTACTTTTACGGCAGCCTGAACCTGTGGAAGGTCGAAAACGTCAAGATTCTAGGCCGCGGCACCATCGTCTACGACGGCCCGCAGGACCCCAACAACGACGAAGGCTGGATGCAGAAGCCCGACTGGCACTGCATTGGCGCGCTCGAAGCGCGCAACGTCGAGATCGACGGCCTCACCTGCATCGTCCGCTCCCGCACCTGGTCCATCCAGATGAAGGATTCCACTGGCTTTCTCTTCGACGACCTGCGCGTGATCGGCGGCAACTCCGCCAACGCCAACCAGGACGGCATGGATTGGCTGGGCGGCGGAGACGCCATCGTCCGCGACTCCTTCTTGCGCGCCTCCGACGACGTTTTCGCAATGCAGGGCAACTGGGACGGCTACACCGACGCCGACCTGACCCGCCCCGGCCACGACGTGCGGAACATCCTCATCGAGCGCAGCGTTCTCTCCACGAGCATCTCGAATATCGTGCGCGCCGGGTGGCCGCGCAAAGTCTATAACTCCGGCAACTTCACCCTGCGCGACTCCGACATTCTTCACGCCGGCATCGGCGCCTGCGGGCAGAGCTTCGGCCTGCTCGGCTTCTGGGGGGTCGATGGAGCCAGAGGCGACCATGCCAACTACACCTTCCAGAATCTCTTCCTCGACAACTGGTACTCGCTGGCGCAGATGGAGCAGGAGCGCCCCGGCCTGCATGAATTCACCTTCCGCAACATATGGGCGCTGGACCAGCCGCCGCTGGAGCATTCCACAATGACCGGCGACATCGCAGATATAACCTTCGACAATGTGAAGTACGGTCAAATCCGGGCCGCCGCCAACGCCGACTTGCCGCTGGCGGTCTCCGCCGGCGTGCAGCAGCCGCGCTACCCGGAAGCCCACGGCCCGCTCGCTTCCTTCACCGTCGATCCTCCGGTCTTCGCGCCAGGGCAGTACGTCACATTTACCGCGGCTCCCTCGCCCAGCGCGCGCTATACCTGGCTCTTTGGCGACGGCACCGAAGGCCACGGCCGCCGCGTCCGGCATCGCTTTCCCGACGCAGAGGGCACCGAACTCGACGGCTCCACAGCGCCAGACGGTCCAGGCCGTCCCGGTCTCCTGGGCCGCTTCCGGGTGCTGCTCCATGTCGAAACCCCCTCGGGGCCGAAGAATCCCGACTCAGCCGCCGAGGACTGGGCCGCGCAAGGCGTGGTTGCCGTGGATCGCTGGAACAATCCTGTCTCCGCCACCGGGCCGACATTGGCTGGCTTAGCCTGGAGGATCTACCCCGGCGAGTGGACCGAGCTCCCCGATCTCACCGGCGAGCGCCCCGTCTTCGCCGGCGACTCGCCCAACCTGCGCGCCGACCCGCAGGGCTTTACCCATTACGTCGCCCTCTGGGACGGCTTCATCGACATTCCCGCCGACGGCGCGTACACCTTTTACCTGGAAGCCCGCGATGGAGCGCGCTTGGTCATCGACGGCGTGGAAGCGGGCAAAACCGGCCCTCCCTTCGCCCAGGTCTGCGGCTCACCGGGCAACGCCATGCGCTACGATCGCGGATCGCTGGGCCTGCGCGCCGGCAAACATACCTTCCATCTGGAGGGCCTGCACTCCGCCAGCCAGGGTGAGCCGCGCTTGCTCTGGGAAGGCCCCGCGCTGCCGCTGACCGACGTGCCCCCGGCGGCTTATAGCCACCCACGGCAGGATGCGTTGAAACAGGGAACAGAGAATAGTTTTAGGGAACCTCTGAAAGACTCCCCCTCCGTTGCGGGTGCGGATAAAGTGGAATCAGGGGGGAAGAACACGGATGCATCAGATGAGTTTGGCCCAGCGGGCGGAGTTTCAGCGGTTCGCTAAAAAGACGCGGCGGGAGGAGTTTTTGGAAGAGATGGATGCCGCGATGACGTGGGCCGAGTTATCGGCTCTGGTTGAGACTTTTAGCCCAAGGCGGGCAACGGCCGACAAAGCCTGCCCCGAGCGCAGCCGAAGGGGTGGGCCTCGCCATCATGCTGCGGACTTACTTTCCGCGGCACTGGCTCTCGCTCTCCGATCCCGGCGCCGAAGACGCTATTTACGATTCGCCTGCACTGCGCGGCTTTGCCGGCGTCAACCGATAACTCGACCGGCGAGCGCGCCGCGGATGGCGATTGCCGGCACGGCTGATCCGCGACGGCTTATGCACACTGCTTCCCGACACCTGATGCACCGGGTCCAGCCCGCTATAGGCCACCCACTGCCGCACCGTCATCTCCGGCGCCAGCAACGCCAACTCGCTCAGGATATGCATTGCGCTGATCTCGGCGATGCCGGGTATGCTGACCAGCAGCAAAAATCGCTTCCGCAGCAGATCGTCGGTCTGAATGAGTTTCATCGCCTCACGACGCATCTTCGCCGGCGAGAAGCTGTTTTCCACAACTCACCGAGGCAAAACACTTGACTTTTCCTTCCTTGTCAGTATTCTACCTGGGAGCGGTAACTCCCTTTTTAATTTTGTAACACAAGGAGATCGGAACATCTCGCCACCCGTTATGCCGAACACGATGAAGGTGCGGAAGATCGATATGAGAACAAGCAATCAAATATCGGGTTGGCGCCATGCTCGGTTGGTCTTCGCCGTATTGTGTCTTTGTGCTTTGACCTTGGGCCAAAGGATCGCGGAGAGCCAGCGTCTGTTTCTATTGGCTGCGGATATTGATAACCCAGTCCTAGATTCCGCCGCCACAAACACAGACCTTTATAGCGTGTACAAGGACGGACAACTGCACGACGAAGCGGTAGTCCTGAAAGGAGAATCAGTTTACGGCAACCACCACTCATCTCCGCAGGGAGTCTAGTCGGTTCACGAAGTTGGCCCCTATCTGCTCGTTGAGTATCCACATGATTTGCCATGCTGCGTGATCTTCATTCCGAAAAATAACCCGCTGAATTTCGAATCGATTAACTTTGACACTGGCGGCCTCGGTGCTACCAGCGTAGGCTACGGACTCAGAGAAATGCCGGAAGACACAGTCTGCGAACTCTGGTCCCTCAATTTGATTCCCTTCAGTCTGAACGTAGCCGGGCAGATCACAGGCGGTAAATCGACTTTGCTTAGTGTTTGCAAGAAGCCCGGCTCTGCGCCATATATCGCAAAAGACCACTTGGCGGACTACAAATTCCCGTATCTGGATGGATTCGTGCGCGCTGACGAATATGCGACCCTGAGTGATGTGAGTGGGAAGATCGTCGAAATGCCGTTGGATGTTCCGAATATAGAGATTACGGGTATGCCTGCCGGTTTTCCGGTTCAATCTCACCCTCGCGGTATCAGTCTGAAAGCTTCAAGCGAAAAGTTTTTCATCATAAGCGTCGATAGTGTGGACGGGCAGGATCATAACACGGACGTGTTCGTCCGAACGGCAAGCGACGGCAAATGGAAGCGGCTCCCCGTTCCCGCGGCGGCCACAACCGCGACGGATAGGTTGCGCTACCGTCTATTTGACGATTGGCTTGCGACTTCGCTTTCGGCATCGCTCGCTGCGACCGTTACTAACAAGGACGCTCCGGACGCGGATGTCTTGACTGTCACGACTCAGGGAGCGCCACCGGGGAAGCCCACGATAACAGTGCAACCACGGTCAAAGCCCGATTCATCTTCGTTGCCGGCGCGAACCCTGACTCTCTACAACCTTGCCGATTCGCGCCGCATCGCCATTGCCATACCCGAGGACGACTCGGAGATCGTACACGTCTTCGATGGACACAGTGTTTTGCTGAGAATCAAGGATGCGCTCTTCTTTGCGGAGATTCACGGCTCGAAGCTCGAAGACTACAAACTCGTGGCGCAGGACTCCGCGATCCCCATGGTCCATTGGGCCTTTTATTCCAGCGCCAGGTAGTCATGCGCAATGGCTGACAATGCGCCGCAACCTCAACCGGGAATCCATCGCCGGAAGACAGGAGAAAGGAAGATTGAAATGAAAACCATGAATCGCCGCCAAATGGTCAAGATCGGAGTTGCCGCCTCGTCGGTCGGCATTTGCATGGGCATCAAGCCAGGCGCGGCGGAAACTTCAATGCCGCTGTCTTTTCCACTGAATGCCAGCCTTGCCGGCGTGGGAGCGCATACCGGGATGCTGGCGCAGGAAACGGGGGCAAACAGTTGTTCCGGCAACAATTACGAGTACGACGACGATCTTGGCGATCCATGCTCCAATCCCGCCGATTATTTATCCGCCGGCGAAGCTTTTTTCGATGACGATATTGCTATTTACGAATCGGAATTGTACTCATTGGGCATGGCCTGCGACGACGAGTAGGGATCGGTCGGCGGCTGCCTCTGGTCTCATACAGCATTTGATCCAGTCGAAGGTGCCCCGGTCGGCGTCACAGCACAGAGAGGTAAAAACTGTAGGCTCCTAATTGCTCTTGCGACGGAAAAAACCGATGATTCCTGAAGGGATGGTCAGATAGGCGGGCAGTCCCGCCGGAATCGCGGTCAGGAACCCGACGATCAGCGCCTTGATAACGGCTGACTCCTTGTCGTCGTCATACCATTTTTTCTGCGCCAAATATGTGACGATTCCGAGAATGACGCCGCAAACGGTTGAAACAACGGTTAAAGCGGCAATGCTGATCCCGCCTGTAGGCGCTCCCAAGAGTACAGCCACTCCAGCGCTGCCGAAGATCATGGTGTTGACAATGACCGTGAGCAGCGCCGCCGCCGGGTGCAACCCAAAGGTCTGAGCGAAGCCATGCGCCATTTGACGATTGGGGCTCGCGCCGTGCTGTTGGATGGTATAAGGCGGCGGTGGATACGGTGGCTGGGGGTATGCCTGGGCGGGATAGCCCGGTGAGGGATACTGCGGGGCATACTCCGGGCGCGGGGCTACCTGGGTACCGCAGACCGAGCAGAATCTCGAAGTTGGACTTAGTCGATCTCCACATTTGCCGCAGACGTCCATATCCCCCCTTTTGCGATCAGCGGTCCATGTCTTGCTCCTGGGTGCCGCTGGCAACTGCCAAACCGAGCAGGCACGTCCACTCCACGACCGCCCTTTGCCAAGCTCCTCCGAGAGCGTTCTCGGTGAACACCAAGGGGCGGCCTGCCTGAAGCATTTGCAACGCCATCTCGCATTTCGCGGTGGAAATGAGCGACCCGCACACTGCCCGGCAAGCGAAGATGCAACGTTCCGGCCCTGTCAGCTTGCTTCAAGCCAACAGTCTCCAAGATTCGGCAAAGTCGATTGAGATAGGGAAGTACCGCCCGACCGAGACGAGTATCGCCGAAACTGAACGGCAAAGTCAAGCGGTTTTTTGAAGACGGCGCGCTATCTCCATAAACCCATCGAAAGTTACTGGGTATCGAAAGTTACAGTGTATGGTCCTTCGATGGGCCTGGAGCTATGTTTGGCGGATGCCGCTCTATACGTTTCTATACATTATCGTCCAGGCTTCAAGTCTTTGGCCGATGGCCTCGACCATGGGATGCGTCTTGCTTCGCCGGGAAAGCCTGGCGAGCCTTTCCAGCCGGGCTTCAGGTCTTCGGACAGGCGACGAGAGACAGCGGAAACGATCTGTCGTTATCCATTGGAATCGCAATACAAGCATTGCGCGGAGGCGCTTGAACCGCGAGTCGTGTGGCTCACCGCGCGTTGCGCTTCACTTTCAGATTGTTGAGCGCATATTCGATGAAGCGCGGCTCGAAGTGCGGCGGCTGGCCCATGAAGCGGCAGGTGGCCACCACTTGATCGACGATGAACCGGGGCTGATAGGCGGCCAGGTCAAGGCCTTTTTCCTTCTTGATCTTGAGGACGATGCAATCGAAGACTTCTCCGCTCGTGGCGATGCCCTGGCGCGCGCACTCTTTCTCGAAGATGCGCCTGTAGTTCTCGACGCTGGGCGCTCCCACCTCGATCTTGTAGGGCAGCCGGCGCAGAAAGGCCGGGTCCATGAGGTCTTCGGGATCGAGGTTGGTGGAGAAGACGACCAGTTCCTCGAAAGGGATGCCGAAGCTCTTGCCGGTATGCAGCTTCATGTAGTCGATTCGGCTCTCGAGGGGGACGATCCAGCGGTTGAGCAGGGCGGTGGGGCTGACCAACTGGCGGCCGAAGTCGTCGATGATGAAGCATCCGCCCAACGCCTTGACGTGCAGAGGGGCTTCGTAGAAGTGCCCGGTCGGGTTGTAGCGCAGGTCGAGCATCTCCAGGGTCAATTCGCCGCCGGTGACGACGAACGGACGGCGGCAGGGAACCCAGCGGGCGTCGAATTGCTCGGCGCGGATGAAGGAAAGCTCGGCTTCGTCGTCCGTCTCGATGGGAGTTACCTCGGCATGGACGCTGGGATCGAAGAAGCGTATGATCTGTCCCTCGACGCTGATCGCGTAGGGAATGTGGATCACGTCGCTGAAGACGCGGCTGAGAGAAAAGGCAAAAGAGGTTTTGCCGTTGCCGGGAGGGCCGTAGAGGAGCATGGCGCGGCCTGAGTTCAAAGCCGGGCCGCATTGCTCGACGATGCCGTCGTCGAAGACCAGTTCGCCGAGGGCCTTGCGGATGCGATCGAAGGTGACCCTTTCGTTGGTCAGCTTTTGCAGGTTGACCTGATAGATGAATTCCTCGACGGTGACCGGCGCGGGACCGGAATAACGCAGCCGCTCCAGCGCGTCGACCGCCCAGCGTTTGCCCTCGTCGGTGAAGGCGTAGCTCATGTCGATGGGATTGCTGGATTCGCGCAGACCCAGGGTTTGCAGCAACTTGCGGTCGACGGCCATCTGCGTCAGGTCGGCGACGATGTGGTATGGCAGCTTGATGGCCTCGACGTACTGGCGGCAGGTAGCCAAGCGGCCGGAGTAGATAGCCTTCATCAACAAGCTGAGAAGCTCGATCTCGTCGATGCCGGTGGCCACGATATTGGCCGGCTCCGGGGGGATGCGTTTGAGAAAGCCGTTGAGCGTAGCCTGGTCGATGGCTCCGATGGCCACCAAATTGTCGCCGAGGCGGTGTCCGTTCTCGGCCTGACGCTGCAGCGCGGCGGCCAAATCCTCCGCGGTGACCAGACTGGCCTGCATCAGCAGGTCTCCCAATCGCATTCGCGCGCCGATGGTCTCCTCCCGCCGGCATCCTCGCGGTTGCCGCGCTCCGATGCTGTGCTCCGCTGGTGGGTCGCTTCCGTTCGCCCCGCTTCGATTTTGAGGCATGGGAGAGCTTGTATTCGAATCAGCGGAGGCAAATTGCACTCCCCGGACCCAATCGGGACAACTCCTCGTCTTTTTTTCCGGGACCGGGCAGAGCAAAACTTTCCCATCCCCGCATATATCGCTTATTCTGTTAACAATCCCTCTTGCCTCGGCGAGCCAAAAATATACTCATGAATCCAGTCGCAATAGCGGTTGACGATCTTCGGGAGCAATATACACAAGAGATGGCGCTCGTTCGCCAAACCTGCGAACGCACCGGGGACGGCACGGCCGCCATTCGCCGCCGCTCGGCGGTGGTGGATCGGCTGCTCATCGAAATGTGGCGGCGCGCCTTCGCCGGCCTGCCCGCGCTGAACGTGGCGCTGCTGGCGCAGGGCGGCTATGGGCGCAAGGACCTCTTCCCCTACTCGGATATCGACGTGCTTTTCGCATTCGCCGACGAAAAGGCGGAGGCGCAGTCCAAGGAAGCCGTGCGCGGCATCATCCAGGGAATGTGGGACATCGGTCTGCGCGCCAGCCCCTGCTCACGCACGGTCAAGGAGGCTGGACGCTTCGATCCGGACAACCTCGAGTTCACGCTGGCCACCCTCGACCGCCGCTTCCTGGCCGGCCATTTCCCGCTCTATCAGCAGCTTCACCAGACGGTGCTGCCCGGCCTGGTACTGAGCGAGTGGAGCGCCATTACGCAAAAGCTGGGCGAGATCGCCCGCGGCCGCCATGCCAAATTCGGCAACACCATCTTTCATCTGGAGCCGAACATCAAGGATTGCCCCGGCGGCCTGCGCGATTACAGCCTGGCCGTCTGGTTCGCGCTGCTTCTGCACCTCAAGGAAACCAAGGAATGGCCGCGCCAGCGCGGCGGCGTCTTCCAGAGCGCCCGCGGCGACGCCGAGGCGGCCTTCGACTTTCTCGCCGCGGCCCGATGTTTTCTCCATTTCCGCCACGGTCGCGACGACAATACGCTCGACTGGCAGTCCCAGGACGAGGCGGCGGCGCGCTCCATCGGCCTGGAGACGCGCGGCACCGCCGACCCCGCTTATTGGATGCGTACCTATTATCGCCACGCCCGCGTGGTCTATCGCCGCGCCGCGCTGCTGATGGAACACCTGCCCGCGCCGGTGAGTTTCTATCGCCAGTTCCGCCGCCGCCGCACCCCCATCGCGGGAACCGATTTCCTCCTCGACCAGGGCCGCATCGAGATCGCGCCGGGAACGCAATTCAACGACACCGGCGCCATTTTGCGCATCTTCTCGCTGATGGCCACGCACGGCTACGCGCTCTCGCAGGCCGCCGAGGATCGCATCACCGATGTGCTGCCCGCCCTGGCCATCAACATTCCGGAAGGGCCATACTTGTGGAACTCCCTGCGCGAGATACTGCTTGGACCCCATGCGGCGCACGCTCTCAGAACCATGCACGCCCTGGGTATCCTGGAGATGCTGATCCCGGAGTTCCACGGCATCGATGCGCTGGTGATTCGTGATTCCTATCACCGCTACACCGTCGACGAGCACACCTTCCTGACCATCGATAACATCCACGCTCTGCGCCAGCCGGCCAACGAGCACGAGCAGCGTCTGGCGCAATTGCTGCCCGAGATCGATCGCATGGATCTGTTTCTGCTGGCGCTGCTATTGCACGACACCGGCAAGGCCCGCCGCACCGGCGAACACGCCCAGCACAGCGTTGATCTGGCCGACTCCTTCCTCGCCCGGCTGGACTTCGACAGCGAGGAGCGTGAGGCCATCCTCAATCTCATCCGCCTTCATCTCGTTATGTCAGCCGCCATGCGCCGCGACATCTTCGACCTGGAGAACGTGCGCGGCTTCGCTGAGAAGATCGGCAATCCGCAGATTCTAAAGATGCTCACCCTGATGACCTTCGCGGACATCAAGGCCGTGAACCCCGACGCGCTCACGCCCTGGAAGGCCGAGAACCTCTGGCAGTTCTATATGTCCACGGCCAACTTCATGGATCGCTCGGTCGATGAGGTGCGCTACCACGCCGCCATCGACCCCACCCTGCTCAACCGCATCCGCTCCATGGTTTACCCCAACCAATACGACGATCTGAAGCGGTTCCTGGAAGGTCTGCCGCAGCGCTATCTGCAAACCCGCCTTCCCGAGCAGATTCGCAATCACTTTCAGATGGCCCTCAATCTGGACCAGGACAAGGTGCAGCTCGACCTTCGCCCCAACCGCCAACTCTTCGACCTGACCGTCATCACGCGCGACCGCACCCGTCTCTTTGCCGACATGGCCGGCGCTCTGGCCGCCTGGGGCATGAACATCGTCAAGGCCGGCGCATTCTCGAACGAGGCCGGCGTCATCGTGGACAGCTTCCATTTCACCGATGTCTTTCACACGCTGGAACTGAATCCCAGCGAGAAGGACCGCTTCCTGGCGAATATCCATGAGGTGGTTGCGCAACAGGTTTCGGTGGAGCAGTTGATGGCTGCCCGCCGGCATATGAAATACCCCGCCAATCCCAAGGTGGAAGTCGTCACACGGCTGCTCTTCGACTCCGACTCCTCCACACACTCGACGCTCATGCAGGTTATCGCCCAGGACGTTCCCGGCCTGCTGCGCCAGATCGCTCTCACCCTCAGCTCCCACCAATGCGACATCAAGGTGGCGTTGATCGACACCGAAGGCGAAACCGCCATCGACGTCTTCTACCTCACCTGCCGCGAAGCCAAACTGGACGAGGAGGCGCAGCAATCTCTCGCCAAAGACCTCACCGCAGCTCTCGACTCCATGCGTATACCGGCCTGACCCCACCGCCACGATTTCAAAAATCGCGAGAATCGTCCCTGAGGCGACGAGGGCTAGCGAGCCATCGTCGGCCGGAGTTCCTAGATTGGATCGCGGTTTGGCCGTCTCGGTTTGGCCGCATCCGCCAGGGCGGAACTTGCCGCAACGTCAACCGCTATCTCGAGCGAGCCTTTGTCGAAGCCGTCAACCGCGCCATGCGCATCAAGGCTCACCGCCAAAACCGTATCGGACCGCTCCATCAGCGGCTCAACCCATACAAAGGCCACGGTCGCGCCGTGGTTGCGGTCATGGACCCGCCCGGTCGCTTGGCTCCAAGGCACTCCGAGTGTGTGGACAGGGGTAACTTTGGGGTTGCTTTCGTGCTTCCCACTCTTGCGTTTAAGGCGCCTTTCAGCCGTTGCCCGCTGTAGACTTGGGATACGCCATGATCCCGAGCCTGCCAGAGTTTATTCGACGCTGGAAAGACAGCGAGTTGAGCGAGCGCGCGGGTTCGCAAACGCATTTCATCGATCTATGCGCCATCCTCAACGAGGCGCATCCGGCCGCCGCTGACCCGAAAGGCAACGACTACGCCTTTGAGCGGCGCGTCAACAAGACTGGCGACGACAAGGGCTTTGCCGACGTGTGGAAGCGCGGCTTCTTCGGCTGGGAGTACAAGGGCAAGCACAAGGATCTCAAGGCCGCTTACCGGCAGTTGTTTCATTACAGCGCGGACCTGGACCATCCTCCGCTGCTGGTCGTTTGCGATTTCGAGCGCTTCGAGGTCCACAATAACTTCACCAACACCCCTCCGCTGGTCTACAAGTTCACGCTGGACGACTTGATGCTGCCCGCGCCGGTCTCCGGCTCGGACCTTTCCGCGCTGGAGGTTCTGCGCGCGGTATTCCAGGAGCCGGAAAAGCTCAAGCCAGGCGCGCTGGAAGTTCGCGTGACGGTGAAGGCCGCGGACGAATTCACCAAGCTGAAGGAGAACCTGCGGGCACGCAAGGCGGACAACGAGGCCGTCGCTCGTTTTGTCATGCGGCTGCTCTTCTGTCTCTTCGCCGATAACGTCGGCCTCTTGCCGGACAATATCTTCCGCAAGATGATCGAAACGGATCGCCAGACCCGGGCCGCACATGAGTTCACGTGCAAGCTCGCCAATCTTTTCCAGGCCATGTCCGAGCCAAGCGATTTCTACGGTCCGTACCGTATACGCCATTTCAACGGCGGACTCTTCCGCGAGAACGCGGTTTTGGAACTGGAACCGGAGGACCTTGCGATTCTCGGCGAGGCGGCCAAGCTGGATTGGAGCCGCATTGAGCCGGCCATCTTCGGCACTCTCTTCGAGCGCATCCTCGACGAAGGCAAGCGTACCCAACTCGGCGCGCACTACACCAGCCGCGAAGACATCCTGCTGGTGCTGGAGCCGGTGGTGATGGCCCCGTTGCGGCGGCGCTGGGAGCAGATCAAGGCCAGCTCGGAAGAGATCGCCGCCGCCCTGGAGACGGCTAGCAACAGCACACGCCCCAAGCTGCGCGCGCAACTGGAAGACAAGGTGCTTGGCTGGATGGAGGAGCTATCGCGGGTGCGCATTCTCGATCCCGCCTGCGGCAGCGGCAATTTCCTCTACATGGCGCTTCGGCTGCTTCTGGACCTTTGGAAAGAGGCGCAAATCTTCGCCCTCGATCATCGCCTGCCCACTTTTCTGCCTTGCAAGGTGCACCCATCGCAGTTATATGGAATCGAAACCAACGTCTACGCCCATGAACTGGCCTCGGTGGTGGTCTGGATCGGCTATCTGCAATGGCAGCGGGATAACAGACCGGAAGACACGAGCGAGCCGATTCTGCGGGTTCTCGATAACATCCAACACCGCGACGCAATACTGGAACTCGACGAAGAGGGCAAGCCGAAGCTGGATGGCGAAAGCAATCCTATCGAGCCGGTCTGGCCCGAAGCGGATTTCATTGTCGGCAATCCGCCGTTTTTGGGCGGCAATATGATCCGCAAGGAATTGGGCGACACATACGTGGATGCGCTCTTCCAATTATATGAGGGCCGAGTTCCTCATTTTGCAGACTTGGTTTGCTATTGGTTTGAGAAAGCCCGCGCCGCTTTGGATACAGGAGGGGCTTCGCGCGCGGGGCTTCTTGCCACGCAGGGAATTCGCGGTGGAGTCAACCGGGCCGTTTTGGACAGCATTCACGATTCCGCGCACATCTTCAACGCTTGGAGCGACAAGGCATGGATTCTTGACGGCGCGGCCGTTCACGTATCCATTGTGTGCTTTGAGGACACTGCGAACAACGGCCACGAACCGGCCATCCTCGACGGCGTTGCTGTAAGTCATATCCACTCCGACCTGACTAGCGGCGTGAATACGACCAGAGCCTCCGTGCTTTCTGAAAACGATCGAATCTGCTTCATGGGTCCGTCGGCCAAGGGAGAATTCGATATCGATCCGACCACTGCGCAGCGTATGTTAGCAGCCCCGCGCAATGTCAATAAGAGACCCAACTCGGATGTGGTGCGGCCCGTCGCCAGCGGCGTCGATCTGGTGCAACGCAATCGCGGACTTTGGACCATAGATTTTGGTGTGGACATCTCGGAAGAGGAGGCCGCGAAGTACGAGTTGCCCTTCGAGTACGTGCGCCATCACGTCTTGCCTGTGAGAAATGAGAATCGACGTGAGACATATCGACAGAGGTGGTGGATTTACGGTGAGGCCAGACCTGGGATGCGGAAAGCACTCAAGGGCTTGAAACGGTATATCGCAACTCCGGCCACGTCGAAACACCGCATCTTTGTTTGGGTGAAGCCCGAGGTGCTCTGCAATCAAGGAACTTTGGTATTCGCCCGCTCTGACGATTACTTTTTCGGTGTGCTGCACTCGCGGGCGCACGAGGTCTGGGCACGCGCGCAGGGGACGCAACTGCGCGAGGTGGAAAGCGGCTTCCGCTACACGCCCACCTCGACCTTCGAGACCTTTCCCTTTCCCTGGCCGCCGGGCCGGGAGCCGCAGGATGCGCCGCTGGTAAAGGCCATTGCCGGGGCCGCGCGGAAGCTCGTCGAGCAGCGCGACAACTGGCTGAATCCGCCCGATGCCGGGCCGGAAGAGTTGGCCAAGCTGACGCTTACCAACCTCTACAACAAGCGCCCCAAGTGGCTGGAGAATGCGCATCGCAAGCTGGACGAGGCGGTGTTTGCGGCTTACGGCTGGCCGGCGGCGCTGAGCGACGCGGAGTTGCTGGAGCGGCTGCTGGCGCTGAACCGGGAGCGGGCGGCGGGCGGTTGACGGGGCGGTCAGTCGCTGCGCGGATGGTTGCGCCATTCTTTCCGCAGGCTCGTCGCGGCGTGTCGCCGCTGCCAGAACCGAGCTTCTCCACGCTCCTTCCTTCTTCAGAATGGGGCACCCTATTCGCGGGAAGATCGACATTCGGAAAGACTTGGGCGCGCCACCCGCCGCGCTCCCCGGCCATACCTGCCGGGATTATGATGAACGTGGAGCGCAAGGCCGCGCGCAAGCCCGACTCTTCGCATCCAAGCGCACTTTGCCGCGTCCAACAACAGGCTTCCCGCAATGCGTCTTTCCACTTCCGTCTTCGTATCCGTGCCCGTATCCGCGCTTCTGGCCGCCGCGGCGCTTACCTTACGCGCGACTGCGCCGGCGGCGGACGCTCCTCACGTTCACGTCGAGCTGCTGGTGCCGAACGATCGACTCTATGCGGGCAATGAGAACGACGCCGGGATTTACTTCAAGCTGGAACCAGGCTGGCACATCTATTGGAAGAATCCGGGCGATGCGGGCGAGCCGCCGCGCATTCAGTGGACTTTGCCGAAGGGAATCGCCGCCGGGCCGATCAAGTTTCCCGCGCCGAAGCGTTTGCCGCTGGGTCCGCTGATGGATTACGGCTATGAGGACGAGGCGCTGTTCCCGCTGAAGCTGCGCGTGGCGAACGGCGTGAAGGCTGGGCCGGCAACTTTGCAGGCAAAAGTCGACTGGCTGGTCTGCCGGGAGAGCTGCATCCCCGGCAAGGCGGAGTTGGCGGTGCGGAGGGACGTAGAGGGCGGACTGGCGGCGCCGGTATCCGCGCCTTCTCCGCTCTTCCAACGCTTCATTGAGCGAATCCCCAAGCCGCTTCCGGCGGGTTTCAAGGCCTTTTTTCATCCAACGGCGGGTGGATTTCAGCTCTCGGTCGAGACCGGCCAGAGTGAGGGCGAGGCCGCTTTCTTCCCGGAAGATCAGGAGGTTCTCGCCAATCCCGCGCCGCAGGAAATTAAGCCGACGAGAACCGGCGTCCTCCTTGAACTGAAGAAAGACGCGAATCTTGCCGCCAATCCGGCTCGGTTGAATGGGGTGCTGGAGCTTTCCGGAGGGCGGGCCTTCGAGATTGCGGCTCTGCCGGGAGCGGCGCTTCTTCCGGCCGGAACGGGTGCGGCGCAAGCGCGTTCGGACCTGTGGCGGACGCTGCCGCGCGCCACAGGTCTGGCCTTTCTGGGCGGATTGCTGCTGAATTTGATGCCCTGCGTCTTTCCGGTGCTGTTTTTGAAGGGACTGGCGCTGGTCAACTCCGGCCGCGAGGAGCGCGGGAGGATGCGGGCGCATGGACTGGTTTACGCCGCGGGCATTCTGGTTTCGTTCTGGGCGCTGGTGGCCGCGCTGCTGGGTCTGCGCGCCGCCGGAGCCACGCTGGGCTGGGGATTCCAGTTCCAATCGCCGGCGTTTCTGGCGCTGATGGCGGGGCTGCTGTTCTTTTTGGGGCTTTCGCTGGCCGGTCAATTCGAGATAGGCCTCATGCTGACCGGAGCGGGCGGATCGTTGGCCGCGAAAGATGGCTATGCGGGCAGTTTTTTCACCGGCGTATTGGCCGTGGTGGTGGCCACGCCCTGCACCGCGCCATTCATGGGATCGGCCATCGGCTATGCGCTGGGCGCGCCGGCGGCGGTGGCCTTCGCGGTCTTTACGGCGCTGGCGCTGGGTCTGGCCGCGCCCTATGTGGCGCTCACCCTTCAGCCCGCCTGGACCCGATTATTGCCCCGCCCCGGCGCCTGGATGGAGGTGCTGCGCCAAGCCATCGCAGTGCCCATCTTCGCCACCGTCATCTGGCTGGCGTGGGTGCTGGCACAGGCTGATGGCGCCAACGCGCTGGCGGCGCTTCTGGCGAGTTTCTTGCTGCTGGCGATCGCCGGGTGGTTTCTGGGCCGCTGGCCGGCCAAGCGCTGGGCCTCGGCGGTTGCAGCGCTAATTCTTCTTGGGGGGGCCGCGCTTGCCCTCTTGATTCCGGGAAGGCTGGCCGTCTCTTCGGAGACGTTGTCGCCGCCGGAAGTTCATGGACTCTGGCAGCCCTGGTCGCAGGAGGCGGTGAATCGATCCCTTGCGGCTGGGCAGCCGGTTTTTGTGGACTTCACGGCAAGCTGGTGCCTGAGCTGCCAGGTGAACGAGCGCGTGGCGCTGAACAGACCGGAAGTGGAGCAGGCTTTTCAGGCGCGAAATGCGGTTTTGATGAGGGCCGACTGGACGCGGCACGACGAAGCGATCGCCGAGGCGTTGCGCGCACTGGGCCGCAGCGGAGTTCCCACGTACGCGCTCTATCTGCCGGGCGAACCTAACCCGCGACTGCTGCCCGAAGCGCTGACTCCGGGCATTGTTGTCGCGGCGCTGGCGAAGCTGCCCCAGACGAGTTCGTCTCCGCCGCGCTGAGGCGAAAAAATCGGCGGCTCTTATTCGGTGAGAAAGGAGAGCGACTGCAACTGCGTGATCTCGAAGGGCTTGCGGCAGCGGACGTTGGCGCAGGCCAGCTTGTCGTCCTTGCGCACCATGTAGGATTGCGCCTTGGCGAAGCGGGCGCGGTCGCGCTCGTCGGCGCCGCGCGGCAGTTGCGCCCGCTTGCGCCGCACCACCCAGGTTACCTTGTATTCGCCCGGCTGGCCGCACTTGGGGCAGGCGAGAGTGTGGGTGCGCAGTTCCGTGGTCTCGTTGAAAAACTCCCGCTCTTCCATGCTTCCCAAACTCTCCACTGTGGCGCTGCCGGGTTCCGGCGGCGTAAGACAGGCTCTGTGCTGCGTAAGACAGAACCCTCAAACCCGCTCGATCGTAAGACAGACGGGAAATGGGAACTGGCCAAACCCCGCAGTTCTATTCCATACTCATCCTTGAGATGACAAAACGCAAGCCAGGAAAGTTTTCCGCCGCGACTGCGGTGAAGGCCAACGCGCGGGAGCGGGTGGGCCAGCCCAAGCCTTCGCGGGTGGTCGCGACCGAGCCGCGCACCGGGCGGGCGGCCAAGCACAAGCCGAAGCTGGAGGATATTCTCGGCCAGCAGGAGTAGCGGGGTGGGTCGGCGCGCCGTGAGACGGCGAGAGAGTCGTTTGGCCGCAAAACGGGCCTGTCTTGCCGCCGTCTTGCATCCGCAAGACAATTGTCTTACGGGCGCAAGACAGCCGTAAGCCGACTGTCTTGCGGAGCCGAAACCCAGACTTCCGCCTTGCGCACTGTCTTACGCTGGCTGCCCCCAGTGGAACCTCCGCCAACCGCTCCAACTCAGGAATGCGGAACACTGTAGGGTCCGGGCAGAACCGGTTCGGCTGGTTTGTCCGCCGGTTCCGGCTTGCTGGCGACCGCAGTTCGCTTGGAGAAGATGCGGAACTGCACCACCAGGTCGAGCAGGACCGGCACCGGCTTGCCGTCCTTAACGGCGGGCTGGAAGGTGGCTTTGCGAATAGCCTCGACGGCGTTCTCGTCCAGCCCGAAGCCGATCGGCCGGCCCACGGCGATCTCACCGGGCTTGCCGTCGGCGCCGACCACGGTGTGATAAAGCGCCATGCCGGCCACCCCGTTGGCCTGCGCGTACTCGTTCGATTCCGGCTCGAAGCGGCTCAGCAGCGCCGCCTTTTGGTCGACGGTATTCTGGCGCAAGACGGCGGGATCGCTGGGGCGGTAGTCGGTTTTGGCGGCCACGGCCTGGTAATACAGCTTCCAGAAGTCAGGCAAGGAGGCCATCAGCCGGTCGTCCAGCCCAGTGGCGAAGATTTGATCGATCGCCTCCCTGAGCCGTTTGGCCGCCTGCTTGGGCGTGACAATGACCGCGGCTGGCTGGCTTTCGGCAGCCGCCGGAGGTTTGTCCGCTGCAGGAGGCGCGGTTGCCTGCGTCGCGGCAGAAGACTCGGCCTCGTTCGGCGTCGCCGCCGGTGGCTCCGCCGCGGCTTGAGGCGAAGTTGCCGGCTGTTGCGGCGGATCGGCCGGTCTCTGCGTCGGCGCCCCTGGCGTTGCCGGCGCAGCGTCTTTGGAGGCGACTTCCCTCCGCTTCTCCGTTTCTTTCTTCTTCTCCTTTTCTTTCTTCTTCTTGGGCATCACCACCTGCTCACGGTCGATGGCGATCTTGACTACTTTCTTCTTAGGCGTGATGCGGACCCGGTCGAGGGCGTTGCCTGGGTCTTCGTAGGCGAGCTGGCCGAGAAAGTGCAGACCATAGCGCGCCCCCTCCAGTTCCACCCGGTGTTTGGTCAGGCGCACACGGTCGATCTGGATGGCGCTGAGTGTGTACGATCCTTGCGGGGAGTGGCCGATCAGCTTGCCATGCTCGTCGAAGCTGAGAGTGTTGTCCAGGTAGCCCCCACGCAGATAGAGGGGTTTGCCAACCAGCAAGCGCTTCAGTTCCTCAGCATCCGCGATGCTTTCCGAATCGGCGGCTTCGGGCTGGCCGGTCGTGTCCGGGGAGGTCGCGGGTGGATTGGGCGCGGCCGGGTTGAGCGCGTTTTGGTCCGTCGCCGGCGGGCTGGTGGGGGCAGCGGGCGGCGGGGCGGTGTGGTTTTCCGCTGCGGACATCCCAGCTGGGGGCGTGGCCGGCGCAGGCTGCTGCGCCCATGCCGGAAGACTCAACGCCAGCGCGACGCACCAGGCTGGCGGGCCCAGATTGGCCCAACTCTTGGCTGAACGATTCGACGGTTTGCAATTCCAACGGGTAGAAAAGAACATGGGAAACCTTTCTGCGACACTCTATCAGGAATGCCTTGCCGCGCGGGACAATAAACCTAAATTCCTTCGAGCCTCTTGCAAAATTCCCCGCCCACAGTTGAAAACGAGGATTTTCCGCTTTGGCCCGACATTTTAAGCGATGACCAGCGGGTATGCGCCGAGTCATCTGCAAGTAAACCGTTTTTCCGCCACGCCGCGACCAGGATCGATAACTCGACCGGCGAGCGCGCCCCGGAGATGCATCGGACCAAGAAGGGCAATCAGTATCGCTTGGGCCAAGGCCCATATCGGGGTCGATGGCAAAGAAGGCGTGGCGCATTCTGTTTGCACCTCGGCGGCCTCGGTGCATGACAAGCATACCCTGCCTGACTTACCGCATGGCGAGGAGAAGAAAGTCTGGGGCGATGCGGGGTATCAAGGGCAGACCGAGGCGATTCACGCGGCCGCGCCCGATGCGCAAGATATGAACAGCGACCGTAACAAGTTCAACAACTATGTCGACAGGCCAAGCGCAAGAGACGGACTAATTCGAGAGTTATAGACAAGGCGGAGTGGCCGTTCCGCATCTTGAAGCGTGTCTTCGGGTTTGCCAAAGTGCGCTATCGCGGCCTGGAACACATCCCGATCATCGATGCCAATCCGCGCCGCGATGCGGCCCGCAAGCAGGAGTTACAAGCGGAAGCGCAACGGCGCAAGCTGTTGAACTTCAACTGCGCCGAGGACGTGCGTTACCGCGAACGCACCGCGGTGGAACGGGCGAACGCGCGTTTGAAGGACGAGTTAGGCGGGCGCACGTGCGCGTGCGCGGCCATGTCGAAGTTATGTGCCATCTTATGTTCGGTATCGTTGCGCCGGCCGCGGGTCGGATTCTGCGACTGGTCACGTAGACCGCCCGCCGCGAACCGCATCGAAGATAGCCGACAGAATGCGCCAAGCACGGTCGCGGCGTGGCTGAAATAGCGATTCTGGCGTTGAAAGCGCACCCAGCATCGAAAAAAACAGCGGCCACACCGCGACAACGTGTTCTCAGAGCGTGAAAGTGCCTCGACTGCCGATGCGGTCACCGCGGCTGGGGGATTTTGCAAGCGGCTCAAAGGCAAGAACGCAGGATGCGAGTTTCCAGCGATGACGCAAGTGTCTCTCATTGCAGCCCGATAAAATCGAAGCGTGGCCCAAATTCTCAAGATACTTGCAACAACCGAAGCGGGTGGAAGGCGCGGCCAGCTCCATTTGCCCCACCGCACCGTGCAAACGCCAGTCTTCATGCCAGTGGGCACAGCCGGCACCGTCAAGGCCGTCGCCCAAGACGTGCTCGAAAGCCTCGGCGCGGAGATTGTTTTAGGCAACACCTACCACCTCTACTTGCGTCCCGGCCATGAGCCGATCCGCCGCATGGGAGGGCTGCACAAATTCATGAGCTGGCCGCGCGCCTTGCTCACCGATTCCGGCGGCTTTCAGGTCTTCAGCCTCAGCCAGTTGCGCAAGGTAACCGACGATGGCGTCCGCTTCCGCTCGCATCTGGACGGGAGTTCACACTCTTTCACTCCCGAACATTCAGTAGATGTTCAAATCGCCCTCGGCGCCGACATTGCCATGGCCTTCGACGAATGCACCGAGTACCCCGCCGAACGCCATCGCGCCGAGGAGAGCCTGCGCCTCACCCTGGCCTGGGCGCGTCGGTCGCTCGATCGCCATCGCTCCCATCGCCATGAAGTTCTCTGGCATGATGAGCAAGGCTGCCGCACGCAATGCCTCTTCGGTATCGTGCAAGGCGGCATATACCCCGATCTGCGCCGCCAGAGCGCCGAGCGGCTTATCGAGATGGACTTCGACGGCTACGCAATAGGCGGCCTCAGCGTGGGCGAACCGCGCGATCTGACCCTGGAGACCATCGCCTCGGTTGTGCCGCTGCTGCCCGCCGGCAAGCCCCGCTACGTGATGGGCGTCGGCTACCCGGAAGAGATAGAGCAGTATGCCCGCCTGGGCGTGGATATGATGGACTGCGTTCTGCCCACCCGCGCCGCGCGCCACGGGCTGCTCTTCACCAGCGAGGGCCGCCTGAACATCAAAGGCAAGCGCTTCGCCGAGGATCAAGGCCCGCCCGATCCGGCCTGCAATTGCATGGTCTGCCGCCGCTACTCCCGCGCCTACCTACGCCACCTGATGCACTCCGGCGAAGCTCTGGCGGCCACGTTGAACTCCATCCACAACCTGGCTTACTACCTGTGCATCATGGAGAGGGTGCGCAAGAACCTGCAACTGGAAGGAAGAATGCGGCACAGGAATGCTGATAACAATCTTTTGCCTTCCTGTGAGGCCGGTAGTTGAAAACGATTCATCCTCCATCCGGCAGTTGATCCGCTGAAAGCCTCGCCAACGATAGACTGGCAGCGGCCTTTCCATTCAATGGGGGCGTCACCCGATGGGTGAGTTGGCGGGGTCGGAGATTTCCGTTTTTGGCTCGGAGTTGGAGTCGTTTTCGGTGGAGACGCCGGGCGACAGCATCCATATCCGCTGGGATTTTGAAGCCAGCGCCACACCCAACGCGCAACTGGCCTTTTTCGCCGAGTTTCTTGCCACGCCGGCGTGTACGAGTCCTGGGTGAGCAGTTGCCCGCTCACCTACGACAGCGGCAACGCCTCCCAGAAGCGCGACTTGCTGGATGTCGATGTTTGGGGCCGGCGTCTTCGCGTAAAAAGCCTCCTGCGTTAGTACAACAGTAGTAGATAGAGAGCGGTCGGAAGCGAACCGCGCTTTCGATAGTGGCAGCACATGGCATGGAATTGATGCCGTCTTCGCCACTGGGGTGGAGCGCAATATGCCGATACCAGCCTTGCCAGTGGCGAACTTCGTAGTTATCCAGCCCGCAGGACTCGAAGAACGCTTTACCATCAACAGCCTGGGCTTGCCGCTGCAACTGGGCCGTGATGCGCGGACGCCCATAACTGGGCCACTCCAACGCGATGCGCTGGATGGCATCGTGCAGGTCCATGTCCTTGTCTGGAGCAGTTTCGGGCGGCTTCTGAAAACGATAGAATCCGGCCCGGCTCAACTCGGCCACCGCAACCGCCAGGCCCCGCTGGGGGCGTAGTGTCTCTGGAGGCCGAAAAACGGCCTCCAGGGAACAAAAATCAAGCAGGGAGGCGCTGTTTTCCGGCCATTTCCGCCCCGCAGCGCCGAAATCCGGGTCGCACATTTTGCCGCCGCGAAATCTGGCACTTGCGCAGAGTCTCCTTAGCGCAAGGCTCATCTGCGCGGATGCGATCCCATGCTCTGTCGTACTTGGCCCAATGCCAGCAGGATGCCGTGGAGCAGCGCTTCTGGCCGGGGCGGGCAACCGGGGATATACACGTCAACGGGAATGACCGCATCCACTCCGCCCATCGTGGCGTAGTTCGTTCCGAAGATGCCTCCGCCGATGCCGCAGGCGCCCACGGCTACCACGACCTTTGGCTCCGGTGTCGCGGCCCAGGTCTTGCGCAACGCCAATTCCATGTTGCGAGTGACCGGACCGGTGACCAGCAGCATATCGGCATGACGCGGCGAGGCCACGAAATGAATGCCGAAGCGTTCGATATCGTGAACCGGGTTGTTCAACGCAACGATCTCCTGCTCACAGCCGTTGCACGAGCCTGCATCCACTTGGCGAATCGATAGCGAGCGTCCGAGCAAGTGGTGGATGGCCGCTGCGATTCGCCGGGCGGGAATCTCGGCGCTGGGGCCGCTGTTGGTGGATTGTAGCTCGGCGTGGCTGCCATCTGGATGAAGCGTGTATTCGGCGGTGAGAACCAGGTCCCGGCGATCCGTTACTGCAAGCTCGAAGTTTCGGGTTATGCGCACGGCTCCATCGGCGGAGGCCTCCGCGCATTCGCCGCAAAAGATGCACCGGCCGTAGTCCACGGTGACGTCGCGCAAGCTGTCGCCGTCGTGGAGGGCGATTGCTCCGGTCGGACAGACCTCGGCGGCGGGACGCGCATCGCTCCAGGCATCGAAGTCGAATTCGGGGCAGCCCCGAAACTGCTCGGCCAGGCGAGGCGGAATGTTCGGATAATCTGCCGTCGCGGAGCCAATGCTGAACGATTTTTGGAGGATATTGAACATCGCGTTACCGATCCGTTCCCGAGTAGGACAAATTGAAACTCTTGTTGATCACCGGAAAATCCGCAATGATATTGCCTTCGACCGCTTCCACGATAGCCGGCCAGTTGTTGATGGATGGATCCTTCACCTTGCAACGTTCGATGCGATTGCCTTCGCCGGTCCGGACCCAGTGAACGATCTCGCCTCGCCACCCTTCCACGGCGCCCATCGCGCAGCGGCCTGGCGGCATGGGCTGAGTTGGGGCGTGATGCGAACCCTCGGGCAAACGAGCAAGCGCCGCGCGGATCAACTGGAACGACTCGCCGACCTCATCGATGCGAACCTGCATACGGTGGCGCACATCTCCAGCCTGGTAAACGGGAACCTTGAAGGGGAGCTGGCTGTAAGCCTCGTAGGGATGGTCGCGCCGGATATCGCGATCGATGCCGGATGCGCGTCCTGCCACGCCGACGATTCCCAGCGTCAACGCTTTGTCCGGGCGCAGGATTCCGGTGTGTTCGAGGCGGTCACGGGTGGAATCGGAGGACTGTATGATGGCCACCAGATCGCGGAATTCGCGTTCCACTACATTGAGAGTCTTGCCGATGGCTTCGACTTGATCGCGCTGCCAGTCTCTGCGCACGCCGCCGACGGCGACCATTCCGCGTAAGACCCGGCTCCCGGTGAGAGCTTCGTTCAAGCCCACCACCAACTCTCGCACGCGCCCGGCATGGGCGTTGGCAATCGCGAATCCCACGTCGGTAGCAATGGCCCCGACATCGGCGACGTGATTTGCAATGCGTTCCAGTTCCAGAAGAATAGTCCGCATGAATTGCGCGCGCTTGGGAACTTCGATCTCCGCCGCCCGCTCGACGGCTTGGCAGAATGCTGTGCCGTGGGAGAACGCCGAATCGCCTGAGATGCTTTCGGCCAGAAAGACCGCGCGGTGAATGGGCAGATTCTCGAAGAGCTTCTCGGTTCCCTTGTGCGTGTAGAACATACGGAGTTGCAGGTACAGGATGGGCTCGCCGGCGACGGCAAAGTTGAAGTGGCCGGGCTCGATGACGCCGGCATGAACCGGGCCGACGGGAATCTGAAAGACGCCCTCTCCGTAGGTTGGCCGGTAGACGTGCCGCTCTCCTTCAAGCGGAGGCAGCACGGAGTCGAGCGGAAAACTCTTGCGTAGCGGATGCACATCGGGCCAGTTATCGTGGAGAGCGACGCGCCGCGGATTCGGATGGCCGGCCGCTTCGAGGCCGAACCAATCTTGAATCTCGCGCTCCTGCCAGTTGATGGCCGGCAACTCCGCGGCCAGCGACGGGAAGGAGGGAACGTTTTCGGGAATGGGAGTCTTAAGAATCACCCAGCTTTTATCGCCGGGCCGATCGAATACATAGTAGACATAAAAAACGCCTTCAAGATTCACTCTATCTTCGGCGAAGACAGTGACGATTCTCGCCTGGAACTCGGCGAGGAAGTGCTTGACCATTGCCGTTACGTCGGGGCCGTTCAACAGAATCACGACCTGATTGGAGACAGGTTCTTCCACGGAGCGAACCAACTCCGGGAAGCGATCGTGAAGTTCATTAAAAAAAGTTGTCATAGGCCGCTCACCACCCGGGCCGCTCCACGAATGAGTTCGAGCAGCGGAGCCGGTACCCAGAATCCGATTACCACAAGTGCCGCGGCCAGAGCGAGCAATGAACCGTCCCGCCAGGGACGGCGCGGCGCAACCGACGCGTCATCGTGAGGGCCAAGGATCATGCCGCCAACGTGCAGCAGGGCGCCGGCGAAGACGCCCGTCCCAAAGAGGACGAATAGGACGCCGGCAATAAGATGCCCGCCATCGAAGGCCGCGCGCACAATCAGGAACTCGCTCTGAAAAAGGCTGAACGGCGGCATGCCGATGATGGCCAGCATGGCCATGAGAAAGATGACGCCAGTGAGCGGCATGGCGCCGATTACGCTTCCCTCGATCTCAGAGAAGAGGTCGGTCTTAAAGTGCTGCCGCACATTGCCGGCGCAGAGGAAGAGCAGCGATTTCGCCATGGTATGAAAGGTCATGTGCAGCATGAGACCCAGGCTGCCCAGCGCGCCCCCGAGTCCCAGCGCTGTCACCATGATACCGGCATGATCGATGGTGTGATAGGCCAGCAGGCGGCGATAGTTCTTCTGCACCAGGATGAATGGGACCGAGATGCCCATCGAGAGCAAGCCGAAGAGCAGCAGCAGGCGTCCAGGGTACTCGGGGCCAAGAGACCGGCTGGTCAGGATGTAAAAACGGATGAGGCCATAGAGGGCGCAATTGAGCATCGCCGTAGAAAGAATCGCGGCGGAAGGTACCGGGGCCTCGCTGTATGCATCCGGTTTCCAGGTGTGCATCGGAGCAAGGCCTGCCTTGGTTCCATAGCCCATGAGGATAAGAACGAAGGCCAGCCGCATCGAGGTCTTGTCGAGTAGCGCGGCATGCTGCGCCAGCACAGACCAGTTCAAGCCGGCGAGCGCATCGGAACCGGCCAGACGGCGACCTGCATAGTAGGCCACCAATGTTCCGAAGAGCGCCATCGACAAGCCTACGCCGCCAATGATGGCGTACTTCCAGGCAGCTTCAAGCGAGGTTACCTTCCCATAAAAGGTGACCAAAAAGACCGAGACCAGAGTTGTCGCTTCAATCGCAGCCCACATCACTCCCAGATTGTTGGCCACCGCCATGAACATCATGGAAAACACGAACAACGGAGTTAGCGTATAATATATGCGAAGCTGTCCGAGTTGCTCCTTGCCGGTTGGATCGTCGCCGAGTTCTCCGCTTTGGCGGTCGTCGCGTAAGTAACCGATCGAGTAAGTCGCGCAAATTAGCGCCACCGACGCAGTCAGAAGAATCACCAGCGCGCTGAGCGCATCGGCATGGAAGAAGCCGTTTGCCAGCGAGACCGTGCCGCGGTCGAGCACCTGTGCGGCCAGTGCGATGGCGATGAGAAAGACCAAGCCGAAGCCGGCCAGGTTGTCCACTTCCATTTGCTTGGGCCGGCGCGCGAAGAATGACGCGGCGGCGGTGGCAACGGGGATCAGCAATAGAGCGAGCAGCAGCATCCTATCCTCGCAACCTCCGCAACCGGCTCACATCCATCGACTCGAAGGTTTCGCGGATGCGGTAGACGAGAATGCCAAGCACCATCGCCGCCACCAGCACGTCGAAGAGAATTCCCAGTTCCACTATCAGCGGCATCCCATAGGTGAGGGAGATGGCCGCGAGAAAGAGGCCGTTTTCCAAAGACAGCAAGGCCAGCACCTGCGTGAGCGCCTTGCGGCGGTTGATCATAGTGAAGAAACCGATCAGGAAAAGAGAGATGGCTACGGCGAGCTCATTGTGGCCCAGGCCGGGCTCGTCCGGCTTATGGAACGACTCCGCCACCAAATAGCCCAGCAGCGTCAGCCCGCCTGAGATCACGACGGAGAGCGGTACGTTGACGATCGGCTTGATCTCTTCGCGGATGTCCATGCGCACCACGAGACGTTCAAGGAAGATTGGCACCAGAATCACCTTCACCACGAGGGTTAGCCCGGCTGCGGCGTAAATATGCGGCGCATGGTTGAACCAGGCTATGGTTGCCGCAATCATGGCGAGAAAAAACGATTGAATCGCGAAGATGCGGATGTGAGTGACGATCCAGCGCTGGGCCACCACCGCGATCTGCAGGACCAGCACCAGCGCCGCCATCAGAGTGACGATTCGTTCGCCGAATTGCATATCCAGAAACGGTCTCATAAGCGTCAGAAGAGGAACGTGGAAACCAGCGCGAGCGACCCCAAGGTAAAGGCGACGGCGAGTAGCTCAGGTACACGGAAGAGCCGCATCTTGGCGTTCACGGTTTCGAGCAGAACAATGGCGCAACTTAAGAGAAGCAGCTTCGCAAGCAGCCAGCCGATTCCAATCAGAGCGCCGAAGCCGAACCATGTGGGCTGAAGACCGACCGGCCAGAAGCAGTTGATCAACAGTGTCATCAGGACGAGTTGCTTGATGGAGGCCGCCCATTCAACGAGGGCCAGGTAAGGGCCGGAGTATTCGAGGATCATGGCCTCGTGGATCATAGTCAACTCGAGGTGAGTGGCTGGATTGTCTACCGGGATTCGGCCCGTCTCGGCAATCAGCACCAGCGCCAACGCGGCGAATGCAAACATCTGCGCGGGCGCGAGAAAGCGCCAGGTTTGCCCGATTGCGGCTCCCGCGATCTCCGTCAGGCCCGTAGACCCGGCGCCGATGGCGACCGTGAAGATAGCCAGCATCATTGCCGGTTCCGCCAGGGCAGAGATGGTCATCTCCCGGCTGCTGCCCAATCCGCCGAAGGAACCGCCGGTATCGAGTCCGCTGAGCGCCAGAAAGAAGCGGCCCAGTCCCAGCAGGTAGATCACAGCCAGCGCCCCTCCGAACAAGCCAAGCGGCGCGTCGGCGGCAACCATGGGTATCATCAGCCCCGCCAGAATCGTGCTGAAGAAGACGACCCAGGGCGTTGCCGCGAAGATCCACGATGCGGTCTCCGGAATCACCATGCCCTTGCGGAAGAGTTTGAAGATATCCTTGTACGGCTGAATGATGCCGGGGCCGCGCCGCGTTTGCAGCCGCGCCTTCAGCGTTCGTATCGCTCCCGTCACCAGCGGCGCCAGCGCCAGCAGCAGAAAGAGTTGCGCCCCGCATTCGATGAATCGCTCCGTCATCCGCGCACCCCAAACAAAAGCAGCAGAAGCAGGGTGATAAAGATGTAGGCTAGATAGGCGTTGATGCTGCCCGCCTGGATGGCCCTCATGCGCTCTGCCGCCGCCATGATCCGCTGTCGCAGCGGCTTGTAGAGATGCTTCTCGAACGTGGGCTCGATCTCGCTCTCGAAGCGGATCGCGCTGGGATAGTAAGGAGAGACTTCATACTCCGCCTGTATCTCCCGGCGCGGACGATAGAGCGCTGAGAAGATCATGCGCAGAGGTTTTGAAAAAGCCGTGGCAGTGTATTCGTTGTCTGCGGTCAAACCTGGCAGGCCGCAATCCCACGCCGGCCCTTTGACGCTGCGGCGCTGCCATCGCCAAGCCAGCGGAAGCGCAATGGATGCCCCCGCAAGCAACAAGAGCGATGCCATCCCAACCGTCGATACGGTGCCGCCGTGTGCCGTTCCCGGCGAGAGCGTCAGGCCGCGAGCCGTCGCCATCGACGAACTCGCGCTAACGCCAAGCGTCTGCTGCGTGATGGGATCGAAGGCCCGCACGAGCCAGGTTGCGCCAAGGCCCAGCGCCACGCACCCCACCGCCAGCGCCGCCATCCCGGCACGCATGGTTGGCCTGGCTTCTTTGGCCCGCTCCGCTTGCTCACTGCGCGGAAGCGCGAGAAACGGAATCGCGAAGGCCTTGACGAAACAGGCCGCGGCCAAAGCCGCTGTCAGTGCCAGCAGTGAACCGGCAATGGGAAACATCAATCGCGTCAGGCTCTGCGTAGTGCCGAAGCCGGCCAGCAACGCCTGGTAGGTAAGCCACTCGCTCACGAATCCATTCAGCGGAGGAAGCCCTGAGATAGCCACGGCGCCAACCAGGAAGCAAATGGCCGTCACCGGCATCAGCCGGATGAGCCCGCCCATCTTCTCCATGTTGCGCGTGTGTGTGGTTTGCACCACGGAGCCGGCGCCGAGAAACAGCAGCCCCTTGAAGACGGCGTGGTTGAAGGTGTGATACAGCGCGGCGATCAGGGCAAGTGCGGCTAGATTCGGCTGGCCAAGAGCGCGAAACATCAGCGCCGCGCCGAAGCCCATGAGGATGATGCCGATGTTCTCGATGCTGTGCCAGGCCAGCAGACGCTTTAGGTCGTGCTCCATCAGCGCGTACAAGACTCCGAGCAGAGCGGAAACCACTCCTAACGCCAGCACCACAGTTCCCATCCAAAGCGGCGGCGGACCGTAGAAATCGAAGAAGACCCTCGCCATGCCGTAGATGCCGGTCTTGATGACGATGCCCGACATCAAAGCCGAGACGTTGCTGGGCGCCACCGGATGGGCTTCAGGAAGCCAGATGTGAAATGGGACCAGGCCCGCCTTTACGCCGAAGCCGAAGAGAAAAAGCAGAAAGACCGCGCCCTGCCGAAGCGGCGGCATCGTTGAAGCCAGCAGGTGAAAGCTCGCAAAATCCAGGCTGCCACTAACGGACGCGAGGACCAGAAACGCAATCAGCAGCAGTCCAGTTCCGGCGTGCGACATGACGAGAAAGAGCACCCCCGCGTTGCGCGCTTCTTCCTTTTCATGCTCGAAACTGACCAGGCAGAATGCCGAGAGCGCCATCGCCTCCCATGCCACCAGGAAGAAGAAGACGTTGGACGCGGTGAAGACCAGCGCCAGGCTCGTCAGCAGCAGGTTGAAGAAAAACCCAAAGGAGCCCAGGTTGCGGCGTCCTTCCATCTCCCTCAGGTATCCGAAGGAATAGAGCGAAACGGCGGCAGCCAGCACCGCGAGCGTCACGTTGAAATATGCCGATAGCGGGTCAATTCCGATGGTCCATGTGAAGACCGGGTTGCCGAAAGGAAGACGGATCACCGTGGGGCTGCCGCTGAAGACTGCAAACGCCGAAGCGGAGAGATCGAAAAGCGAACCTGCCAGTGCCGCCGTGCAGGCGACCCGGCGAGCGGCAACCGGTTTGCGCCACAAGGCCAGACTTGCCATTGCGCCCGCAAACCATGCGATGATTCCGCTCAGGAAAAGCTCAGAGATCATCGAGGAGAGACCTCACATTCCACTTCTCCGAGCATCTGAACGGCATCGGCGAGGCTGCCTTGAACGTACAGGCGCATGATGTCCAGAACCTGCACCAGCACCGGGTTTCGTATGGAATAGAAGACTTGGTTGCCGTCCTTGCGGTTCACAACAATCTGATGGCTCCGCAAGATTGCCAGGTGCTGCGAGAGATTGGCTTGTTCGAGGCCGAGCTTCTCTTGGATGGTCCGAGCGGAGAGCTCGTGGTCGCGCACTACCTCAAGGATGGCGATGCGGGTGGGATGGGAGAGTGCGTGAAAGATATTGGCCTTGTATGTGCGCAGCGTCTCCTGCATATAATGAAGAATATTCGATATTCCGAATATTCGCAATTTATGTACGCGCCGGAGCAAAAACAGACCATATGGCGCCGCGTTCGCGGCGTGATGTGGCGGAGTAAAAGAGCCTCTTCTCCCCCGAAATACCTTCTTCAACGATCCGTTGCTGGTTCCCTTTTACTACGCCGCACTGGTCTACTTTTACTCCGCCCTTGACAACTCGGTCTGAAACTGGCCGTCTCGGTGCTTGGGCACCCTCAACTCCAGTTCGCCGACTCGCGTCTTCACAATGCGCGGCTTGAAGCCGTTGCGCCAGCCCTTGCGCTCGTAGTTGCGCTGGTAGGTCTCGGCGCCCGGAAAGCTGCTCATCTCGGCTTCAAGAACCTACTGCACCGTGCGTTGAACCAACTCGCGGAGAAAATCCTCTTCGCTGACCCCCGCTTGCCATCCAGACAAATCTCAATACCCTGTCCCTTGCGAGCCATCTGTGTCGCCCTCCTGGAATGTCGTCTTGTCAACAACATCCTGAGGAATCGAACCGGTGGCTCGCTTCGCCACCCAGACGCTTCTACCGAACTTCAAGGACGCAATCCCTTTTCGTCCTAAGCCCCTTAAACTTTTCGGACAGCAGTGATTTAGAGGCTGATGCGCCGGCCACCTGACTGTAGGCGAATAGCCACGCTGAGCATATCTCGCGCCTGTTTGAAAGTGGCGGGCGATTGACGCGGGAGGCGATATTTGGCAGCTTGGATCAAGCCTTTTCCGTCATGGAGCCGCTCAGCGGGCGCCTCGAACTATCTCGCCGCGGTGTTCGCATAGAACAAATATGTGGCGGTGTAAGGAACCTGTACGGTTTTGCCCGCGTCCTGCAAGCCTTCGCAACCGGATTCGGGTGCAACCCCGCCGTGCGTCTTGATGCGCCGAATGAACGCGACATCGGCAAGTCTGCCCGTTCCCGTTCCGGCTTTGCCGCGCAGCAAAAGCCAGGCGACCGAGCCGGCATCGGGAGCCGGCTGGCTGGCCAACAGCTCTCCCTTGATCTGACTGCCATCCTCCAGATTCCACGTGGGTCCGGCAAAGTGGCTTCCGATAAGCTTGCCGGACTCATCCAGCAACTTCGCATCCGGAGCTGTCAGGATCCACTTGGCTCTGTCCGGCATCCCGGAGCAGGTGTAAATCTGAACTCCGTCTCCGGTCGCCCGCAGCACAACGTGGGCTCCCGCTGGAAGATCGATCGACCCTCCTGTCTGCTGGGCGAGCAGAAACTGGAGACAAACTGCGGACATAATCAGCAATGCGGCCGGAATCCTCATGGAGCGAGTCTATCAAAATCCCAAAACCGGCAAGGATGAAGGATGCGGCATGGCCGTAAACCCGGTTATCCAGCCATGTGAGGTGGAAGAAACTACAGCCATTTTTGCAGTCGAACTTTGCTATAGCAAGGTAGAATGGCTGGCCGAGACCCGGGATCGGATATTCGACGGCCTTCGCTCAACGGATTGCCACGGGCCATTCCGTGGTTGGCAGATCGCCTTCGGGCGAGCCGGCGCGGTAAGCGCCCATGCCTTTCGTCATGCTCTCCAACTCCTCGGCGTGGGCGGACAGCCCGCAGGGATGTCCCTCGGTCTCCAGCAGATGCGCATTATCCCGAATCAAGGCGAAGAGCGGACTGGCAAGAGCCTCGCGCAGATTGGATGTTCTCAGATTGTGGGTCGCGAGCGGAGAAACGGGGCAGGCGGTGACGTCGCCGCCAGGATTGACATGGGCAAATCCGCGCCCGGCCGATACGCATCCGCCGAGCGTCTCCTCATCCCCCGGCGAATGGATGATGTAAGCGCCTCCGGTCATGCGATCGCGATACTGGACAACGGTTTGACGGAAGGCCGTCCGCTGCTCCTCGGTCATGGGCGCGCCGCTGGCGCATCCATTTTCGGAGCCGGGCGCTGGAATCTCCTCGATGAACATGGCCAGAGGTCCACTATGGGCCAGCAGCGCGTCGATGTTGCGTGGATCGGACCAGTACGCGATGTTCGCGGCGCTCACTGTCACGGCGATGCCGGTCAAAACACCCGCCTCGCGCAGCCGGTCGAGAGAGGCGAGAGCCTTTTCGTAGACACCGTTGCCCCGGCGATGGTCGGTCAGATCGCGATCGCCCTCCAGACTGACCACGACGACGGTGTTCGAGCAGTTTTTCAGGATTTGGAAATCGCTCGGTTGCAAGGCGGTGCCGTTGGTGAAGACCAGAAAGAGCCGATCGGGATTGTCTTGGAAGAGCTTGGCGATGCCGGGCAGCAGAAACGGCTCGCCGCCGGCGATCATGAACGCCATCACGCCCAGCCGCGCAGCTTCGTCCACGATTCCGTACCAGTCGGCAAGGCTGAGACCGGGCTTGGCGGGCGCGCGGGTAACGGTCCCCACGGCGCCGGCGTAGCAGCCGGTGCAGCGCAAATTGCATTTGGAGGTGACGCTGAGAACCAGGAAGGGAGGCACTCGAACGCCTTCGGCGAACGCGCGGGCACGGGCGCGGCGCGACTGCCCGATGGTTCGCGCAAGCCGGAAGAAGCCGGGGAGATAGCGCGGATGACGCGCGATCCAGGGAACCAGAACGCGCGACAATTGCGGGTCGATCTCCGCGATGCGGCGCGTGAACTCGAAAAGCCGGCTAGTGAGGAACTCCGTAGGCCGTGAAGGCGCCTCGTGCATTGCGTTCATGGAGTGGTATACGGCTTGGCGGCTTTTTTGTTCCGTTGAAGAGGGTTTCGAGCGGCTGCGCCAATTGGCCGAGATGGCCGGCGAGGCGCGGTTCTTCGCCGTGGCGGAGCGCTTCAAAATCGTATCAGTAGCCGAACTGCCGAGCCTTGCGGCGCTGAAGCAACTGGTCGAGGAACTCGAATCCCTGGCCGGCGAGCGGGTCGCCTAGCGAGCGCGCCAGTTCACGGCACTGCGCTGGGAGGAAATCATGGAAGAGATCAGCATTCCGCGTCCGCGGCGCAGCCTCGTCAGCATTCCGGTTGTCGAAGCCGTCTACTGCGAGAGTTGCGCCTCGGTCTCAAACTCCAGCGGGGGATGTTGCGGCGTATGCGGCAACATCTCCGTTTGGCCGCTGGCCGAGTTGGCTCCGCATCCGCCGATGGGGCCAGCCATTCTGATTGCCGTCAGAGCATTCCTCAGCGACAAGTAGCGGGTAATCTTCTTTTGAATTATATGGTTAATATGTTAACTATTACGCGGTATAATGAATACGAAGAGGCAATAGTTTGGCTGTATATCTCAAGACGGTGCAAGAGGTTCAGGCCGGAATTGCCGGGCGGTTCAAGGCCCGGCGTCTGGCCATGAACCTGACACAAAGCGAACTGGCGGCGCGTTCGGGCGTGACCTTCAGTTCGCTGAAGCGATTTGAGCGCCAAGGATTGATCGCGCTGGACTCGCTTCTGAATCTGGCCTTGGTGCTCGATTGCCTCGACGATTTCGACAAGCTGGCCTCGGAAAGCCAGCCAACCCCAGCCGCACAATCGCTCGACGCCCTGCTGGCCACGCCGGCGCGGCGGAAGAGAGCGACGGGCAGAGAAGGAGGCAGCCATGGCCTATAGTCCGACAGAGTTGCTGACGGTTTATCTGGACGTACGCGGCTCAAGCAGCAAAGCAGAACGCCGCAAGGTTGGCCGCCTCGCGTTCAAGGACAGACAGATCCTTTTCGAGTACGACGCCTCGTTCATCACCTCGGGCATTGAGATTTCGCCGATCAAACTTCCGCTCACGCCCGGCGTATCCATTGCCGACACGGCGATCTTCGACGGTCTGTTCGGCGTATTCAATGACAGTCTGCCGGACGGATGGGGCCGCCTTCTGCTCGACCGAACGGTGGAAAAACATGGCGTCCTTCGCGGCCAGTTGAATCCGCTCGACCGGTTGGCCTATGTGGGACGGCACGGCATGGGCGCTCTCAGCTATGAGCCGGAACTGAGCCAGCAAACCGCCGACGATGCTCCGCTGGCGCTCGACAAACTTGCCGAGGAATCAGCCACCGTTCTGGCCGGAGAAAACGAGGAGGTCTTCGAAGATTTGCTGCGGCTCAATGGCTCTTCTTCAGGCGCTCGGCCCAAGATCGTGGCGCAAGTGAGCGCCGACAGGAAGAGAATCATTCACGGCCAGCAGGAGTTGCAATCGGGCTTCGCGCATTGGATGATCAAGTTTCCGTCTTCGCAGGACAATCGAGACTTGGGGGCGCGGGACGCGGGGGCCGTCGAATACGCCTATAGCCTGATGGCAAAGGACGCAGGCGTGGAGATGCCCGAGACGCATCTCTTCCGTACGAAAAGAAACAAATACTTCGGCACGAAACGATTTGACCGGGACGGCGATGCCCGCATCCATATGCACAGTCTTGGCGGGCTGATCCATGCCGATCACCGCATACCCAGCCTCGACTACGAGATGGTTCTGCGCGTGACGATGGCGTTGACCAGAAATATCCAGGAAGCGGAAAAGGTTTATGCGCTGGCTTGCTTCAACGTGCTTGCTCATAACCGCGACGATCACGCGAAGAACTTCTCTTTCCTGCTGAACGCAAGAAACGAGTGGATCTTCGCGCCTGCCTATGACCTGACCTTTTCCTATGGTCCGGGCGGAGAGCAAAGCATGCTCGTCATGGGAGAGGGAAAGAATCCCGGCGCGGCTCAACTTCAGGCGTTGGGCAAACAGCACGGGATAAAGAGGGCGCCGGAGATTTTGGCAAAGGTCAAAGCTGCCGTGGCCAACTGGCCTCGCTATGCCGAGAAGGCGGGCGTGTCGCGAAAGTCCACCCAAGAGATTGCTGACAAGATCAAGTTGTCTTGGCATCCGTGACAAAGACCGACCATCTTCGTTCGCGAGTTTTCTCCTAAAATACCTTCTTTTCAATTCTGGTCAGGAATAGGATATACGCGAAGAATTTCGCCTGCATCGAGTGTGACGACGTATGCATGACCGTCGCCGCCGGCGATCGCTTTGCCGGTTTCTTTTTCCTTTGAGATGTCTATGAGACCAACACCGGAGAAATCATCAGAGCGCAAAACCGAGAGCCATTCGCCCTGAACGATTCCATCAAAGTCACGATGCAGTGTGCGGCAATGGGCTAGAAGGTCATGATGAGTCTCCGACACATCAATAATTCTGCAGCCACAGGCTGAGTTGTGCTTCTCCAGGGTGGAATCGCCACACAACAGTTTGGGAACTGTGACAGCAAATTGCTTGTGCCCTTCGGCGTCTTACCGTTCCAGCGAGAAAAAGCTAAAACAATGGCACAAACCAAGGAAGAACTGAAGAAGAGCGTTGAACGCGCCATGCACAGATTGCAAAAGCTACCCGACATGGTAGCCGGATTCTTTGGCGCGCCGACTTGCGCCTATGCGAAAGCATGAGGCTTTACTTGCGATCGGTTCAATAGGATGATAATTTTGGCGAACATTGGTTTCCCTATGAAATGAAAGGCGCCAGCAACATCGCCGATTGCCAACGCCATCAGTATCGGCGAAGTTCGTCTGTGTTTGATAGCCGCATTCTCTCATGCCTCCTTTGCGGGCATAGCCCCCGCCGCCAGCGCCCGCTCGACGACGGCCATGCGGGTGGCGACGCCGTTGGTGACCTGCTCCAGGATCACCGACTGGGGGCCGTCGGCTACCCCGGCGGTGAGTTCGAGGCCGCGAATGATGGGTCCGGGATGCAGCACGATCGCAGTGGGCGCGTGGGCGGCCAAGCGCGGGCCAGTAAGCTGGTAGGCAGCCTTGTACTCTTCCAGGTCCAATTGCAAACCGGCCAGACGCTCGGCCTGAATGCGCAGCATCATCACCGCTTGCGAGCGGGCGAGAGCTGCGTTGAAGTCGCGGACAATTTCGATTCCCGGCCCAGCCTGCGCGGCGACTTCGGGGAGTAACTCCTTGGGTCCGCAGAGCAGAACGCGCGCGCCCAGCCGGGGCAACAGCAGAATATTGGAGCGGGCCACGCGGCTGTGCAGAATGTCGCCGGCGATGGTGACGGTGACGCCGGAGAGGGTTTCGGCGGTGACGGCGTGAAGGCCGGGGCGCAAGTGCGCCAGGATAGTGCGCAGGTCGAGCAGCGCCTGGGTGGGATGCTGGTGCATTCCGTCGCCGCCGTTGAGGACGGGCAGGCGGGTCTCGGCTTCGAGAAGCCAAGGGGCGCCGGGGGAGTCGTGGCGCAGGATGATGGCTTCGGCGCCGAGAGCGCGCAAGGTGAGGCCGGTATCTTTGAGGGATTCGCCCTTCTCGATGCTGGAGGAAAGGCTGGAGACCAGGGTGGTGTCGGCGCCCAGGCCTTTGGCGGCCAGCTCGAAGCTGGTGCGGGTGCGGGTGGAGGACTCGTAAAAGAGCAGGGCGATGCGGCGCTTGGCGAGAATGCGGGCGCGGACGAGCGGGTCTTCGTTCTCCAGGGCCGTGGCGCGGGCAAGAATGCGGCTGATGCCGTCCAGGGTCAGATCCTCCACCGAAAGCAGCGAGCCTGGATGGTAGGGCGACGGCGATGCGGGAACGGGCGGCGGGCAACGCTGTCGGCGGACGGGAGTTGCGGTCAGGTTCATTGTTTCTCAGCTTCTAGCTTCTAGCTTCCAGTTGGAAGCTGTTTTACTTACTCAGTCCACCCGCTCGACCAGCAGCACCTGCTCGTCGTTATCGACCTCGCGGAACTTCACTTCAATGATTTCGCGGCTGCTGGTGGGCACTCGCCTGCCGATGTAGGTGGCCTCGATGGGCAGTTCGCGATGGCCGCGATCGATGAGAACGGCCAGTTGCACACGGCGCGGACGGCCATGATCGAAAAGGGCGTCGAGGGCGGCGCGGACGGTGCGGCCGGTGTAGAGGACATCGTCGCAGAGCACCACGTCTCGGCCGTCGATATCGAAGCCGATGGCGCCGGGCGTGACGACCGGGCGGAGGCCGGCGGTGCTGAGGTCGTCGCGGTAGAACTGAATGTCGAGCATCCCGGTAGCGACGGGGCGCTTCTCGATGGAGGAGATGAGCTTGCCCAGGCGCTCGGCGAGGGGGAATCCGCGGCGTTTGATGCCGACCAGGGCGAGATCCTCGCTGCCGTTGCTTTTTTCGACGATCTCGTGGGCCAGACGCACCAGGGTGCGCTCGATCTCCGAGGCGGACATCAGCCTGCCTTTGGGGCGCAATTCGGATTTGTTTTGGGGATCATTCATAAGCAGATTCTCGTCGCTTGTCTCTCGAAGGATGATACGGGCGGTTGCCGGTCGGGGGCAAGTCGCGGCGCGGTTGGACTATATTTCTGGTCTGCGGGAACGGGCCATGAAGCGCGCGCTCATGGCGCCGCCGGCAATGGCGAAGAGGGTCAAAAACAGCGAACTTACGGCCAGGGAGCCGGCCCACATTCCGGCGCGGCCCTGGGGCGAAAGTATAACGGCTTGCATATTGGCAAAGATGGTCTGCGCCTGCGCGGCATCGGCGGAGCCCATCCCTGCCAACGACTGCTGAATCTTCTGCTGGAAGGGAGCGACGAAGGTTTGCGAATATTCCGCATCGATCCGACTGTCCTGGTGGAGAACGAATCGCTCGACAAAGAGTGCGGCGGCGCTGGCTCCATAGGCCATCCATGCGCCGAGCAGGCCGGCAACCAGACCGATACGGGCGCCTGCTCCAAAGGTGATCCATGCGGACCGCTGGTTGCGGATATACACCACCACGGTCAAGGATGCGGCCGCGGCCATCCAGAGCAGCCCCAAACCGCCAACCGGCGAACGTTCGCTGGAGAGCGCTCCCGCCGGGAGAGCCAACAGCAGGGCCGCGCGCAAAGCCGGCTTCCAGGCAACGGTTGCCGCATCGCGCACCGGTTCGCTTCCTGGCTCGGGCGGGGATTGCTGGGCAACGTCGGCGGCGTACTGAAGTTGCGGCAAACCGCAAGAGGGACAATAGCAGTTTTCCACCAGGACAGTCTGATGGCAGCGAATGCAGACGATTTCCATATATTTAAGAGCCTATCCCATTCCGTGGAAACGCGGTGCGAGGGCGCGGATGAGAGCGCCGCCCCGCGGAACATCGGCCTCGCGCGTCATTGGGCCTTGCTTGCGATCAGAGGGATGCGCGATTTCCAGAGATACGGAAGCGGCGCATAGGTCCGATGATGACAGAGCGTGCAGCGCACCGGAAAGCGAAGGGACAGCAACTGAAAGAGATCGCGCCTTCTGAACCTCGAAGGACGAAAGTCGGAGCGATTGCACCGATAACAGAACATGAGCATCGTGACACCATCCACCGCGAAGCGATTTCGCAGTCACGGGGTGAAAAAGCGAACTGGGAACGATCCTCGCCATCTTCCCGTGGCGTACGCGTAATCCCAGTATTCAACTTGATTCAGCTTATCGTTGAGCAATACTAGACTCCAAACGCGGAATCGGCAAGAAAAATGTTTTTGTCGGCCAATACAATCCAGAAGCGGCGTCGATGCGACGGTCTCGCGAGGGGGATGAGGGCGCAGCGGAGTCCGATCCGAATCGCCGATCGCGGGGCGAAAGAGCCATCCATGAAACCGGGACTCGATCCTCCCCGCCGGACGGATGCATTCTCTCTTTGCCGCAGTCCCTTCAAGGGTTCCTAGAATTGCCAGACCAACCCGCTGGAGATGCGGCCGAAGTTGGTGGGCAAGCCGGGGATCCGGTAGGGGACATTCCACTGAGTGTAGAGGGCGAAATTGGAGTACTGCAGGCCACCGTCCACGCGCAAAGAGATGTGCCGCGCGAGGGGCGAATCCAGGCCTCCGCCGACAAACCCGCAAAACGAAGCGGTGCTGCCGGGTGAACCGTTCGCGCCCCAATTCTTGTTCGCGCTGACGTCTCCCATCAATCCCTCGGCAAAGACGGTCTCTCTGCCAATGCGCCGACTGTATTGTCCGCCGCCCATGACATACAGGAGGCGCTGCGGCGCGCCCAGATTGGTCGCGGAGAAACCGGAGGCATCGGCCTTCAAACGCAAGCCATGCCACGAGAAGAAGGCCACGGAGCCATCCCATCCGTTGAGCGGTTGGTGGGAGCCGGGCACTCCATTGACGGTGTTGGAAAGGAAGATATAGCCGCCGTAGATTTGGTAGCGCGCCGGGTCCTGGGATTCGGCGTATAGGGTGGACGACAGGCTGAGCAGCGTGATGGCCACAAAGAGACGAAATCGCATTCAGAACCTCATGGGACGTCTTCGCATCCATACTATGCGGACGGTCCGGCCGTTGGGAATCGCCGGGCGTGCGCTGCCGCTCATCGAAATGCGGATTGCGCTTTGGCGGCCACGATGGCTTCGGCTGCCGCCACCACCTCTTCCAGCGTCATGCGTGTGGAATCGAGAAGAACGGCGTCGGCGGCCGGCTTCAGGGGGGAATCGGCGCGGGAGCGGTCGCGTTGGTCGCGGTCGCGCAGGTCGCGGATCACTTCCTCCGGCTGGACGGCGGGCTGGGAACCCATTTGATCGTAACGGCGCAGCCCTCGGACCTCGGGAGCGGCATCGAGGAAGATTTTGACCTCGGCGTGGGGAAAGACCACAGTGCCAATATCGCGCCCTTCCATCACCACACCCCCGCGGGCGCCGAGTTCCTGTTGCAGGCGAACCATCCAGGCGCGAATCGGGGGAAAGACGCTGACGCGCGAGGCTGCATCGGTAACGGCGGGATCGCGCACGAGGGCGGTCACGTCTTCGCCATCGAGCAGGACGCGATTGTTTTCCTCGCCGGGTTCCAGGCAAATTAGAGTATCGGCGGCAAGCTTCTCCAGACCCGCGCTTTCGTCCAAAGAGGCGTTCGCGCGCAGCGCCTTGAGGGCGAAGGCACGATACATGGCGCCGGATTCCAGGTTGAGGATGCCGAAACGGCGGGCCAGATGCCGAGCAACCGTGCTCTTTCCCGCGCCGGCGGGGCCGTCAATGGCGACGACGATGTTCGCGGCGGGAGGGGAGGAAGGCAAAGGGCCGAGGTTGGCGCTCATCCCCGCTTCTTCGCGCCAGTAGCGGGCCGGGCGGCAAAGCCGAAATGCTTGCCGTTACCTGCCTTTGCGCCCGCAGCCAGAGCCGGTTTGCGGCTGTCGGCCTTGCGCCGGGAAGCATTCAGTGGAGCGTTGCCGGCTCTTGTCGGCTTTCCGTTGCGGGGAGAGCCGGCGGTGTGCGCGGTTGCGCCGGATTTGGCAGGGGACTTGGCTCCGTTGCCGTTGCCGTGACCATTGCCATTGTGCTTGCCTCCATTGTTTTGGTTCCAGGCGGGGGCGGCAAATTTCGAGGTTCTTGCGCCGGAGTTTCCTTTGGCTGGAAGGACGGCCTTGCCATTCGTCTTTCCATTCGATCGAGCGCCGTTCGCCGAAGCGGTGGCTGGATGCGCGCCGTTGCGCTTGACGTTGAGCGTTGCGGGGGTACTTGGAACCCAGCGAGATCCGGAAGCGGGCCGCTTGCCGTTTGCCGCACGGTTTCCGGTGGGCCGCGGCGCTGAAGGGCGTGGGGCGGCGGCATGAGTCCCGGCGGGGCGCGCATCGGAACTGGCGCGCCGAGCCGGACGGCTGCTTGCGGAGGCTTGCGCAGGTTTGCGGTCGCGGGAGTGAGCGGCAGGGCGGCTGAAGTGAGGCCGCGCGGGGGTGGATTTTCCCGATGGCGTCGGTTTGCGCGCCGCGGTGGCACGAGTCGTGTGGGATTCGGCTGCCTTGCGCGGAAGCGATGGAGGTGAGGCCGCAGTGGGCTTTTGCGCAACCGGTTCCGCTATCTCCTCCTCGTCGTCGGCGCGCATGAAGTAAGCCGAGGCGGGCAGTGAGACGCTGGCATAGACGGCTGACGGCTCAGAGAACTCCGGCAGGGTGCCGGCTACGTAGAAATGGGGCGCGTGGCCCAGCGAAAGGCTATGCACCTGACGGGTGGCCACCAATCCGCGGAGCACTTCGCGCACCTTGCTGCGGGCGGTAAGGGGAGAGAGGAAGATTTCGACCTCTTCCATGGTGGCGGCGATAACCGCTTGCAGATAGATGGAGGCAAGCACCGAGATGGCGGTCACCTGGGAAGTGGAGGCGCCTTCGGCGATGGCTTTCTGAAAGCGCTGGCGCAGCAGTTGCCACTGAGCGGGCTGGCCGGACGCGGCGAAGACGGGGATGATGCGAAGCTGCTGCCAAAGCTCGGTTACCGCGCGCAGAACGGCGGCTTCCGTGACTTCGCGTCCCAGGGTGCGGGTGAGATCGGCAAGATTGGAATCGCCTGTCTCTATCACTTTGTGAGCCTGGATGGCCAATTGCGATACTTGGCGGGAACCGGTCAATTGCGGGGTGCGGCGCCAGTCGCGGTCGCCGCGCAGAGCATAGACATAGGGCAAAACCCAGCCCGCGACGATATAGTCGGGCTGCTCGCCAGGCTGTCCCAGGAGGTTCAGCCGAACCGCCACGCCGTCGATCTCCAGACGCACCAGCAGTTCTTCGGCCAGGGCCATGCTCTTGGGATCGGGGGTCGAGTCGCGCCGTCCGGCGACAGCCTCGACAAACGAGGGCGCTATGGAAGACGAGGACTGGCGCCTGGGCTGGAAGAGACACAACCCGGTTTCCTCAATCCACGTCCGCGCATCGTCCAGCGTGAGAGTTCCATGTCCGTTCTGACGCATCCTTTCGGCGCGCGATGCTTGCAATTGTTCCGATGTCAAAGAAAAACCTCGCTTCCAAGCTGGCGTTGTCGCCGGCCAACCCCTTCCCCTGAGGGGAGGATAGCCACCTTCCAGACTTCCTATATGCGCTGGAAGGCCCGCTGGATATCCTTCCAAGAATACAGTAAAGTGATTGGACGCCCATGAGGGCAATTGGTTGGGTGGTTAGTTCTCGCCAATTCCAAGAGTAACCATTCCATACGTGCGGGGTCAAGGGGGGTATTGACCTTGATGGCGGCGTGGCAAGCGATGGAAGCGGCAATGCGCGTACGCAGCGCGGTAAGCTCTTCATTCGGTTTCACTTCGCCAGAGCTTTCGGCGGACTGTTCGATGACCTCGGCGAGCATCCGCTCCAGCGCCGCTCCATCCAGGCCGACGGGCGCGGCCTTGACCGCAAGTGTTTGCGGGCCAAAGGGTTCCACCTCGAAGCCGTTGCGCTCCAGTTCCTCGGCAATCTGCGCGAAGACCACCATCTGGGCCGGCTTCAGTTCCACCAGCAGGGGCATCAGCAAGCGCTGACGCCGCGCTTTTTCCACATGACTGTCCCGGAGAATTTTTTCAAAAAGTATCCGCTCATGGGCCACGTGCTGGTCGATAATCCACAAGCCGTCCTCCCCGGAGGCCAGAATGAAGGAGTCGCGCAACTGCCCAAGCGGGCGAAGCGAACCCAGGCGGTTGAGGTTGGCTGCGGCCTGTTCGGCCTCGATTCTGGCAGTTTCGATTCTGGCGGTTTCGGCGATTGGACTCGCGCCGCATAGCGCTGCATCGGCGGCATTCGGCGAGCAGTCCCCGGCGGGCGGCAGGCTGGCGGGCTGGAAGAGCGCCGCCGCGGCTTTGCCCCAGGCTTTTGAATCGCCCCACGCGCCGGGGTTGGCGCCTTGAGGATCGAGAGCGCGGGGATCGAAGGGCAGTTTGCCGGGGATGGGCGAAGGCAGACGCGGCGTCAACTGGAAAGATTCGGTTTCGGCGAAAGACGCGGCCGGCTCCGAGTCCGTCAGGGGTGGGAGCCGGCCGCTCTCCGGCGAACCGGGCAAGGGAGATGCCGGCGGAGGCATGAGCGAGGGGCTGGCGGCGGGCGAGTTGCCGAGGGCGGCCAGAAAGGCGGCGGAGGGGCGGGCTTTGATGAGCGCGGTGCGCAGGCTGTCGCGTACGAAGTCGTGGATCAGGCTTTGCTGGCGGAAGCGGACCTCGGTTTTGGCCGGGTGAACGTTCACGTCCACCTCTTCGGGCGGCATCTCCAGAAAGAGCAGCGCCACCGGGAAGCTGGTGGGCGGAATCACGTTGCGATAGGCCTCGGTGATGGCGTGCAAGAGCAGCCGGTCGCGGATAATGCGCTTGTTCACAAAGATATAGATCGAGTTGCGGTTGAGCTTTTGCAGCTCCGGCTTGGAGTAGAAGCCGGTCAGGCGCAGGCCGCCGGGATCGCGGGCCGGCTGGTCGGGATCGCGCTTCCAGGGGGGCGGTTCGGGCAATCCGGCGTGAGCCAGCGGCGTCTCGGCGGCCATCGGCAGCAGTTGGGAGAGCGTCTCCTTGCCGAATATCTGATAAATCCGCTCGGCGATGCGCGCCACGGGCGGCGCGGAGAGCACGGTGTGGGTGGCCGAGAGCAGCTCGAAGTGCTTCTCCGGGTGAACCAGCGCGTAGTGCGTGACCAGCGCCGTCACGTGGGCCAACTCGGTGGACTCGGCGCGGAGGAATTTGCGCCGCGCCGGGGTATTGAAGAAGAGATCGGCGACCGCGAGCGTGGTTCCGCGCGGCAGGGCTGCGTCGTCCACGCGCAGGATTTTTCCGCCTGCAATCTCCAATCGCGTACCGGCGGTTTCGCCCTCCGTGGAGCCGGTCGCCGTCTCCAGGGTGACGCGGGCCACAGAAGCGATGGACGGCAGCGCCTCGCCGCGAAAGCCCAGTGTAGCGATGGAGAGCAAGTCGTCGGCGGTGCGCAGCTTCGATGTGGCGTGGCGCTCGAAGGCCAGCAGCGCATCGTCGCGGTTCATCCCGCTGCCGTCGTCGGCCACGCGGATCAGCCGCCGCCCGCCCGCCTCGACATCGACACGAATACGGCTTGCTCCGGCGTCCAGGGCGTTCTCCAGCAACTCCTTGACCACCGAAGCGGGCCTGTCCACCACTTCGCCGGCGGCGATCTGGTTGGCGACCTGGTCGGGAAGTACGCGGATACGGCCCATAGTTTCTTAGGGTAACGCAAGACAGAGATTAGGGATCAGGGGTCAGTCGAGCACGGCGGCTGTGCCGGCGATACGTTCCGCTCGATGAATCTGCTGCCGATTATCGTTTGAAATCCTGGCATATGTGCGATACAGCGAAGGCAAATGAACCCCGATCAGTCTGGAAGCCTCGAAATACAGGTGCGAAAACTGACTTCGCGCGTTTACCGGGTTGAGGAGGCCTTGCATCGCTACGGCATCGTTCTTGACGCGGAAGAAGCCCAGCCTTCGGCAGAGTCGGTGTATTCAAGCGAGGAAACGCCACCGGTTTCCCGTCCATTTCCAGGGAACGAGCCGAGCGTTGCTACACCCCCGATCTTAGCGGAGATGCCGGTTGAGCAGCCGCTCTTTCAAAACTTCCTGCCAGCCATGCAAGAAGACGGCCGTTCGCTCGAGAGCCAGATCGGTTCGCAGTGGTTCAACCGCATCGGCATCCTTGCCGTTCTAAATCGCTGTGGCATGGTTCCTGAAGCTAGCCATCGACAACAATTGGATCGGTCCTTTGGGACGGGTCCTGATTGGTCTTCTTGCCGGCGCCGGGATCGTCGCCTGGTCGGAGCGCTTATACCGCCGCGGGTATGCGGGCTTCTCCTACTCCCTGAAGGCGCTGGGCAGCGGCATCCTCTATTTATCGCTCTGGGCGGCGTTCTCGCTTTTCAATCTCGTCCCCGCTGTGGCGGCCTTCGCGGCGATGATGCTGGTCACCGCCTTCAGCGGATTCCTGGCCTGGGTGCAGGATGCGGAACTGCTGGCCCTCTATGGAATCCTCGGCGGCCTGGCCACCCCATTGCTGCTCGCCACCGGCGGAAACCATGAAGTCACCCTGTTCACCTACCTGCTGGCGCTGGACTTTGCGGTGCTTGTCCTGGCCGTTCTGCGGCCCTGATCGCGGCTGCTGCGGGTATCCACTCCATGCAAGGTTCGCCCTAAATTGTCTGAGCGATCAGAACTCTGGCGACAAAAAAGAATGCACTTCTCGTGAAGAAGCGTTGCCTTCATTTCCTCTGCGCTGATTTTTGTCGAAACCGTAATATCGCCGTAGGGCGTAGTTATACCCATATTTCCTGGATCAAGATCGCTCGTGAATGTAATTGTAGGCTTTGCGCTTGCCGGAGGAGGCCCAACATCGATCAAGTTCAAGTCCGAAATTCCTCCTGCCTTGAGCTTGATAGCCGACTCGGTTACAGGCTTCTTGAGCAGAAGGATTAGAAGTGTACTAAGTCCAATAGTAATAATGGCTTTGGCTAGATATTCTGCCGCGCGATTCAAATCCTGGTCCGACTGGGCATTCATTGCAGTTACAGAGTATTTAATCAAATCTAGGAAGCCGCGCCCGGCACCCCAGCCGACAAAGCCAACAGCCAGCACAACAACGTCCGCGACTTCACCTACGCCGAAGGCCTGAGCAACCGCTAGGGCAACTATCGAGGCAACATAATCGCGAGCGACAGTCCGGAGAGCAAGGATTTCAGTTCCTGCCCGATTCCGGCCGGCAGAAGCGGGACGCTTCGCCGCATGGCTTCTCCGATTTTCTCATACTTGGAGAGGGCGGCAACGTTGCGCGGGAGGCGTTGGGCGAGGGCAGCCGATTCTTTCTCCTGAGTACAGATTACCACCCAATTAAGGTCTCGCTAGTCGCAGGGAGATGAAGGATATTCAGATGCAAACACGGGCGGTGAGGGCAGAATGCGGGCTGTGCCGGCGGTTCCGTGGGCAGCGTAGGAAAAGGGTCGGTCGCTCAGTTCGGATTCGCCGCGGATCATGCCCAGGGCAAAGAGGCGGCTTCCGGACGGCAAAGGCAACGATGCCGCGCTGGTTATGGTTCCGGCCGCGGCTTCCTCCCCGGCGGTGTTCTGAACGGTCAACTCGGTGCCGGCGGCGGGCACGGGGCCAGTCAGCTCGAGTTGGCGCAGATGGCGATGGACGCTCCCGCGGGATCGGATGCGCTCGACGATCTCCTGGCCCAGATAGCATCCCTTGCTGAAGTTCAGCGCACGCATCTGCGAGGTCTCTTGCGGCAGGTCGCGCTCCATCATGTCGATGCCGTAGAGGGGGATTCCTTCCGCGATGCGAAAAGCATCCAGCGCGGCGGTTCCCACCGGGGTGGCGCCACATTCGCAAAGCGCCTTCCACAGGGCGGGAATCTCCGCTTCGCTCACCCAAAGCTCAAAATGCGGAGTGAGCGCGCTGTAGGCCCGGATCACCCTCAGACTCCCGTGATTCCAACTGGCGCGCGCGACGGTCAGCGGTTCTTGCGGCACGGGCAAACCGAGCCGGGCCAGCAGATCGGCGCTGCGCGGCCCACAAAGCCCAAGCGCCGTCTGCCCAGCAAGCGGAACCAGTTCCACATCGTCCATGACGATGAACTTGTCCAGGTGCGCCAACAACTTTTCATACTGATCGGCGGCGAACTCCAACTCGAGTTCGTCGCCTTCTCGCCAAACGTGGAGATCGCCTTGGATACGCCCTTGCGCGTTGAGCACAAGATTCCACGCGCCCGCGTTTACGGCCAGATCGTTCACCACATTGGTGACCATGCCGTTCAGCCAGCGGTAGCGGTCTTCGCCGCGCACGGCCACGCGCCGCAGCCAGCCCAGATCGTGGACCGCCGCGCCGAAGACGAGGGCCGCTGTTTCGCGCTCCTGCGCGTCCAACTGCCGCGGGGTCAGGCTGCCGCGATAAATGGCCAACTGAGGCGGCGCGGAGGCCGTTCCTGCCGCAGATGCCAGCAGCGCGGCAAGCGGAGTGGGCGAAGCGGTTTGGGCGAGGTCCGTTTCCGTCATAAGAGATGATTTCCATGCTCCCAAACGCGGATTTCAGAGGAAACCGCGCGCCTGGGCACATCCTGATTATAGCCTTGAAGAAGACGCGGCCGCCTTGCGCTGCCGGGGTTGAGGAAGAAGCGATGAGTAAGCGACAAGAGACAATGGACAAACATTTTATGAATGAATTCAGAGGAGCGTCAGGCCATTGCGTCCGGGCGGGAGATGGATTGCAGGCCGGTGGGGCTTTGTCAGACAAGGCAATGTCTTCGCGGATTGGACTCGGCGATGGGCGGTTCGCAGCAGCGAACGCGCGCTGGCGCCGATGGGTATGCGCGGCCGCTCTGTGCCTTGCCGTCGTTATCGCCGGGCCAGCCCAGCCGTCCTCGGCCAAGCCCGAAACCCACATTACCCCCGATCAGGCCAAGCAACTCTTCTCGCTGGTGGACGAGCTGATGAAGTTCTCGTCGACGGAGACCGGCCTGCCCATCAAGAGCCAAGTCAAGCGCCAGATCGCCACCCGCTCCGGCATCGAAGGCTACCTGAAGGAAAAATTCAAGGAAGACCAGGACGCAAAGCGATTGCAGCGCGGCGAGATTGTGCTGAAGAAATTCGGCCTGCTGGACCGCGACTTCGCTCTGAAGCCCTTTCTGATGGCGCTGCTCACGGAGCAGGTAGAAGGCTACTACGACTCGAAGACCAAAACCATTACGATGCTCGACTGGGTGGACATCGAGGAGCAGAAGCCGGTGCTGGCCCACGAACTGACCCACGCCCTTCAGGATCAGCATACTGACCTGGAAAAGTGGAGCGACCAGACCCCAGACGAGGTATCGCTGGACTTCGCCGGCGATACCGACCACATCGCCCGAGATGAGATGGATTCGGCCCGCGAAGCCGTCGTAGAGGGCCAGGCCACAGCCGTCATGATGGACTACATTCTGAAGCCCATGGGCAAGAGTCTCATCAAAGACCCCGATGTGATCGACTTGGTGAAGCAACAGATGAGCGGTTCGGCCAACACGCCGGTGATGGCGCGCGCTCCGCTGCTGCTCTCCGAGTCGATGCTCTTTCCCTATCGCGAGGGCCTGAGCTTCGTGCAGGACGTGTGGATGGACCAGGGACGGGCGGCGGCTTTTGCCGGAACCCTGGACCGCCCGCCCACTTCCTCCTGGGAGATATTCAATCCGCGCGCATACGAAAAGCGGCAGCCCCCCGCCGTGCCCCTGTTGCCCAACATTCACCCGCTGGTAGACAAGCTATACAAACCCTACGATATAGGCCAGGTTGGGCAACTCGATTTGCACATTCTAACCGAACTTTTCGGCGGAGAAGCCGCGGCCGGTCCACTGACTTCGGCTTGGGACGGCGGCATCTACTGGGCCGGCCAGCGGCGCAGCGCCACCACCCCCAGCGAGCAGGCCAGCACCAATTCCATCGCCCTGCTCTATCTTTCGGCCTGGAAGAACGCCGCCTCCGCCGAGCGCTTCGCCCGCCTTTACGCGGATGCGCTAGGGCGCAAATACTCCGGCCTCAAAGTCAGCCGCCCGCACAAATTCAACGTCTTTCCGCCTTCCATCTCGTCGCCGGATTCCGCGCCCTCGGCTTCCGCATCGCCGGACTCCACATCTTTGCCGGGTGAGCAGGTATTTACGACCAGTGAAGGCCCGGTGGTCATTACCGCGCGCGGCAAGCTGGTCTTCGTCTCCGAGAGCTTCGACCTCGATCTGGCTCGCAAACTCACCGCGCTGGTCCTCGATGGGCAAGGAGCGGGGGAGTTGAAGTTAGCCGGCAATGCGTATGGCGCTGCTCCGTTCGCCGTGAGTTTGCCGAATAGCATGGATTCCAAGATTCTGGAACCTCTCACCGGCAGACTTGTCCGCTTCTTTTCCAATTGCGGAGTCATGAAAACCGAAGTGGACGCGGCGCGGGCAGTATCCTTGCAGATTAGGTAATGTAGCTTAATGCACCGGTTTAGCTTCCGCCTCCAGGTTTAAGCCCAGCGCCTTTCAGTCGGTCAGCTTCCAGCGTCCGTGCTGGATAATGCGGAAATGGTCGATTGCCAGAAGAATGCTCACGCGGTTTGGGATGCGAAGCAGCGCGCGATTTGGGCGGCGAAGCGCAGTTACAAGGTT
>Ga0181520_10001039_pt1 | contig 58402 bp, 50 predicted proteins | sample PEATcosm2014_Bin_29_FD_132451 | JGI IMG/M metagenome (GOLD analysis project Ga0181520, IMG submission 132451) | Peatland microbial communities from MTU Mesocosm Facility, Houghton, MI, USA - PEATcosm2014_Bin02_30_metaG | ecosystem: Environmental > Terrestrial > Soil > Wetlands > Peat | place... | reverse complement strand
TTCTAGCTCTTGGCTTCCAGCTAAAAGCTAACGGCTAAGAGCTAGCAGCTAGCATTCAAGGAGTGGGATGTACTATTCGATTCGGCATCTGACGAAGTTTCTGTATTCGAATCGGGTGAGCGAGAGCATGATGGAGACGCGCATGCATCCGCGGTCGGACCAGAACCAGCGCTGCCTGACGTTTCACCTCTCCGTCAGCCCGCGCTGCCGCGTCTTCAGCTACCGCGATCACCTGGCGAACCAGGTGCACCACTTCGACATTCCCGGGCAGCATGGCCAGTTGGTGATCGTAGCCGAGTCTCTGGTGGAGGTGCAGCCCGCGGCGCAGATCCCTTCGTTCCTGGCGCCGGATGCGTGGGACGAACTCGACGGCATGATCGAGCAGGGCGACTACTGGGAGATGTTGCTGCCCAGCGAATTTGCCACGCCGACGCCTTCGCTGGACGCGCTGGCCGAAGAACTGGATGTCCGCCGCCGCGACGATCCGCTGATGTTACTCCACCAGTTGAACGAGCAACTGTTCAACCACTTTGAATACGTGCCCAGGTCAACCAAAGCGGATTCGCCGATCGACCTGGCATTGCTGACCCACGCGGGCGTCTGCCAGGACTTCGCGCACGTGATGATCACGCTGGTGCGGTCGAAGCTGCGCATCCCCTGCCGTTACGTCAGCGGCTACCTGCACCATGGCCGCGCCGACCACGACCGCTCGGTCAACTCGGCCACCCATGCGTGGATGGAAGCGCTGATTCCACAGCTTGGGTGGGTGGGCTTCGACCCCACTAACTGGCTGGTTGCCGGCGATCGCCATATCCGCACCGCAATCGGGAGGGACTACGCCGATGTGCCCCCGACGCACGGCATCTTCCGCGGCCGCGCGAACAGCGAACTGACCGTCGCCGTGCGCGTGACGCCGAGCGAAGGCACGCCCGCGCTGGACCAGGAGATGCCGGTGCCCGAGGATTGGTCGATCCTGGTCGAAAAGGCGCAGGCGCTGCCCGAGCCGCCTGCACTCACCACTCGCCAGCAGCAAATGGCGCAGCAGCAGCAGTAGATCGCGCGGCAATAAATCATCGATGTTGGGTCGAATCGCAGATCCACGTTTTAACAGGATAGGATTCCTCTATGCGCAAATTCATCGCCAGTTTCGTACTCCTCGCCAGCTCCGCCTATGCGGCGGATAGCGGTCCCAGCGTTCCGCTTCGCGGCTACACAGCTGACCACTCTGCAGCGGAGGTCACGTGGGAGCAGAAGTTTCGTGCCCTGCCCGATCCCGCGCGCGTCCGCGCCAATATGCAGCGGATGTCCGCACGGCCCCATCACGTGGGTTCGCCGTACGACAAGGACAATGCCGAATGGCTGCTGGCGCAACTGAAGTCCTACGGCCTGGACGCGAAGATCGAGATGTTCGATACGCTGTTCCCCACGCCCAAGTCGAGGACACTGGAGTTGCTGGGAGCAAACAAATTTATAGCGAAGCTGGAAGAGCCGACGATTGCAATTGATCCGACATCGGACCAGCACCAGGAACAGCTCCCGACCTACAACGCCTTCTCGGCGGACGGCGACGTAACCGCGCCGCTGGTCTACGTCAACTACGGAGCGCCGGCTGACTACGAGCAGTTGGATGCGATGGGCATTTCGGTGAAGGGGGCGATCGTGATCGCGCGCTACGGCCAGACCTGGCGCGGCATCAAGCCGAAGGTCGCAGCCGAGCATGGCGCCGTGGGCTGCATCATCTACTCCGACCCGCGCGACGACGGGTATTTTGAAGGCGTGCAATATCCCGATGGCCCGGCGCGTCCAGCGGATGGCGTGCAGCGCGGCAGTGTGATGGACATGGTGCTGTACCCCGGCGACCCGCAGACGCCGGGCATCGGCGCGGTGCCTGGGGCAAAGCTGATTCCTCTGGCCGAAGTCCAGACCATCACCAAGATTCCAGTGCTGCCCATCTCCTACAACGATGCGAAGCCGTTTCTTCAGGCGCTCGGCGGGCAGGTGGTCCCGGAGGCGTGGCGCGGCGGACTTCCCTTCTCTTACAGGGTCGGCCCCAGCGTTGCGAAGGCGCATCTCGCGCTCGCTTTCAACTGGGACCGTAAGCCCCTGTACGACGTGATCGCCCGCATTCCGGGATCGACCTACCCTGATCAGTGGGTCATTCGCGGCAATCATCACGATGGCTGGGTGAACGGCGCGGAGGACCCGCTGAGCGGGACCAGCGCTGAGTTGGAAGAGGCGCGCAGCCTGGGCGAACTCCTGAAGCAGGGGTGGCGCCCGCAACGGACCATTATCTACTGCTTCTGGGACGGCGAAGAGCCCGGCCTGCTGGGCTCCACGGAGTGGGCGGAGACCCATGCCGACGAGCTGTCGCGGAACGCGGTCGCGTACTTCAACTCCGACACCAACGACCGCGGCTACTTCCGGGCGGAGGGTTCGCAGTCGCTGGAGAACTTCGTCGATGGCGTCGCCAGGGACATCGACGATCCCGAGACGAAGATGTCGGTCTCGCAGCGCGAGCGGCTGGTCGACATCTCCAAAGCTGCGCCGGAGGCACGGACTGAGCTTCGCTCGCGCGCCGACCAGCGCATGCGCGCCCTGGGATCGGGTTCGGACTACACCGTGTTCATTGACCATCTCGGCATTGCGAGCGTCGACCTGGGCTACGGCGGCGAAGAACAGAGCAGCGGGCAGTATCACTCCATCTACGATGACTTCTACTTCTACTCAAACTTTCTGGACACCGACTTCGTCTACGGCCGCGCACTGGCACAGACAGCCGGCACCATGATGATGCGCATGGCTGACGCGGATGCGATCCCCTATCAGTTCGGCGACTTCGCCGATACCGTGCGCACCTACGTCACGGACGTGAAGAAGCTCGCGGACACCATGCGCGCGCAGGCGAAGGAACGCAATATCGAGATCACCGAGGGCGTCTACCAGGCGCTGCGCGATCCCAAGAGCGTGCGGGTTGCGCCTCCGACCGAAGAGGCGGTGCCCTACTTTAACTTTGCCCCGCTGGACCAGGCGTCGGATGACCTGACCGCGGCGGCGGCTGCTTACGACAAGGCCTTTGCCGCGCATGCGACGGCTGTGCCGACAGCTCTGAACCCGCAGATACTCCAGGCGGAGCGCGTCCTGCTGGATGCCGACGGGCTACCGAAACGCCCCTGGTTCAAGGACATGATGTACGCCCCCGGCTTCTACACCGGCTACGGCGTGAAGACGCTGCCCGCGGTGCGCGAGGCGATCGAGCAGAAGCAGTGGAAGGAAGTGGATACGCAGATTGCGCGCACCGCCGCGGCGGTGGAGCGCGAGGCAAGCCTGCTGAAGGCCGCAACGCACACGCTGGAGGCTGGGCAGTAGGTCCCTGCCGCGAGTTACAGGTTAAGCTTTTTGAAGATGCGGTCGGGAATATTGCGGATCACAAACATAATGGGCTGGAAGATGCCGGGAACGTAGAGGTTGTCCTTCTTCGCATCGATGGCCTTGACGATGGTGGCGGCGACTTTGTTCACGTCGGCCTTTCTTATTTTCATATGCGCCGTCATTGCGGTATTCACCGGGCCGGGCTTGATGGTGAGCACGGTGACGCCCTCGCGGTCCACCCGATTTCTTAGCCCGGCGAGGAATGCGGTCAGTCCGGCCTTGGACGAGCCGTAGAGGTAGTTCGATTTGCGGCCGCGCTCGCCGGCGACGGACGAGAGCACCGCCAGTACGCCGGCATGGCGCTGCACGCAGAAGTTTGCCAGCCAGGTGAGCAGCGACACGGGCGCGACGAAGTTGGTGTGCAGAATCTGCGCGGCGTGCTCGAAGTCCTGCTCTGCGCGCGGCTGGTCGCCAAGAATGCCGTGCGCGAGGTAAGCGATATCCATGCCGGTCAGCGAGTTGATGGCGTGCGAGAGCAGCTCGGCGTGCTTGTCGGTGTCGTCGAGATCGGCGACGGCGGTGCCCACGTAGGCGGCGCCGCGGGTTTTGAGGTCGGCGGCGACGGCGGCCAGTTTGTCCGCATTGCGAGCAATGAGGAAGAGTTGCGCGCCCTGCGCGGCCCAGATGCGGCAGGTGGCCTCGGCGATGCCGGAGGTCGCGCCCAGCACCAGGATCTTCTTGGTGAGCTTGCTCCGGTCGGGGGCAGTTGGATTCGATGCGGGCGACGCGTCCAAAGGCGGGGTGGCGAGGGTGCTCATAGTGTCGGCTTGGCTCCGGTGGAATCGGTGACGCGCTCCCAGAAGCTGGAGGTAAGCATGGGATCGCGGAAGCGGGCAAAACGCTGCCACTCAGGATAAAACGTCTGGAACTGCGCTGGAGTCATGGCGGCGTCCTTGGCGGGATAGAGCCGGCCGCCGTAGTCGAGGGTCATATCGCCGAGACGCTGGAGTAGCGGAAAGGTGATGCCGGGCTTGATGGGGAAGTCGAGCGCGAACATGATGCCCGCAAGTGGAAAGCTCATCATCCCGAGCGAGGGGATGTCGCCGAAGGCCTTGAGCACGGCGAGGAAGCTGGCGAGGCCCGAATTGGCGATCGTCTGCAGGATGGCGATGGTGCCTTCCTTGGCGTGCTCCCATGGAATGGCGTACTGGAACTGCACCAGGCCGCGCTTGCCGTACATGCGGTTCCAATGCAGCACCGCGTCGAGCGGGTAGAAGAACGGCTCGTAGTCGTGGACCGCCTTCACGTGGGCCTTCCCCTGCTTGTGGAAGAAGACCGTGTTGAACAGGCTGACGGAGATGCGGTTCAGCGCGAAGGCGGGCGCGTCAAACGGGAAGACCAGCCTGGGCTCGGGCGAGGGCTTAAGCTCGCCGGGGACTTTGGCGTGGTCGCCGAGCATGAAGATGCCGCGCGCAAAGTTCTTGCCGGTGGAGACGCAATCCAACCAACTGACCGAGTACTCGGCTTGGCTGTACTGGTGCTTGAGATCGAGGAACTCGTCGATGCCGTGGAACTGGATGCCCTCGTAATCGATGCCGCGCGAGACGATGGGCCGGAGCCGGAGCTGCGCCCAGGTGATGAGTCCTGTCAGGCCCATGCCCCCGATCGTGGCGGCGTACCAGTCGGGGTTTTCGGTGCGCGAGCAGAGCCGCCGCGTACCGTCGGAACGCACCAGTTCGAAGCACGGGACGTGGCAGCCAAAGGAGCCGGCGACTTCGTGGTTCTTGCCGTGGATGTCGTTGGCGATGGCGCCGCCGAGGGTGACGTACTTGGTTCCGGGTGTGACGGGCAGGAAGAACCCGCGAGGCACAGCGAAATCGAGAATCTGCGCCAACGAGATTCCCGCCTCGGCGGTGAGGATGCCCGTTTCGGGGTCGAAGTCGATCAGGCGGTTCATCCCGGTGGTCTGCAGCAGGGTGCCGTCCTTCAGCAGGCAGACGTCGCCGTAACTGCGGCCCAGCCCGACCGGGAGCGCGCTGTCATGCGAGCCCGCCAGCGCAGCCGGGAAGTCGCCCTGCCAGTTCAGCGGGATGACCTTGGCGTTGTATTTCGGATAGCGCCCCCAGGACTCGAACTGCGGCGGCCCGGGGTCAGGATCAGGGGCGGCCGCGGTGGTGGTAAGCACTTCAGGTTCGGCAGTCGACAAGGACATAGCTATAGGATAGCCGCTTGCGCTGCGCGGTTGTTACGGAACGAGCAAGACCTGGTTAACCGGACGATCACCGCTAAGGGCACGACCTCGTGTGCGAAGAGGAAAAAGGCACAGCCGGTGTGGCTGTGCCTTTCTGTTGCTTGCCAGATTGGTGACTTATGCTGCCGACTTGGCCCGGGCGGCCTTGGCAGAGGCGAGCGCGGACTTGGCGGACTCGGCGAGGGCGGCAAAGCCGGCGGCGTCGTTGGTGGCAATATCGGAGAGGACCTTGCGGTCCAGCGGATTGCCGGCCAGTTTGAGCCCGTTGATGAAGGTCGAGTAGCTCATACCGTTGGCGTGGCAGGCCGCATTGATGCGGACGATCCACAGGGCGCGGTACTGGCGCTTCTTCTGCTTGCGGCCAGTGTAGGCGAACTTCAGCCCGCGCTCGACGGCCTCCTGCGCTGCCTGGTAGAGCTTGGATTTGGTGAGGAAGTAGCCGCTGGCGCGTTTCAGGATCTTCTTGCGGCGGTCGTTGCGTTTGGTACTCCGTTTAACACGGGGCATGGTGGTTCTCCTTTTGCGTATGGCGGTTAAGCGGCTGGAGGTAAGGTAGGCCTCTTCACTCGCTATGCAACTTCAAGTCTCGGTGGGCTTTGCCTTGCAAATCCCAGGGGCCGTAACGCTTTGACTGGCCCTTTGTTCTCAATCAGAACGGCTCGACTTGAAAAACTTCGGGTGGTTCCCGGCCCAGAATCAGGCGTACGGGAGCATCCGGGCAATCTTCGGGGTATCCGCCTTGGAGACCAGGACCGACTGGCCGAGATGGCGCTTGGTCTTGGTTTCCTTCGAGGTGAGGATGTGGCGGGTCTTCGACTGACCGCGCTTGAACTTGCCCGACGCGGTCTTAGTAAAGCGCTTGGCCGCGCCCGAATGGGTCTTCAACTTTGGCATGGTGGTTCCTGACGAATATCTACAGGTTGGACAGCATTTTCGAGTTTACCAGATGACGGGGTGTTGCGCCCGGAAAAGTGCGCTTCAGACCCGCAAAAAAGCCTTGCAAAAGGGGGGTCTCAGACCATGTTCCGGGCCCTGAATTCGGGGCCCAAATTGTGCTATAATTAGATGAAAAATAAGGGGCGCGTAAACGCTGAAAGTACTGATTTGGCGCACCTTTTGTAGAACTGCCCGGTCAGTGCACGGCCCTCGAACGAAGACCCGGAATTTTGCGGCGAATCCAGCCGCATGGAGTGTGAATGGCATCGACCGTAATCAGCCCCGAGCTAGAGCCCCAACCGACTGTTGCGACCCCGCCTCCCGAGCACAAAGAAGGCGGCTACTCGGCCGAGAACATTACCGTACTCGAAGGGCTTGCGGCGGTCCGCCTGCGCCCCGCGATGTACATCGGCTCGACCGGCGAGATGGGCCTGCACCACTTGGTGTACGAGGTGGTGGATAACTCGGTGGACGAGGCGCTGGGCGGATACGCGACCAAGATCGACACCACCATTCACGTCGACAACTCCATCACCGTGGTCGACGACGGGCGCGGCATCCCGGTCGACGACATGGTGACCGATGGAGTGAAGATGCCCGCGGTCCAGGTGGTGCTCACCAAGCTGCATGCCGGCGGGAAGTTCGACGCGTCCAACTACAAGGTTTCGGGCGGACTGCACGGCGTGGGCGTAAGCTGCGTCAACGCGCTGAGCCAGGAGTTGGACGTCGAGATCTGGCGCGACGGCTTCGCCTGGGAGCAGGACTACGCCAAGGGCAAGCCCACCAGCAAGCTGCGCAAGATGGGGCCCTCGAAGCGACGCGGCACCAAGGTCCACTTCCTTCCCGACAAGTCGATCTTCGCCGTCACCGACTTCAACTACGACACCCTGGCGCAGCGCCTGCGCGAGCTCGCGTTCCTGAACAAGGGCCTGGAGATTACGCTCACCGACGAGCGCACCACTGACACCAAGACCGGCGAGAGCAAGGTGCAGACCTTCAAGTACGCGGGTGGCATCTCCGAGTTCATCAAGCACCTGAACCGCGGGAAGCAGGTGCTGCACGACAAGCCAATCTACATGGAAGCGGAGCGCGACGGCGTGGCTATGGAGATTGCGTTGCAGTACAACGACGCCTACTCTGAGACCGTCTTCTGCTTCGCCAACAACATCAACACGGTTGACGGCGGCACGCATCTTTCCGGCTTCAAGACGGCCCTGACGCGGACGATCAACTATGTGGGCCAGTCGCTTGGCCTGTTTAAGGATGTAAAGGAGAACCTCTCCGGCGACGATGTGCGCGAGGGGCTGGTGGTCGTCATCTCGGTCAAGCTGTCGCAGCCGCAGTTCGAAGGCCAGACCAAGGGCAAGCTCAACTCCGACATTGCCGGCACAGTACAGGCTTTCGTGAACGAACGATTGAGCGCGTACCTGGAGCAGAACGCGACGGTCGCACGCAAGATCATCAACAAGGCCATCGATGCGGCGCGCGCGCGCGAGGCCGCACGCAAGGCCCGCGATTTGACTCGGCGCAAAGGCGCGCTGGACGGCGGCGGACTGCCGGGCAAGCTCTCCGACTGCTCGGAGCGCCAGCCTGACCGCTGCGAGCTCTACCTAGTCGAGGGCGAATCGGCCGGCGGCACCGCCAAGCAGGGCCGCGATCGCCGCTTCCAGGCCATCCTGCCGCTGAAGGGCAAGATCCTGAACGTCGAAAAGGCCCGCTACGACAAGATGCTGGGCCACGAAGAAATTCGCGCCATGATTACGGCGCTGGGCTGCGGCATCGGCAAGGACGACTTCGACGCCACCAAGCTGCGCTACGGCAAGATCATCCTGATGACCGACGCCGACGTGGACGGATCGCACATCCGCACGCTGCTGCTGACGTTCTTCTTCCGCCACATGACCGAGCTGATCAAGCGCGGCCATGTCTACATCGCACAACCGCCGCTGTTCAAGATCAAGAAGGGCAAGTTCGAGCAGTACATCAAGGACGAGCGAGAGTATGTGCAGGTGATGGTGAAGCGCGCCTCCGACGGCATGGTGCTGCGCCATGGCGACAACGGCGTGAAGATCGAGGGCGCCGCGCTGACCAAGTTCATGTCGCAGCTCAAGGACTACCTCGACTTCTTCGACAAGGTGCAGAAGCGTCTGCGTAACGAGCAGGTGACGGAGGCGTTTGCGCAGATCTTCGCGCAGGAGGGCAAGGACTCGGCGCGGCGCGTGGACTTTGAATCGCCGGCGAAGCTGAAGGAGATGCAGCGCCGGCTGAAGGACATGGTAAAGACGTACCAGTTCCGCGATGTCAGCGACGTACTGCACGACGAGGAGCACAAGACTTACTCAGTCACCTTCACCGACTCGCAGGGTGCGGTGCGCAAGATCGACTGGGCGCTCGCCTCGACTGCGGAGAGCCGCCAGATGCTGGCCCGGCATGCGCAGTTGAAGGACCAGCTACAGCCGCCGTTCCTGATCGAGTACGCGCAGAAAGGCGCGAAGACTGAGGCGGAAGAAGAGGCCGAGGAGGCAGCAGAAGAGGGTGCGGCCGAGGCAGCCGCTGCCGAAACTACGGCCGAGGCCAAGCCGGCCAAGCGTAATAGCAAGGTCTCGCACGATCCGGTGGAGAAGCAGACCGCGCGCGAGGTGTTCGAGTACGTGATCGAGCAGGGTAAGAAGGAGTATCAAGTGCAGCGCTACAAGGGCCTCGGCGAGATGACCGCGCCGCAGCTCTGGGACACCACCATGGACCCCGAACGCCGCACGCTGCTGCAGGTGCGCCTGGAAGATATTGCCGCATGCGAAGAAATCTTCACCACGCTGATGGGCGAGGACGTGGAAGCGCGCCGCAAGTTCATCGAAGAGAATGCCCTGGACGTGAAGAACCTGGATATCTAAGCGGTAGAGGCTTTTCCCCGGACCAACGCAGCAGCAGCACGAAGCGCGGCGGAAACTTTGCCGCGCTTTACTTTTTCATCAGGAACAGCCGCATCGGCGAAAGCTCAACCTTGTTCAGCCCCGCCTTCACTGAGGGATCATTCATTGCAAGCGTGCGTGCTTCCGCTTCGGTCGCCGTCTCCAGCACTGCCATACCCCATACGCCCTTTGGGTCGAGTACCGGCCCAATGATCAGCACGGCGCCTGTCGCAAACTGCGTCTTCCAGTAGTCCGCATGCTGCTGCATCAGCTTGCCCTCTTCCGGGGTCATATCGTCCGCAAAGGTCGTGCGCGGCGGGATGAGCTTCAGGAAGAAGCGAAGTTTCTGGACTTGTGGCGCGGCCGGTGCGGCAACGGAGTCCTGCGCGCGAGCCACCGGCACGCACACCAAGGCCCCCAGCAGGATCAACAGCGAGAAGGCTCTTTTCATGCCAATCGCTCCAATTCAGGAAATTCTGGCGCAGCTCTACATCAACTCTTCGACGAATTTCTTTGCTACGTCCGGCGGAATGTGCAGGTCGCGGCCAATCAGCGGGCCTGCGTCGAGCACCGGCTCCGTCTCTTCGAGCGAAGGCAGGTCGGTGCGCTCGTAGAACTTGCCAATAGGAATCTCATCGCCCCAGACCGTCGCCTTCTCCATGGCGGCGATCCAGTTGGTGGCGTCGTACTCCGCATTGTCTTCGAGCTTCTTGACGCGCGGACGGAACCACTGGAAGGTATTCTCCTTGTTGTAGGTAACGCAAGGGCTGAAGATGTCGAGGAACGAGAAGCCCTTGTGTTGAATGGCCTGCTTGATCAGTTCGGTCAGGTGCTTCTGATCGCCCGAGAAGCCGCGCCCAACGAACGTGGCACCCGCCGAAAGCGCCAGCGTGATGGGGTTCACGGGCGTATCCATATTGCCGTAGGGATTGGACTTGGTTTTCATGCCGATGCGGCTGGTGGGCGATGTCTGCCCGGTGGTGAGACCGTAGATCTGGTTGTCCAGCACGAAGTAGTTCAGGTTGATGTTGCGGCGCATGGCGTGGACGAAGTGGCCGCAGCCGATGCCGAAGCCGTCGCCATCGCCGCCCGTTACCAGCACGGTCAACTCGTGGTTCGCGAGCTTCAGGCCGCTGGCCACCGGCAGCGAACGCCCATGCAGCGTGTGCATGCCGTAGGTGTTGATGAAGCCGGGGAAGTTGGACGAGCAGCCAATGCCGCTGACGGTCGCCACCTGGTGGTTGGGAATCTGCAGCTCGACCAGCGCCTTCTGCACCGCCGCGAGCACGCCGAAGTCGCCGCAACCGGGACACCAGTCGGGATCGACCTTGCCCTTGAGGTCCGCCATCACCATGGGCTTGGGAGCCGTAATATTGATCGTCGCCATTGTCGATTCTCCTTAAACCATCACTTCGTGGGTTGGCACGGAAATGGTCGTCGTTCCGGCAAGCTGTTCGCGCACCGCTTCCACAATGTGGTGCGGCATGAAGGGCTCTCCATCGTATTTGCGGATATGGCCGTCGGCTACGAAGCTGGTTTCGCTGCGCAGATAGCGGGCGAACTGGCCACTGTAGTTGTTCTCCACAATGATCGTGTGCTTCGCTTTGCCGAGGATATTGAGGATCGCATCGCCGTGCAGCGGAACCAGCCAGCGGATCTGCAACTGATTGGTGCTGATGCCCTGTTCGGCAAGTTGGGCGCGCGCTTCTCGAATGGTTCCGTCGGTCGAGCCCCAGCCGATCAGCGTAACGTCCGCATCGGCCGGACCTTCGAGCACCGGCGCCGGCACTGAAGCTTCGATACCGGCCATCTTGCGCATGCGCTTTTCCATCATGGCGCGGCGCTTGGCGTGGTTGGTGTACTCGTCCGAGATCAGCACGCCGTTCTCTTCGTGCTCGTCGCTGGAGACCACGTGGGTGAAGCCGGGGATGCCAGGAATCGCGCGCGGTGAGATGCCGCTCTCGGTGATTTTGTAGCGGAGATATTCTTCGTGGGCGTCGCCGTTGGAGGTGATGAGCTCGCCGCGATCGATGGGCGGATTGAAGTTCAGCAGTTCGGGTTCAACGCTCAAGCGGCCCTCGGAGAGCAGCAAATCGCAGAGCACGATTCCCGGACACTGGAACTTGTCGGTGATGTTGAAGACTTCGGGCATCAGCGTAAAGCAATCGCCGATATCCAGCGGCGCCGCGATCACGCGCGGGAAATCGCCGAAGGCCGCGCCCAGCGCCTGCCACAGGTCACCCTGCTCGGTCTTGGTGGGCACTCCGGTAGACGGGCCGGCGCGCATGCAGTTGATGGCCACCACGGGAATCTCGGCCATGGCTGAGAGGCCGAGGCCTTCGGTCATCAGTGCGAAGCCGCCGCCGGAGGTCGCGCACATGGAACGCACGCCGCCGTGGGCCGCGCCGATGGCCATATTGATGACGCCGATCTCGTCTTCCACCTGGCGCACCATAATGCCGGCCTTGCGCCCGTGCGACGCCATCCAGTGCAGCACGCCGGTGGAGGGGCTCATGGGATACGCGCAGTAGAACTTGCATCCGGCGGCCGCTCCGCCCATAGCCAGGGCGGCGTTGCCGCTGAGCACCGCGTAGCGCTTGTCAGTCATCGGCAGCGGCCGCTCGAAAGGCTTGAAGTTGGCGGTAGCGTACTCGTATCCGGTCCGCGCCAGATCCACATTTTCCTTGATGACCGCTTCGCCCTTCTTGCCAAACTGAGCCGCCAGGACGCCTTCGAGTACGTGGAAGCCCACGCCCATCATGCTGAGGGCCGCGCCCATGGCCAGCGTGTTCTGCGCGACCTTGTTGCGAGTGATATCCGCCATCGTGCTCACAGGCAGCGGGCAGAGCTGCACGCCGTCGGCGGCTGCGCCGGGCTTGATCAAGTCAGCGTTGTAGATGCAGGCGCCGCCCGCGGTGAGCAGGCGCAGATGGCGGTCCATCGTGTCCTGGTTAAGCGGGATCAGCAGGTCGATACCGTCGCCCATGCTCTCAACCGGGTCGACTCCGGTGCGGATGGTGAGAAAGGTATGGCCTCCGCGAATGATGGACTGGTACGCGTTGTAGGCGTTCAGGTGCAGCCCGCGCCGGCTGAAGATCAATGCGAAGATGTCACCCGGTGTGGCAACACCCTGACCGGCCGCGCCGCCAATACCGATGGCGAAGGTCTGACTCATAAGGTCCTCTCCCAGCTGTAAGATGGTAGAACGTTCGGCGAAAAAAATTGCCCAGCAAGAATTGCTCCTCTTCTGGGTGGAAACTAGAATACACGAATCCCGGCAGAGTCGGCTCGGAACGGCGAAAGGCCGCCTTGTTCGGCCCTGCATCCCCCATTTATTAGGCGAAGAACCTATCGGCCGGCCTCGCCCATATGCCGCACCGTCATCTGCAGGATGCGCGCGTTGCGGGGTTGGTTGCAGGCGAACACGATCGCGTCCGCAACCTCGTGCGCCTCCATCATGTAGGAGTTCTTGACGCCTTCTTCGGTGCGGCCTTTGCCCACAGCAAACTCGGTTTTGACGCCTCCGGGAAAGATGGTGCCCACCTTGATGCCGTACTTGCGCAGCTCGCCGTCCAGCGCCTGCGCAAAACCCGCCTGGGCGAATTTGCTGGCGCAGTAGACCGCCTCGCCCGCATAGCCCTGCAAGCCTGCGACGGACGAGATAAAGAGGATCTCGCCGCCTTTCTGGGCGATCATGACGGACGCAGCGTGGCGGGCGAAAAGGAAGCTGCTCTTCATGTTGGAATCCATCAATGCGTCATACTCTTCCACGCTGGTGTCGACCAGGTTCTTGTAGTTCCCGGCCCCCGCGTTGTTGATCAGGATGTCCAGATGGCCGAACTGCTTCACAGCCAACGCCACGCAGTTCTGCGCGGTCGTCTCGTCCGCAGCGTCTCCGGCGAGATACACCGCCTTGCCGTCGCGCGCGCAGATCAGGTCGCACAGCTCGCGCAGGCGTTGTTCGCGGCGTGCGGTGACAACGACGTGCGCGCCCTTTTCCGCAAAGGCCAGCGCAGTCGCCCAGCCGATTCCCGCGCTGGCTCCGGTGATAAGGGCGGTTTTCCCTGCAAGACTGTTCGCATCCGGCATGACTCACGGCTCCTGAAGCGGAATGGTTGGGCAGGCCCGCACATGGACGGGCAAACCCATAGGAATGCTACCATTCCGCCTATGCCCAGCTTCGACGGTGACGAACGTCGCACGAGCTCCGCGCCGGTCGTGCCAGCGTTGGTTCAGGCGCGCGGCCTGACCAAGGAGTACCCATGCGAGGGAGGAGTGATGCGCGTGGTCGACGACGTCTCCTTCGCCATCGCGCCCGGCGAGACCCTTGGCCTGGTCGGCGAGTCCGGCTCCGGCAAGAGCACCGTGGCGCGGATGCTTCTGCGCCTGATTGAGTCCACTGCCGGCGAGATTCGATTCGAAGGCCAGCCGTTGCCGCCCGCTTCGTCTGCCCGGATGCGCGGCCTGCGCCGGCGCATGCAGATCGTCTTCCAGGACCCATACGCCGCGCTGAACCCGCGCATGCGTGTCCACGAAATCCTGCTGGAGCCGTTCCGAATTCACCGCGAGCCGCCGCCCGAAGGCACCCAGGCGCGCCTGCGCGACCTCCTCGACTCCGTCGGGCTCGACGAATCCTCACTGATGCGCTATCCGCACGAGTTCTCGGGCGGCCAGCGCCAGCGCATCAACATCGCCCGCGCCCTGGCGCTGCGCCCGCGCTTCCTCGTCCTGGACGAGCCGGTCAGCGCATTGGATGTCTCGGTCGGCGCACAGGTCATCAACCTGCTGCGCGATCTGCAGCGCAAGCTGGGCCTCACCTACCTGTTCATCTCCCACTCCATGCCGCTGGTGCGCTACCTGTGCGATCGCGTCGCCGTAATGCAGCGCGGGCGGCTGGTGGAGATCGGCGACTGCATGCAGGTCTGCGAGCAGCCGCACAGTCCCTACACCCGCCAGCTCATCGCCGCCACTCCAGAGATGCCGGTTGCGCCGACTCGCCGACTCGCTGACTCGCTTATCCCCGACTCGTTACAATAGAAAGCGAATGCTTTCCGGCCTAAGTCCGCACTATCCCTATCTTTGGCTGGTCGCGACCTCGTTCATCGCAGGATGGATCAACGCTATGGCAGGCGGCGGATCCTTCATCTCCTTCCCTGCGATGCTCGCGATCGGCGTCCCGCCAATCCAGGCCAACGCCACCAACACCGTGGCGCTGTGGCCGGGCCAGGTCACCTCGATCTGGGCCCTGCGCACCGATCTGCGCCGCGATCTGGTTGCCGTGGTCCTCTCCGCATCGATTCTGGGCGGCGTCGGCGGCGCGGTGGTGCTGCTGATCACGCCGCAGATCACCTTCATGCACATGGTCCCCTGGCTGCTGCTGGTGGCGTCGCTGCTGTTCTGGGTCAGCGGGCCGATCTCACGCTGGCTGCGCCGCCGCACGGAAACGCCGCACGTTCCGCAGAAGCCCTCAATGCCCGTGCTCTTTTTCGCAATCATCCCGGTCACCTTCTACATCGGCTATTTCGGCGCCGGTGCCGGCTTCCTGCTGATGAGCGCGCTGGCACTCTTCGGCATCGAGGAGATGCACCAACTCAACTCGCTGAAGGTGCTCGCCGCGGGCACGTCCAACTTCTGTGCGGTAGTCACTTTTATCTTCGGCGGCGCCATCGTGTGGCACTATTGCATCGTCTCCATGGTCTTCGCCGCCGTAGGCGGATACGTGGGGGCGCAGTATGCTCGAAGGATGAATGCCGAGGTGCTGCGCACCATCGTGGTGGTCACCGGCTGCACCATGGCCGCATACTTTTTCTGGAGGCAGGCATGATCCCCGCCCCCACCGTAGAGCTTCGCGCAGGAGTTTGAGTCATGAGCCACGAAGGAATCCGCATCGTCAGCGGCGAAGAGGCGCAGGCTGCCGGCCAGCAGGACGTACGCCTGCCGCCGGATGCCGTCACCCCGCTGAAGGTCCGCGTGAAGAAGAGCGAGGGCACCGGCGTCGAGATTGACTGGCGCGATGGCCACCAGAGTTCGTGGAGCTTCCGCTGGCTGCGCGACGCCTGTCCGTGCGCCACCTGCCACGAAGAGCGCGAGAAGAGCGGCAGGGCGCCCGGCGAGCCCAAGCCCAGATCCCAGGCCCTGCTCATGATGTACCAGGAGCCTCCGCGGCCGGTCGAAGTAAAGCCCATCGGCAAGTATGCGCTCGGGTTCAAATGGAACGACGGCCACGAGGCCGGGATTTACTCCTGGGACTACCTCCGCCGCGTCTGCCAATGCCCTGCCTGCCGGCCGCCGCGCGCCTAGCCGGGGACGCCCAGCAGCCGAAGCGCCTCATCCACGGTCGCAACCACCAGCACGATCTCCCGCTTCTGCTGGCTCAACATCCCCTGTTCGACGCAGTGGTCGAGAAACTCCAGCAGCTTGTCGTAAAAGCCATTTGTGTTGATCAGGAGCACCGGCTTGGCGTGCAGCTTCAGCGTCTGCCATGCCAGTACCTCGAACAGTTCCTCGAACGTCCCAAACCCTCCGGGCAGTGCGACGAACGCGTCCGACCGCTCGCCGATCAGCGCCTTGCGCGTGTGCATGGTGTCGGTAATGTGCAGCTCCGTCAGCCCATCGTGTGCGACCTCGAGATCCACCAGCACCGTGGGGATCACGCCAACCACGCGGCCGCCCGCAGTCAGGGCCGCCTCGGCGACAGCCTGCATCAGGCCTACCTTTGCGCCGCCATACACCAGGCCGATGTTTCGCTGGGCCAGCGCGCGGCCAAGCTCACAAGCAACAGTTCGATACACCGGAGAGGACCCATCGGCGGACGCGCAGAAAACAGCAACGTTCTGAATCATCCTTTGAGGATACCAAGCCTCAAAAGAACGCCAGCCGCCGCGGCCTTGCGGACGGCTGGCACATGCGATCCACCGCGAAGCATCGTTACCTGATTGTGAGGGTGGTGTTGTCCAGAGCGGCCGAGACCTCGGCAAGCAGTTCGCCGGCCGTATGCTTGTCGGTCGCGGCGTTCACCACAATGCGCGTGCCAACCGCCAGCTTCAGCGCAACCGACTTACCTGCATCGAGCGAGACAATTTCGTCGCCAACCTTCAACTGCAGCGCAGAGCCGGAATCATTGCGCAGAGCCACTTTCACGGTCTTGCTCTTCGCAAACATGGCGTGACCGGGCGATGGGACATTTGAGGAAACGGCGCAAACAGCGGGGGCTGCACCGAGACCCACGATAGCGACAGCGATAGCAACTGCCGACCAAACTTTCATAACACCTCCGGGTGTTCGGGGAATTCGGCGGGATTCGCTGCCATGGTTCAGCGAAACTCGTCGTACCAGCCTCTACGCAACCCGTTCCGCTCCGGTTCCAATCAATTTTGTAAATAGATTGTCTCAACTTGGTCATTCGCTATCCACCGCCCAGCCTATTAACATAGAGAGTGGAGTGCCCGCCGTGTCCCGCCTTCTCGACAACATGAACCCGCAGCAGCGCGAAGGCATCCAGGCCGTCGATGGCCCCGTTCTGTTGCTGGCCGGCGCGGGCTCGGGAAAGACCCGCGTCATCACGCACCGCATCGCCTATCTCATTGAAGAGCGCGGTGTTCGCCCCGACCAGATTCTCGCCGTCACGTTCACCAACAAGGCCGCCACCGAGATGGCCGAGCGCGTGGACAAGCTCCTGGGCCACAGCGCGGTCGCCAGGCCGCTGCTTTCCACCTTTCACAGCTTCTGCGTGCGTGTGTTGCGGCGGGACATTGAAGCCTTGCGCGTCAACAACTCAGGCCTCACCCGCACCTTCGCCATCTACGACGAGGCCGACCAGCAGGCCGTCGTCAAGACCGCGCTCAAGCGCCTGGCCATCGACGACAAGCAACTCAAGCCGCGCGTCGCGCTCGGCCGCATCAGTTGGGCCAAGAACCACATGATCGATCCGCAGGAGTACTTCCTGGCCTCGACCAACCCGATGGAAGAGAAGATCGCGCACATCTTCGAGATCTACCGCAAGGAACTCTTCAAGGCCAACGCGCTCGACTTCGACGATCTGCTGCTGGAGACCGTACGCCTGCTGAAGGTTGCGCCCGAAGTCCGCGAACGCTACAACCGGCGTTACAAATACCTGCTGATCGACGAGTACCAGGACACCAACCGCCCGCAGTACGAGCTGATGAAACTTCTCGCCGGGCCGGCCCATAACGTCTGCGTGGTCGGCGACGAGGACCAGTCCATCTACAGTTGGCGCGGCGCCGACATCCGCAACATCCTCGAGTTCGAGAAGGACTTCCCCGAGGTGCGCACCATCCGCCTGGAGCAGAACTACCGCTCCACGCAGATCATCCTGGAAGGCGCATCGGCCGTGGTCGCCAACAACATCCAGCGCAAGGGCAAGACGCTCTTCACCACGCGCGAGGGCGGCTCGCTGATCGGCTACTACGAGGCCCCCGACGGCGAGAACGAAGCGCTCTTCATCGCCGACCGCATCCAGCAGTATCTGCGCGAGGCCGGGCAAAGCGATCCCGACGTCCCCCCGCGCTGTGCCGTGCTCTATCGCACCAACTCGCAGTCCCGGCTGGTGGAAGAGGCGCTGCGCCGCTATCAGATCCAGTACCACATGGTCGGCGGCTTCTCGTTCTACGAGCGCGCCGAGGTCAAGGACATCCTCAGCTACATGAAGCTGGTGCTCAACCCGCACGATTCGATCGCATTCGCGCGAGTGGTCAACTCGCCCGCGCGCGGCATCGGCAAGACAACCATGGAAACGCTGGAACGCATTGCCCTGACCGCCGGCCTCAGCACGTGGGACGCGGTCGCCCGCGCCACCAAGGAGCAGCTTCTGCCCGCACGTGCGCTGCAGGCGCTCGCGAAGTTTCGCCGGCTTATCGAGGACGCGCGCGCCATGCTCGGCCCCAACTTCGCGGACAAACTGACCGCCGACCTCGCTCCCGAAGGGGACGCGGCGGAGCAAAATGGAATCGAAGCTGCTGCGAGCGTGGACGCCGCAGAGCTTAATCCCGTCGAAATCGCGGTCGAGTCCGACGAAGATGATGTTGCCGCCGCCGAACCGGACACCTCCTTCGACACTAGCTTCAACTTCGGCTTCGACTTCGGCCCCAGCGAGGAGATCTCCACCATCGCGCCGGAGAACGCCGCAGGAACCGTACACTACGACGCCTATGACCGTTTGGACCACGCCGACAGCGACGATTGGTACCTTTCGGATGCGCAACTTGACCGCCTTAGAGATAAGGTCGCGCGATTGGAGGAACAGGCTCGCAAACTCGGAACGTCGGCTCCTGAACTAAACGTCACGACAATCACCAAGGGTTGGTTTCGCGTCCGGATTATGTTCGATCCCCAGGAAACCGGCGGCTGGAGCATTGTGGCGATGAAAGGTACGCATCTTGATTCCACTGATTTTGGCGTTCTGAAGGGGGAGCAGATTCCCCACAACATCGATTTCTCGGGCTGGGACTGTGACCTGTGCAATAGGCAGATCGAGCGGAAGCAACTATTCCTTCTTCGCAAGGGTAGCGAATACGAGCGCGCTGGCAGTACATGCATCGAAAGATTCAAGAACATTCGACCACGCATCTTCCAATTCCACAGCGAGGCGAAGGATTCTCTGCGGACGTGGCTTTCGCAAGAAGGAACTAAGGAAATCCCCCAATCGCGCCCGTCTCTCTATTCGCTTGCGGACTCAATTAGAGGCGTACAGCAAAGCAAGTCGGAAGCGACCGACGTCCAGCCGAGACAAGTTGCCGCACCGTTCATTCTTGCAACCTTGACCCCAAGATCACCGATGGGGTCTCTCGAAAGTGGCCCGCCTCCGGCCAATCTTGCCGAGTTCAACCCGTTCGCGCCGGTCGTGCTCAAGCGTGGCGCAAATATCACGCCGGAGCGGGCCGCCGAAATCCTGATGGCTGATGAGCGCGATGCCGGCGCCGGGGGCTTCCGCAAACCCGGTGACGCGGCCACGCTGCCCGAGCTCATCAAATTCCTCAACGACCGTTCCGGCTACATCCGCACGCTCGAAGAAGAGGCCACGCCCGAATCGTTCTCGCGCATCGAGAACCTGAAGGAGCTCGCCAACGCCGCGCAGGACGCGCAGGAGCGCGGCGAAACCCTCTCCGAGTTTCTCGATCACGCCGCGCTCGTCTCCGACGCCGACTCCTATTCCGCCGAGGCCCGCGTGACGCTGATGACGCTGCACGCCGCCAAGGGTCTCGAATTCCCGCTGGTGTTCATCGCCGGGATGGAGGAGGGCCTCTTTCCCAGTTCGCGCACGCTGGTCGATCCTGGCGGCCTCGAAGAGGAACGCCGCCTCTGCTACGTCGGCATGACCCGCGCCATGGATACGCTGATCATGACCCGCGCCCGCTACCGCCGCCGCTACGGCTCCGACATGCCGGACTCGACCATCCCTTCGCGCTTCCTTGAGGAGGTCCCGTCGCGCCTGATCGAAGACCTGGGCAGCCCCGCGCCGCGCCCGCAGTTCTCCGGCTCGGCGTACGCCACGCCGTATCCCCAGCGCAGTCGCTTTGGCCGGCCTATTGGCGGCGAGGAAGGCGACCGCCATTACAGCTACGAAGACGAAGACCAGAGCGCCAACCCACCGGCAAACCGCCGCACCGCCTCGAAGTTCTCCACCACGCGCGTCGCCCCGGGCTCGCGGCCTGTTTCGACCAGCGGCTCCGTGGATAACATCGCAAACTTCTTTGCGGCGCGCGGACAGAAGTTCGCCCGGCCCAAACTCGACATCCCCGAGCCCACCGGCAAGACCGGCCTGCGCCAGGGTTCGCGGGTGCGCCACCCGAAATATGGCGAAGGAACCGTCTTTCGGCGCGAAGGCGAAGGGGATGATGCGAAGATTACAGTACAATTTCAACAGCACGGCGTAAAAAAGCTGGTGGAAAAGTTCGCCCAGCTTGAGGCTCTTTAGAGGTTCGCGCCCTGTACCCCATCTTCAGGAAAGTACACCTACATTCATGGCAGATACCAAGAGCATCACCGACAAGTTGGAGCGCAAGAAAGTGAAGCGCGCAGCACGCAAAGCGGCCCCCGCGAAAGGCAAGCGCACCGGCGCTCGCGGAGAGAACAAGGCCAAGGTCAAGAAGGCTGCACGCGGCAAGTCGAAGCGCTAACGCAAGCAGAACCAGGGCGCTCCCGGCTCGGCTCGCTTCTTGGGGCCTGGGGCGCCGCTTTCCCTTCAAAATCGATTTGCGCCGGCCATACTCTTAAGACTTCGCCTACAGGAGTTCGACGCTGTCCAGGCAAATCTTCGCCACCAAATCCATCGACAAGCTGATCTCCGACTCGGAGCTGCCGCAAAACTCCATGCACCGGACGCTGGGCCCGGTCTCGCTTACCGCGCTCGGCATCGGCATCGTCATCGGCTCGGGCATCTTCACCGTCATCGGCACCGCCATTGGCGGCAACCCGGCCAAGCTCGCTGACTGGAAGGGCTCGCCAATCATCGACCTCATCCTGCACCACGGGGCCGTCGCCGGCCGCCCCGGCGCAGGTCCCGCTCTGGCCATCTCGCTCGTCATGGTCGCATTCGTCTGCGCGTTCACCGGCCTTTGTTATGCCGAACTCGCCAGCATGATCCCCATCTCCGGCTCCGCCTACACCTACACCTACGCCACCATGGGCGAGTTGATCGCCTGGATCATCGGCTGGGACCTCATCCTCGAATACGCCTTCGCCAACATGAGCGTCTCGGTCGGTTTCGCGGCCCACATCGTCGACCTGCTCGACTGGCTTCACATCCGCCTCGACCCCAAATGGCTCTCGCCCGCGTTCCTTCCCCAAGGCCTGCAGGACCTCGCCGGCCACGACATCTTCCCCGTAGGCTGGCATCGCGGCTTCGATATCCCCGCGTTCCTCGTCGTCTTCATCCTCACTGTCGTGCTGGTACTCGGCATTCGCGAGTCATCTCGCACCAACAACATCATGGTGCTGATCAAAATCGCAGCCATCCTGGCATTCGTCTTCTTCGGCATCTCCTTCATCCATCCCTCCAACTACCATCCATTCGTACCCAACGGCTTCTCGGGAATCCTCGCCGGCGGCTCCATCATTTTCTTCACCTACATCGGCTTCGACGCCGTCTCCACCGCCAGCGAAGAGTGCCGCAACCCGCAGCGCGATGTCCCCATCGGCATCATCGCCACCCTCATCGTCTGCACCGTTCTCTATCTGGGCGTTGCGCTGGTGCTCACCGGCATCGTCCCCTGGCGCACAGTGGCCGGCGACGGCGCCCCGGTCGTCAACGCCCTCAAGCGCCTCTCGCTGGAGCCCGGCGGGCACCGCCTCCACTTCGTCCGGCTCTTCGTCCTCATCGGCGCCCTGATGGGCATGATCTCCTCCATCCTGGTCGGCCAGTACGGCCAGGCGCGCATCTGGTTCGCCATGTCACGCGACCGCCTGCTGCCCGACGCCTTCAGCAAAATCCATCCCCGCTTCCGAACGCCGGCCTTCTCCACCATCATCGCCGGCATCCTCGTGTCCATCCCTGCGGGTGTCTTCGACGTCGGCTCGCTGGCCGAGATGACCAACATCGGCACTCTGTTCGCCTTCATCCTCGTTTCCGTCGGGGTGCTCGTCCTGCGCCGCAAACAGCCCGAACGCCACCGCGGCTTCCGCCTTATCGGAGGCCCCATCTTCCCCATTCTCAGCATCCTCTGCTGCCTGTTGCTGATGGCCGGCCTACCCGCCATCACCTGGGTCCGCTTCTTCGTGTGGCTGATCATCGGCCTCTGCGTCTACATCTTCTACAGCCGCAAACGCAGCGAGTTTTACAAGGCATGAGCAAATCCAAACGTCCGCAGACAATCACAGCCGCCCAGTTCCTGGAGGCAATGTCTCACCTCAAGCGGCCCAGCGACAGCGTCCGCAAACTTCTTCGTGCGCACCTCAACTCGAAGGGACGCGTTTCGACGATGACCTTGCTTGCGGACGCTGCAGGATACACCAGCTTCAGCCCCGCCAACCTCCACTACGGAGGACTCGCCCGCCGCATCGGCAAACACCTCGCCATCTCCGAGCCATCAGTCATCGTCCCCACCGCGTCGGATGCCTATCTCTCGCTCGTCGGCGACTTCATACCACCGGAGGAAGTCACCAATGCCCATTGGCTGCTGGTGATGAAACCCGAGTTCGCCGAAGCTCTCCAGGCTTCGCACTGGCTTGATTAGCCCATTGCCGAAGCGCTCCTACAGCGCCTCTTTGAGTTTGCGCCGGTACTCGACAAACGCCTCGCGCCCCTTCGCGGTTAGACTCAGCAGCGTCTGCGGAATCTTGCCGCGATAGGTCTTCACCACCTCCACATAACCCGCCTCCTCCAGACGCGAGAGATGGCTGGACAGCGTGCCCTTGTTCATCCCGGTTTCGTGCTGAAGATACAGAAAGTCGGATCGCTCGACAGCAAACAGTAGCGCGACGATCATCAGCCTTCCCGGCTCATGAATCACGCGGTCGAGCTCCGCAATCTTTTGGATATGCTGATTCATTCGGCCACCCGCACAGGCGGTTGCGTGTGTTGCAGATAGAGCACGAAGCTGATGGCGCCGGAGATGAGCAGGATCGCGCCATAAAGCACGATGGTGAGCAGCCATGCCCCGGAGCTTCTTTCGTCGAGCGTGGCGACCGCTGACGCGCTCCCCGCCACTGCCCCGACCACGCCCGCTGGAAGCACTGCAATCGCCACGGAGCAGACTGCCATAGCCGCAGCCGCGGCCAACTTCCAGCGCACCGCGCTAACCATATGCAAGACGTAGAACACCACAAAAACCAACCCAATAAGAGCGACAGGCGTCGTCAGGCCCCAGTGTGAGCCGTCGATCTTCCAGTGCGTTCGGGCAGCGAGGTAGAGGCCCAATGCGGTCAGTAGTGCCGTAGCGCAGCCGAGCACGAGCGCGGACAACCGCGTGCTCTTCAGGTTGCGGTATTCCACGAAGCCGGTACGCGGATAGGTAATGTGCTTCTTGATCGCCTTGCTTCCGTAGTGAATGCCCAGCAGCATCAACCCCACCCACATCACGAACACATCCATCCGGTGCCAGATGGCGCCGGCAGGGGAGCGCGCCTGTAGCCAGCTCAGCAGCCCAAATCCAAGCAGCATGAAGGCCATGCCTAGCTCGCCCACGCCATCGACGTTGTTGTAGAGTTTCGGCCGTTGCAGAATACTTTCGATCTGATCCATATTCGTGCCTCTTTCGTTCGGCAAAGTTCTTGGGAGAGACAGCGCCGATCTGCCTCTATTGTTTATACCAACTAGTTTGCTCTACCAACCACAATCTGTCAAGAACAAAATTTGAGGGGAAACCAAATCAGGCCAAATCAAAGGAAGGCCAAACAAAGGGGCCCCGGATTCCCACAACCCGAATACAATCAGACGCATATGGCCCGCACCTTCCTTACTGCCGAGTGGCGCAAGCTGATCATGGCGCAGTATCAGGTCGATCCCGCGGTCCTGGCGCCGTGGCTCCCGCCCGGCCTTGAACTCGATCTCTACACCGCCGGAGATATCCCCCGCTGCTATGTCTCGCTGGTCGCGTTCCACTTCGACCGCGTCCGCGTGAAAGGCGTCTCCATTCCCTTCCACAACAGCTTCGAAGAGGTGAACCTCCGTTTCTATGTCGCCCGCACAATGCCGGACGGGACACGCAGGCGCGGCGTGGTCTTCATTCGCGAGTTTGTCCCTCACGGCGCCATCACCTTCATCGCCAACCTGCTCTACGAGGAGCCCTACTTGACGGTGCCCATGAGCCACAGCATTCACGCCATGCCGCATGGCCTGTTCGTGAGCTATCGCTGGGGCCATCGCAGCAACTGGCAGCGCCTCACGGTGGAGGCCTTGCCTAATCCGCAGCTGATTGAGCCTGGAAGCGAAGAGGAGTTCGTCACCGAGCACTATTGGGGTTATACAAAGCGAAGCCGCGGGCCCACCTCAGAATACGGAGTCCAACATCCGCGTTGGACCGTCTATCCGCTTCACAAGTTCGGGATCGAAGTCGATTTCGCCGAATTCTTCGGGCCGGCCTTCGCACCGCTCAATCAACAGAAGCCTGCGAGTGTTCTCCTCGCCGAAGGCTCTGAAGTCGCCGTATCCACCGGCACCCGCCTCCCTTAGCTGGACTCAGACCACAAACACCATCCGCCGCCCGCTTTTGGCTCGTCCCCACGCCGCCTCCACATCGGCGAGCGCCACCGGCTCCGTGTCGATCTTCAGCCCCGTGGATGCGGCCGCCGCGCACATCGCCGTCAGTGCCTCCACAATTGCCGCCGCCGAAAGGCTGCCCAGTCCGCTGCCCATCAGTTCCACGCCGGAACTGCGCAGCCAGTCCCCTTGCAGGGAGATCGCTTCTCCGCTGATCGATCCGATCTGGACGTAGCGAATTCTGTGCTCACCCTGAGGAGCGCCGTGCCCCTTCGCTGCCGCCAGAATCAACTCTGCCGACGCCCCCCACAGGTAATCCAGCACCACATCGACGTCTGCCAGTGCGGCGCGGAACGCCGCCGCCAGCGCCTCATCCGATTGCCGCAGCCAGATGGTCTCGTCCGCGCCCAACACCCGCAGCTTCTCCAGCGCGTCCGGCTCGCGCCCGGTCGCAATCACCTTGCGCGCGCCCAGGATCTTCGCCACCTGGATGGCCTGCTGCCCAGCAACGCCGGTAGCGCCATTCACCAGCACTGACTCGCCCGCCTGCAACCGCGCCCGCCCCATCAGTGCTCCCCACGACGCCAGCCCAGGATTGCCCAGCGCGGCCACCGTGACGTCGTCGTCCGCCTCCGGTAGCAGGATGGTCCGGGTCGCTGCTGCCACACTCCACTCAGCCATCGCGCCAAACGGCGCGGGGGGCCCGAAGAAGTACACCCGCCGTCCATCGGGCAGCGTGCCCACGCCGTCGAAGCCCGGCACGAACGGCAGCTCGCTGCCGCTGCTGTAGTGTTTGCCGCTGGCCTGTCCTTTCACCAGGTTGCTCAGCGCCGCCGCCCGAACCTTGACTAAAACCTCGCCCGCACCCGCGACCGGCTCGCGGAAGGTCGTGTAGCGAGGCGGCCTGTCGAAGCTCTCCACCACAGCTGCTTTCATGGCTGACTCACCCTCCCATCCCGCACCCTGAGCCAGCGGCGCATTTCCCACAGAATACCGCTGCCAAACTGCGCGGGAACCACATTTGGTACGGGATATCCACGAGTTTCTGATGAAGAGTGGCCGAACCCCCTTGCCTGACAGGCGCACGCGACGCATACTCGCAGTAGAAGTCCCGGACGAGCATTCGCACGGTTCCTGTCGAGACCAATACGTGACCCGATATAGCCGTCAAGACGTTCTGAGAATCCTGCATCTGCGAGCGCGTCAGTTGACCGCGTGGGAGCAGGCGGGACTGATTCCCGCCAACGAAAACTATTCCTTTGAAGATCTCGCCCAGTTGCGCACCCTGCGCGCGCTGCGAGCCACGCGCATCACCGCGAAGAGCATACGCGAGTCGGTCGAAGCCATGCGCAAGGCCGCCGGCATGGGCAATCCGCTGATCGAGGCCAGCGCGGTCGGCCATGGCTCGCGGCTGGCCTTCCGCCACAGCGGGGCGCTGGTCGAGCCGCTGACCCAGCAGCTAGCCTTCGACTTCGACGCCGCACCGGAGCGCCCGCTGTGTATCGTGGGGGCCGCGCACGGCCATCGCGCGGACATACAGGAGATGTTCCAACGCGCGGTGCAATTGGAGGAAGACCCCGCGACCCTGCCCGATGCGGCGGAGATGTATCGCAAGATTCTGGCGCTGCGGCCTGGCTATGCAGCGGCAGCCATCAACCTGGGCACCATCCACTACAACCTGCGCGAGTTCGCAATGGCCGAGCAGCTTTACCGCCGCGCCACCGAGGCCGACCCCGAGTATGCGCTCGCGTTCTTCGACCTGGGCAATGTGCTCGACGAACTCAAGCGGCTGTCCGACGCCATTGCTGCCTACCAGCGCGCCATCGCCCTGGTGCCGCAATACGCCGACGCGCACTACAACCTTGCGCTGGCGTACGAGCGCCAGGGGCACCGCCGCCGCGCGCTGACCCACTGGCTGAACTACGTGCGGCTGGACCCCGTCGGCCCCTGGGCGAATCACGCCAAGGCACAGGCGAAAAAGATCCTGAGCACAGAACGGCTCTCCATCGTCAGCCGCGCCGGTCGCCTGGTGCAAGCCGGGTAGAGCCGCATTCGGCGCCGCGCGAAAACAGTTGTGCCCGCGGCGTCCTCGTGTTCTCATCGTCCTGTTCATGAAATAACGATTCGTGATGTGTCGGCCCGCGAAGGCCGCAAGGAGCAAGCCCATGCTGTACCACGTCTCACGCAACGGACAGAACTACGGCCCCTACACGCTGGAAGATCTCCAGCGCTACGTCGCCAGCGGCAATGTGCTGGCAACCGACCTCGCCAAGAGCGACGAAATGCCGGAATGGGTCCCCGTCTCGCAGGTGCTGGGCGCGTCCATGCCAGCCAGCCCTGCTCCGGTCACCGCCTATGCGGGCGGAGCGCCCGCGTATCCTGCTGCGGCAGCGCAGTATCCTGATCCGCCGGATCTCCACTGGGCGCTGGTATTGCTGATTGGCTTTTTTTGTGGGGTGTTCACTATCGTATGGATGATTGTTCAGGCGGCGTGGATGCGCAAGGTCGACCAGCGCAGCAAAGCCCTCTCCTACTACATCGCCGGACTCATTGTGAACTTGGTCATGATCGGGGCGATCGTCGCCATGGTGATGTCGATGTCAGGCGGAAATGGAACTCCCTCCAATAGCATCGCAGCGCTGTTCGTCGTGTGCGCGCTCGCTAGCTTCGTCCTTTTCCTCATGGCCATCTTCAACATGCGCAGTTCGATGGAAGAGCACTTCAACGGCCCGGAACCAATCGGCCTCAAGCTCAGCGGTATTATGACCTTCTTCTTCAACGTCTTATACTTCCAGTACCACTTCACCCGCATCAACGATATCAAGCGCGCAGCGCGCTACAGAGGCGCAGCCATCTGATTGCGGCTCTAAATCTCAATGCGCTCTTCCTGGTGCTAGGGCGCGCCGCTCACGCATCTGTCGGATTCACCGCCGGATTATGCCAACTCTCACCCGGCCCAAGGATCGCGTCGGCTTGTTTCGGTCCCCAGGTGCCGCGCTTGTAGACCTTGACCCGATCGTGTTTCTTCAGCACCGGGTTGACCACCGCCCACGCCGCCTCCACCGCATCCTCGCGGGTAAAGAGCGCCCCATTGCCGGCCATTGCATCGCCCAGCAGCCGTTCGTACGGAGCTTCCTGCCCGGTCAGTTCCTCGCACAGGAAAAGCTCCCGCTGCTCCCCGATATATTCCTTCCCCGGAATCTTGACGCGCGTGGCGAGCGCGATCGCCGCGCTGGGCGACTGCCGGAAGCGCAAATAATTGGTGAGGCCATTCTTCGGAGCCGAATCCTCGAACAGCCGCTGCGGCGGCGGCTTCAACTCCACCATAACCTCGGTTACGGTATCGGGCAGATACTTCCCCGAGCGCAGATAGAACGGCACACCGTCCCAGCGCCACGAGTCGATGAAGAGCCGCACCGCGCAGAAGGTCTCCACGTCGGAGTTCTTCGCCACATCCGGCTCCTGCCGATAGCCCGCGTACTGGCCGCGCACCACATCGACCGGTTTCAACGGCCGCATCGCCTCGAAGATTTTCGCCTTCTCGACCTGCACCGCACCGTAGTCCCGCGTCGCCGGCGGCTCCATCGCCAGCAGCGCGACCATCTGGAACAGGTGGTTCTCGATCACGTCCCGCAGGCAGCCCGCAGTCTCGTAGAACCCTCCCCGGCCCTTGATGCCGAAGTTCTCGGCCATGGTGATCTGCACGCTGGCCACGTAGTTGCGGTTCCAGATGGGCTCCAGAAACGAGTTGGCGAACCGGAAGTAAAGGATGTTCATGATCGCTTCCTTGCCCAGGAAGTGATCGATGCGAAAGATGGAATCCTCCGGAAACACCGCATGCGCCACGCGGTTCAGTTCCTTCGCCGAAGCCAGATCGCGCCCAAACGGCTTCTCCACGATCACCCGCGCGTCCTTTGCCAGCCCGGTCTTGCCCAGGTTCTCAATCACCGTCTCAAACAACGAAGGCGGAATCGCCAGGTAGTACGCAGGCCGCTTCGCACGACCCAGCGCTTGCTTGATTGCCGCAAACGTCGCCGGGTCTTTGTAGTCGCCGCTGACATAGCGCAACAACGACAGCAGCTTCTTCAGCGCGCCCTTGTTGTCGATCCCGCCCGCTCGCTTCACGCTGTCCGTTGCGCGCCGCTGCAGGCGCTCCAGGCTCCACTTCGGGAAGGCGACGCCGATCACCGGTACCGTTAGTTCCCCGCGCTTCACCATCGCATACAGCGCCGGGAAGATTTGCTTATGGGCAAGATCACCGGTGCAGCCAAACACCACCAGCGCGTCCGAACGCGGCACAGCCATCAGGCATTCCCCTTTTCCGGTGCAGTTTTTTCCTTGTGCCCGCCAAACTGGTAACGCAGTGCGGACAGCAGCTTGTCGGCGAACTCATCCTCGCCACGCGAGCTGAAGCGCTCATACAGCGCCGCGCTCAGCACCGGCGCCGGCACGCTCTCGTCGATAGCCGCGCGGATGGTCCAGCGTCCCTCGCCCGAATCCGACACATGTCCGCCGAAGTCCTTCAGGTCCGGGCTGTCGATCAGCGCCCGCGCTGCCAGGTCCAGCAGCCACGAGGCCACCACGCTGCCGCGCCGCCACACCTCGGTAATGTCGGCCAGGTTCAGGTCGTACTGGTAATACTCCGGGCAGCGCAGCGGCGTCGTCTCCGCATCCACCGCCTCCTTCTCCTTGCCGGCGTTGGCGTTGCGCAAAATGTTCAGTCCCTCCGCGTACGCCGCCATCATCCCATACTCAATTCCGTTGTGCACCATCTTCACCATGTGGCCCGCGCCGCTCGGCCCGCAGTGCAGATAGCCCTGTTCGGCGGTGCCGCCCATCTGCTCACGTCCTGGAGTGCGCGGAGTGTCCCCAATCCCCGGCGCCAGGCTCTTGAAGATCGGATCAAGCCGCTGGACCACGGCATCCTCGCCGCCGATCATCAGGCAGTAGCCCCGGTCCGCGCCCCACACGCCGCCGCTGGTCCCGGCGTCCACATAGTGAATGCCATCGGCCTTCAACTCCCCTGCGCGCCGAATGTCGTCGTGGTAGTACGAATTGCCGCCATCGATGATAACGTCGTCCGGCTCCAGCAACGGAACCAGTTTGGCCAGCGTCTCATCCACGACGCCCGCGGGAACCATCAGCCACACCGCCCGCGGCTTCTGCAACGTCTTGACCAGTTCGTCGAGCGAGCCCGCACCGGTCGCGCCCTGTGCAACCGATGCCGCGACCGCCGCCGCAGACATGTCGTACACCACGCAATGGTGCCCGGCCTTTTCGAGCCGCAGCACCATGCTCGCTCCCATTCTGCCCAGCCCAATCATGCCAAGTTCCATGGTTTTCCTCTCGATGAGCGCCGTTTTTCCAGCACTAACTCAGATGCCCCAGCTCAATACCAGGACCGAATGCCCAGGCAGAATGAGCGGCCGGCGGTCTCAGCATTTCGCTGGAGGATAACAAAGGACTAGGCCGGTTCGCTCACCGCATCGAACCTGGATTGGGTTGCTTCGCGGCCGGAAGCATACTGCCGCGGCCACCAAAGCGTGAACCGCGTTCCTTCGCCGAGCTTTGATTCCACCCCGATGCTACCGCCATGCTTGGTCACGATATGCTTCACCGTCCAAAGCCCCATGCCATTCCCGCGCATGCCCTTGGTACTGGCCCCAAATTGAAACAGCGTTGGCATCACGGCGGCGTCGATCCCGCAACCCCGGTCCGCAACTACAATCTCCACCCCGGCCGGTCTGCCGGTGAGGGTAACCCTTACCTGCCCAGTGGTCCCTGCCGACGCCTCGCATGCGTTGCGGACCAGGTTCAGCAGCACCTGACGGACCTCTCCGGGAAACCCTTCAATCGTCGCATCGCCGGAACTGTCAGTTTCCAGCGTGACCCTCTGCTTCTGGATCAGCGGGGCCAGCAGAAACCGCACAGATTCCACCAAGCTCGCCAGATTCACGGGTTCCGGCTCGCCGCCCTGGCGGAAAAACGACAGGGTAGACCGCGAAAGGTCGATTACACGGTTCGCCTCTTCCGCCGCCGCCTTGGCCAGAGTCACCACCTCGGGCGTCGCTGCATCCGACGTGCGGATCAGGTAGAGCGCGTTACGGATCGTCTCCAGCGGACTGTTGATCTCATGTGCAAGCACCGTCGACATGCGGCTCCAGTCTTCCAGCTTCTGCGCGGCCAGCAGACTCTCCCGCATCTGCCCCCGCTCCTGCTCCGTGCTCGCTAGCCTGGCGGCATAATCATTCAGGCCAAAGCTGATCGCCGAAGACCTCCGGATCAGCATGATCGCAACGTAGCCGGACAGCACGGCGGTGACGATATTGGTGCACGCGTCGATCCAGAAGACCGGGATCCAGGTGGTGACCACCTCCATCAAGTGGGTCGAGCCGCAGGCCACGATGAAGAGCGCGAATCCAATCAGAAAGTAGGCCCAGTCGCGGGCCACGATCAGCCGCGTTCGCCTGAGCAGCACCAGCAACGTCACACAAATGCTGACGTAGCTCAAAAAGGTGACCGCATTTGCAATCACCATGGTCCATATCAAATGCGGGGCCGCAGCCCAGCAAACCGCGTGCGGCATCAGCGAGACATCGTCAAACATTTACGGAAACCTTTCCGCTTACCCGGAGAGATCGCCAACCAGCACAAGGTAGCATGAACACCAAGGCTCTATCCAGTCGATAGATACGCGCAGCTTCACCGGTATTGTGCCCCAGCCTGCCGCCTGGCCATGAAAATCGGTTCTAACCTTGGATCATAAGACGAAAAAAGGCCCGGACGTGTTGTCCGGGCCCTCAACTTCCCTGAAAACCGAAGCTGCCTACGCCTGGTGCCCCTCGGCAGCCTTGGTTTGCGCTACCGTCCAATCCGCCGCGCCAACCTTGAAGCGTGCAAACCGGCGAACCGTAATGTTCTCGCCGAGCTTCGCCACCTTGGTAGCGATGATCTGCGCGATGGTCTGCGACTGGTCCTTGATGAACGGCTGGTCCAGCAGGCAGAACTCCTCGTAGAACTTGCCCAGCTTGCCCTCGAGCATCTTCTCGATGATATTCGCCGGCTTGCCGGTCGCGGCGGCCTGCGCGCGGTAGATGTCCTTCTCGCGCTCCAGATCCGCCTCGGTCACATCTTCGCGGCTGACGAAGCGCGGATCGGTTGCAGCAATATGCATGGCGATGTCGCGCAGCAGCTCCTGGAAATCGTCGGTGCGCGCCACAAAGTCCGACTCGCAGTTCAGCTCCACCAGCACGCCGATCTTGCCGCCGGCGTGGATGTACGTGCCTACCGCGCCCTCGTTGGTGGTGCGGCTGGCCTTCTTCGCCGCCGACGCCATGCCGCGCTTGCGCAGCACCACGAATGCGGCCTCCATCTCGCCCTTGGCCTCCTGCAGCGCCTTCAGGCAATCGCCCATCGGCGCGCCCGACTTCTCGCGCAGTTCCTTTACCTGCTTGGCGTCAATCTTCACAGCGGTCTCCGTAGTCATTGGTCTGTTCCTTCTCCTGATGCAAAGCCGTTAGCTGTTAGCTTGTGGCTTTTAGCTAAAGGCTAACGGCTGAAAGCTAAAAGCTGCGTTTACGCAGAAAGAGCGTGGAGCGGATCGTGCCGGCCTCCACGCTCTCGTATTGAGAAATATGGAGTCTTACGCGCCGGTCGCGTGGGCCGGCTCGGGCTCGACTTCTTCCTCCGTGGCAGCCACCGGGGCCTTGCGGATATTGCCGCCCAGCACCGCCGCCAGGTCGACATTGTCGTCGTCCGCTGCCTCGTCGGCCGATACCGCCGCGATGCCCGCGGACTCGTGAACCGTGTCGACGCCCTCTTCGCCCTCTTCGCCAACGTACTCCGGCGCAACTTCGGCCGGCGTCACATCCGCGACCTCGGTCGCGAATGCCTTCTCCGTGACCATCTGCACGCCTTCTGCAGCCGAGTCCGCAATCTTGGTCGTGAATAGGCGGATCGCGCGCAGCGCGTCGTCATTGCCGGGAACCACGTAGTCCACCATGGTGGGATCGCAGTTCGTGTCCACCACCGCAACCACCGGGATGCCCAGCTTGCGCGCCTCGGCGACCGCAATGGCCTCGTTGTTCGAGTCCACCACAAAAATCGCGTCCGGCAGACGCTTCATGCTCTTGATGCCGGAGAGGTTGGTCGAGAGATGCTTGCGCTCCCGCTCCAGCTTGATCACTTCCTTCTTGGTCAGCAGGTCATAACGCCCGTCGGTGGACATGTCGTCGAGCTCCTGCAGCCGCTTCACCGACTTCTGCACCGTTACCCAATTGGTCAGCAGCCCGCCCAGCCAGCGGCTGTTGATATAGGGCATGCCACAGCGGTTCGCCTCTTCGGCAATCGCGTCCTGCGCCTGGCGCTTGGTCCCGACAAACAGCACCAGCTTGCCCTGCGAGGTCAACTCGGTCACGAACTTCGACGCCTCTTTGAACATCTTCAGCGTCTTCTGCAGGTCGATTATGTAAATGCCGTTGCGTTCCCCGAAGATATATTCCTTCATCTTCGGATTCCAGCGTTTCGTCTGATGTCCGAAGTGGACGCCAGCTTCGAGCAGTTCCTTCATGGTTATGTTTGCCATTCATTCTCCTTGGTTAAGGCAGCCAGGTGTCGGTCTGAAGTTCAGCCGCGGCGCTGGTGCCCGGATTAATCCCTCGTAAGGGAGATTTGACTCCTTGCCCCGAATCGTCTCCGGTCCGGGGTTGATGCTCGTTTTCAACTGACAACCTGCAACCGACAACTAGCGCTTCGAGAACTGGAACCGTGCGCGCGCGCCCTTCTGTCCGTACTTCTTGCGTTCCTTGCCACGCGAATCCCGCGTGACCAATCCCTCGGCCTTCAGCGCCTTCCTCAGCTCCGGGTTGAACTCCATCAGCGCGCGCGCAATGCCCAGCTTGACCGCGTCGGCCTGGCCCATTACGCCGCCGCCGCGCACCGTGGTGACCACGTCAAAGGTCTCACCGATATCCGCGATGCCCAGCGAGCGCTTGGCCGCCGCACGCTGCTGCGCGGTCACAAAGTACTCCTCGAACTTCTTCTTGTTGACCGAGAACTCACCGCTGCCCGGACGCAGAAACACACGCGCAATCGACGACTTGCGCCGCCCGGTTCCGTAATACTGCACCAATTCCGCCATATCGCTCCCTGAATCCTTCTAGCTGATCGCCGATAGCCGATCGCTGACAACTGAAATCAAATTCGCTTGGTCTTCCTGTTCCCTGTTCCCTAATCCCTGTTCCTAAGCCTTGCCTTCGAGCGCCACCGGCTGCTGCGCCAGGTGCGGATGATGCGGCCCCTTGTAGACCTTCAGCTTGGTCGCCATCTGCCGGCCCATCTTCGACTTCGGCAGCATGCCTTTGATCGACTGCTCCACGATCGCCTCGGGGCGCCGTGCCAGCAGCTTCACAAACGACTCTTCGCGCAGCCCACCCGGAAAGCCCGTGTAGCGGCGATACAGCTTCTTGTCCGCCTTCAGACCGGTCAGCACAATCTTCTCGCAATTCACCACGATCACGTGGTCGCCCATGTCAATGTAGGGCGTGTACAGCACATTGTTCTTGCCTGCCAGGATCGACGCCGCCTGGGTCGAAAGCCGGCCCAGCGTCTTGCCGGTCGCATCCAGCACAAACCACTTGCGTTTGATGTCCTTGCCGCTCGGTATGGTGGTGGTGTTATTCATAAATCCGCGTTACTCCCTGATTCTGCCGTCTTCCTTCTCCAGCCCGGCGTGGTACGGAAGAGATGACTGTTCAAACAGCGTGAAACTGCACCAGACGACCGCCGCAACCCGCGCCGGAACGCCAATCCTTTGCTCCCATACGAGCGGCACAGCGAATCGCGGGAATAGAGCCTTACTTCGCTCCCCTGCTCAAACGCGGAAAAGCCGGACCGCCTGGGATACCAACGATACGCACATTGCTTGGTAAGTGGGTGCTTTAGGGCGGCCCGTCTTGCTCAGAAGCTGCTCCCGGTCAATCCACCACGGTTGTCCCATCCTGCTGCATTATCTGGGCATGCTTCGCCGAAAACGTGCAGACGCGGGACTGCGCGAGCTTCCAGAATAGCCGACTGAACCACCCAAGTCAACGCGAAATCCGTGAAAATCCCCCGCATCCCGGCCCCAGCCGCCGCGCCAAAGGCGGTGGCCGCCCCAACTCCTCAGGGTTCAACCCGCCCGGCAGGCCCCGGCGACGCCACCGGATCAGGACGCGCCTGCCACAACCTCTTTTCCCTAAACCGCGCCGGCCGCAAACTCGGCCTGCAGCGGAGGAACCACCGTCCCATCCCCGCGTACCTCGGTACTCTCTACGTAGAAGTACTTCAAGTCCGCGTTGCCAAACGACGTCGTGATCGCGACATCCGCCGCATCCCGTCCCGTCGCCATCAGCACCCGCCCTGGCCGGGCCTCGTTGTGGCGCGCGTCCATGGTGTGCCAGCGCCCGTCCAGCCACACTTCATACCATGCGCTGAAGTCTCCGGCGCCGGTATAAGGCCAGCGAATGTCGCCCAGGTATCCGGTCACATACCGCGCCGGAATATTCTGGCAGCGCGACAGGGTCACGGCCAGATGCTGGAAGTCGCGGCAAACGCCCACCCGCTCGGTGAACACGTCCATGGCGGTCTTGGTTGGCCTCGCGGTCTGGTAGTCGAATCGCACCTTCTCATGCACCCAGTCCCGGATCGACGACGCCCGCTCCCACCCCGGTTTCATCCAGCCGAACAGGTCATGCGCCACGGGCACAAACCGGTCCACCTCGCAGTACCGGCTCGGCAGCAGGAATTGCAACACCTCCGCAGGCAGCTCTTCCACCGGGGCCTGTTCTGCGTTTACGTTCGCCGGCTCTGGCGTCCCGTCCACGTCGATTGTGCTGGTCCCGCTCAACCGCACCAGTCCCGCGGGCGCGACGAAGCGCGAGCACCGGTTTCCAAAGCTGTCGTAATATTCCGCCGTTCCAATCAACTCGCCATATGCCGGAGCCACGCCCGGCTCCAGATGCTCAATCACCAGCACATTGCCGGTGCGCACATGCCGATCCAGCGACGGGTGCAGGTGCAGCATCGCGACCATCGCCGTGCGCTGCGGAAGCTGGAATTGAATGTCGAAGTCGGACTTGATCAGCATCGATTGCCCTCATTCCCCTCAAAGTTACTTCGAGTGAGATGCAATTATGTCAGGCAGGAGCAGTCTACCGCGGTTCATTCGCTGCGCATGACTGGCTCAATTCGCCCGGCAGCGCGGGCCCCAGTTCCCATCATGAAATGGAAACGGGCGGACCTTGTGGCCCGCCCGTCAAATGGTTGCCGCAAGCAGCTACTTGGCTGAGACTGCCTCCGCGACGCCGGCCTTCAGCGCTGCTGCCTTGTCCGTCGCCTCCCAGGTGAAGTCCTTGCCCTCGCGTCCGAAGTGCCCATACGCCGCCGTCGCCTTGTAGATCGGCCGCCGCAGGTTCAGGCTCTCGATGATGCCCTTCGGTGTCAGCGCAAAGTTCTTCCGCACCAGGGCTTCCAGCTTGTCTTCATCCACTTTGCCCGTGCCGAAGGAGTCCACCAGAACGCTCACCGGCTCAGCCACGCCGATTGCGTAAGCCAGTTGCACCTCGCAGCGGTCCGCCAGCCCTGCCGCGACGATGTTCTTCGCCACGTAGCGCGCCATGTATGCCGCCGAGCGGTCTACCTTGGTTGGGTCCTTGCCGCTGAACGCGCCGCCGCCATGACGGCCCATGCCGCCATAAGTATCGACGATGATCTTGCGCCCGGTCAGCCCGGTATCCCCCATCGGGCCACCGACCACAAACCGCCCGGTCGGATTGATGTGGTATTTGGTGCCGGCATCCAGCAACGCGGCCGGGATCACTGCCTGGATCACGTGCTTCAGAATGTCGGCCCGCAGTTCGTCGTTGCCCACCGTCTCCGAGTGCTGGGTTGAAATCACCACCGCATCCACCCGCACCGGCTGGTTGTTGGCGTTGTACTCAACCGTTACCTGGCTCTTGCCGTCGGGCCGCAGGTACGACATCAGCCCAGTCTTGCGAACCTCAGAAAGCCGGTGCGCCAGCTTGTGCGCCAGCGAGATCGGGGTCGGCATCAGTTCCGGCGTCTCATTGGTCGCATAGCCGAACATCATGCCCTGGTCGCCCGCGCCGCCCGTATCCACGCCTATGGCAATGTCGCCCGACTGCTTGTTGATCGTCGAGATCACCGCGCAGGTATTCGAATCAAAGCCGTACAACGCATTGTCGTAGCCGATCGACGCGATCGTCCCGCGCACCAGGCTCTGGAAGTCCACATACGCCTTGGTCGTGATCTCGCCCGCAATCACCACCAGGCCGGTACACGTCAGCGTCTCGCACGCCACCCGGCTGAACGGGTCCTCCGCCAGGCAGGCATCCAGAATCGCATCCGAGATCTGGTCGGCAATCTTGTCCGGGTGACCCTCGGTCACGGATTCACTGGTAAACAAAAAACGGTCGCGCTTCGCCAAAAGAACACCTCCATAGCATTTTGTCCGGGGAACCCCGCAACCCTACAATTCTACCCTTGCACCCCGGCTGCGGCCAAACCCCGCAGAGCCATCCGGCGAGAACCAGCCCCTGAACCGCGGATTCCTGCATCCGATGGGAAAGCGGCCCTCTGCGAAATCAAAGCCGGCGCCGCTTCTCACGCGGGTTAAACGAAAGACGGCGCCTGCCGTCGAAGGCAGGCGCCGTTCTGTCGACTAAAGGTTAGAAGTTAATCTTGCCGCCAACCTGCAGAATGCGCGGGTCACGCGTTGCCGTAATAGTTCCGAATGTGCTGCTGGTGGAGGTGGTTCCCACCGAACCCCAGTTGGTGTGATTCAGCACGTTGTAGCCCTCGCCGCGCAACTGGAAGGTCGCATTGCGGTAGAGCTTGAAGTTGCGGAACACGCCAACATCGAACCGGTTGTACCCCGGTCCGTCCATCAGATTGCGCTGTTCATTGCCCACCTGGAAGCTGGATGGCGAGGGTGCCATAAACGCCGTCTGGTTGAACCAGTGCAGTCTCTTCCTTAGCTGCACCTGACCATAGCCGTCGGTGGGATTCAGCACCACGTTCGGGCGCAGGCTCGCAGCGCTCGGTCCCAGAATTCCCAGGCCCGCAGAGTCGTTCGCCACACCGCCGTTGGTTTGATTGTTGTAGATGCTGGTCAGCCCTCCATAATTCACCGTGCTGCCGCCGGACATGGTGGCAGTAAGCGGCAGACCGGAGCTGACTACATAGATGCCCGTGAACTCCCAGCCGCCGAGAATCTCACCCACGACACCCTCCTGGTTGCGGTACCAGGGGAGGTCCCAGATTCCGTTGATCAAGAGAACGTCGTTGCGGTTGTAGACGCTTGGCCCGTACTCGGCCCTCAGGTTGTAGATGTTCTGCGCGGCCGTGGCATAGTCGTTCTGCGCATTGGTAAGCCCGCGGCTCCACGTGTAGTTCGCATCGATCATGCTCTTGCCGCTGAACTTCTTGGTGAACTTCACCTGCAAGCCGTTGTAGTTCGAATTGAAGATGGTCTGCACATCGTTGATCGCGGTGTAGCCGAGATACGGACGGATCTGATTCAGTGGCGCCTCGCAATTCTGGCTCGTAAAGCTGCCGCACCCTGCCTGCTGGGCGAACCCGATGTTCGTCTTGGTGAACGACCCAGGTCGTATCGTGTTGATGTCGACCACACCCTGCAGATGGTCCCCGTGTTCCCCGACATAACCTACATCCAGCATCATGGTCGGCGTGATCTCCTGCTGCATGTCCAGCGAGAACTGCTGCACATACGGCGTCTGGTAGATCACCGGTGAACCGCGCAGTGACGGCGGAGTCAGGTTCAGCACCGTCGTGCCGGAGACAGCGTTAACCGTTGCCGTGCCGTAGGTATCCGTTTGCACATACGGAGGGTTGTCAAAGATCGCCTGCTCGTACATGCTTACGGCCGAGTCGTCATATGCCATTCCGTAGCCGCCGCGCAGAGCCGTCTTGCCGTCCCCGAACACGTCGTAGGCAAACCCGAAGCGCGGAGCAAAATCATGCTTCTCTGCATGTCCCACTTCCGCACCCCACGGAGAACCATGGGTGTTGATGTTCGGTGCGCCGGATGGCGCGGTGTACGGGTAAGCCGTGGAACCTTCCGCACTCTCTTGAGCAATCAAGCCCGGGTCGCCCAGGATGATCCCGTTCAGCGGGTCTGCCACCGTGTTCGGCTGGTAGGCATTCAACCCATTAATGTTGGGGCAGTTGTTCAGCGTGTAGGTCGTAACCACACCGGTAGCGGTAAACGTCGTCACCGACGTCGTTTGTCCTGCCATCGTGCACAGGTTTCCGTTGCTGGCAATCGTCTCCTGGTTGTAGGGATTGTAGGTCGCGGGATCGAAGTTGCTCAGCTCGCCATTGACGTCGTACGGCTGACCGAAGTAGCTATAGCGTACGCCCAGGTTCAAGGTCAACCGTCGCGTCGCCCGCCAGTCGTCCTGCCCATACAGTTCGATCAGGTTCTCGTTGATATTGGCGACCGGCGCTTCAGACGCCTGCGTGAAACCGCCATTGGCATTGCCAATCAGGAAGCCCGCAAACTCCTGTTCGAACTGACTGGGAGCGGCAGCGCCCAGCGTTGTCAACTCGCCGGACGAAGGCGTAGTTCCAGACTGGTTGAAGGCGAATTGCCCCTGGTTGGCGGTACCAGTTGCGTTCTCATCCTTCTGATAGTGGTTGTAGGTCGCGCCGAACTTCAGCGTGTGCAGCCCGCGAATATACGTCGCGCTGCCGAATCCATTGTGGTTGCGGTTGTAATCGTTGTAAATGCCGTCGCTCGAGATCGACGGTCCAATTCCCGAAAACGAAAGGTTCGGAATCACGCCGATCGTGCCCACAAACGGCAGCCCTGGCTTGACGTCGGGAGAGTTGGCGCTGGCCACTTCACCGATCGGCGTGCTGATGACCGCACCCGAGCTAAAGGCGTAGCCCATATCGAAAAGCAGATTCGGTCGGGCCGCGACGGTCGCGTGTCCCAGTTGCTCAGTGCCCGGCGACCTGGTCGACGTCGTCGACACTCCGGGGATGCCGCCGCCGATAAACAGACCGCCGCCTTCCTGGGTCGGCAGGCTGTCATGCAGGTACCGGTAGAAGAGGTTGGTCTTCTTGTTCAGTGCGTAGTCGACGCGGGCCATTTCCTGCGTGTCGTTGGCAATGTTGCGAATATTGTTCACAACCGTATGCGGATCCAGACCGGCCGTGATATCTGCCGCGCTGTTGGGCTGGGCAACCTTGCTGTATACATCCTTGATGTACGCCAGCGCCGTCGGATCGAAGGTGGACAGGGTCGTGGCATAGGATGTCCCGCTTGCGCACGCGCCAGCCACGGCAGAGGTGCAAACTGCAACCGGCAACGCACTGCCGGGCTCGGTGGCAAAGTTGCCTGCCATTTCCGCGGTCGTCGGCACATACGCTGTCGCCACTGCGTAGGTAATCACCCTTCGGAACTCTTGCGAGTAGTAGAAGAATGCCTTGTCCTTGCCGTTGTAAAGATGCGGAATCACGATCGGTCCGCCCACCTTGAAGCCGAAGTCGTTATACCGCAATGGAGGCACCGGGGTGGCCGGAGGCGTCAGCTTGCTGAAGTAGTTGTCCGCGTTGAATATGTTATTGCGGAAGAACTCGTATGCGCCGCCGTGAATGTCGTTGGTGCCGGAGGCGGTCACCACGTTGACCAGCGCGCTGGCGCTGCGGCCATACTCCGCCTCATAGGTTCCACGTAGCGTCTGCACTTCGGCAATCGCGTCCACGCTGGGATACGCCAGAAGCGTCAGGTTCGCTCCGCGATCCACGTTGTCCGCGCCATCGATCGTCCAGTTGTTCGCCGTCGGGCGTCCGCCATTCACCGAATAGGCCACCTGGTTGGACGATCCCAGGGGGTTCGAAACTCCAATATAGACTTGGTCGCTGGTTGCATTGCCATTGGAAACGCCCGGCTGCATGGCCAGAAACTGCTCGTAGTTCCGGTTGTTCAGTATCAGTTCCCGAAGCTGCGTGCCGGTGATCAGTCCCGAGCTCTGGCCGTTTTCCTGGTTCACCCGCGCCGCATCGGCGACGATGGTCACCGTCTCCGTCGGGGCGCCAACGGCCAGTTTCTCGTCCACCTTCAACTCGTCGCTGGCGTTCAGCACAATCCCGGTTTCGGTCGCCGTCTTGAACCCCTTCATGGCAACCGTCACGGAATAGGTGCCGAGAGGCAGCGAGGTCGCCGAATAATACCCGGCCTTGTTGGTCGTCAGGGTCCGCTCGACAAACGCCCGGTCGGTGTTCGTCAGGGTCACGGTAGCACCGCTCACCACCGCCCCGGCTGCATCCACAACCGTCCCGCTGATGTTTCCTGAGACCTCTTGCGCGCGGGCCAGAACCAAACCCGTCATCAACAGTACAAACCACACCGCACCGCGAACCCAGCGTCTTGACAGCGTCATCATCATCTCCTGAAGAACTTACCCTACTTGCATCCGACGGGCTTTGCCGGCTTTGTTACCTGCGTTAAGCTTCAGCTCGCCGGCCCCCGGTTCACACAAATCCCGAAGGGCGGTCATGCCGTGAATGTAGCCCGCGATGGCAATCTGAACTTCTCAGCGCGCGGTTACAAACAATTTCAATCGAGGAAACAGTAAATTACCTGGACGGGCCATTGTCAACCCAAGAATTCAGTTCCACCCAAACCAGGGGCGCCGGAAGTATCCGGCGGTGGGTTGCCAGCCTCCAGCCGCACCATCCCGCCAGCGCGAGCGCGCCGGCCAGCAGCCCCATCCCGACCCTCCTCAGACCGGCGCGGCGGCGGGGTCCGCCCCGGCTATTCTTCACATTTTCGGCAAATGTGACCCACTCCATCTCGGCCGGGTCGCGCACACCGCTTGCGCGGCAACTTTCCTCAAATCGCCGCATCCACGCCCCTTCTTCCAGCCCCAGGGCCCCCAGGTAACTACGCACGAACCCCCGCCGGAAAACGCCCCCCGGCAACTCCCCCAGGGCCCCCGCCTCCAGGGCGCGAATATGCTTGGCCGGCACCTTGGTCGCTGCGCAGATGGTTTCCACAGCCACCCCGCGCTCTTCGCGTGCCCGCCGCAACTCCTCGCCGAATGCCTCCACTCCGCCCTCTCGCGCCATGTTTCTTTTTTTTGAGGTCGTACCCGCTCCATACCATAAGCGATCCCAGGCGCCAAATCAAAGGAATTTGCCTGATTTTACCCCCCGGAACCTGCCTAGACCCCTCCCTCGCCACCCGGAGCCTGCCAGCCCCGGAAGCACTCCCGCCCCACTGGACGAGCGCGTGCGCGTCCGATCCCGTTGGAAGCATCAAGGGATCGCGGGGAACCCCTGGTTCTTTGGCTGATGTGGGTTTACACATAAGGCTGAAGTCGACACCCCATAAGACGAGAGTCATTCCTCCTGAATGGTTTGTGTCGACTTCGACTTGCCTGACGCGGAGCTGATTTAGGAAATCATCCATAACCTCAATAACCTCCTCAACCCACTTGTTTTCCTCCATTTGCCTGCATGGAGGTTCTAGGTCTCCGCTGGCATATCCTCCATCCCGTGCATTACGGCAAGCTGCTGAATCTCGGCAACGGTGGTCTTGTCGAACGTGAGCCCGTTGCCGGCCTGGGATAACGGGCGAGTGCGCAGGCCGAGCTTCTTGAGCCGGTGGCCCACCTTCTCGGGGCTGAGCCGGATGGTTTCACCACGGGCTTCCAGCCGATGCCCTGCTCGCGGAGGCCAGAACTTCTTCCGTTCCACCTCTCTTGAGAGAAAGCGTTGGTTTCCAGACAACAACGACATAGTATGCAGACGGAGTTCCCTGGAACCAGGACCGTTATGAGCTTTTTGTCCGATCTGAAGGCCGGCTTGTCCGCGTCGGTGGGGCGATGCGCAACTGGAGTGGTCGCATGATCGCCTTCCTTTGCCGCAAGGGAGTCAACCGACGGATCAGAACACCAGGAACAGCCGAATCGGATACGCATGGCCTCTATGTGTGGGGTCCCAGCTTGAAAGCAGCGCTGGTCACACTAAAGTGGAATTACTCTGACCCAGAAAGCATTCTGCAAGGGATCGACGATCGGGAGATGGCGGCGTTCTAACTACCCTCGTTATTGCATAACAAGCCGGAAGTGGTCACCTCGATTATTCTTCACGTTTTCGGCAAATGTGGCCCACTCCATCTCGGCCGGGTCGCGCACACCGCTTGCGCGGCACTTTCCTCGAAACGCCGCATCCACGCGCCTTCTTCGAGCCCTAGGCCCCCCAGGTAACCACGCACGAACCCCCGCCGGAAAACGCCTTCCAAGGCCCTCGCCTCCAGGGCGCGAATATGCTTGGCCGGTACCTTGGTCGCTGCGTAGATGGTTTCCACAGCCACCCCGCGCTCCTCGCCTGCCCGCCGCAACTCCTCGTGAATGCCTCCACTCTGCCCTCTCGCGCCATGTTTCTTGAGGCCTACCCGCTCCGTACCATAAGCGATCCCAGGTGCCAAATCAAAGCGACTTGATCGATTCTGCGCACCCGGAACCTGCCTGGTCTCCGCGCTATTGCGCGACGAGGCGGCGGTTGGCCAGCGCGATCAGTATGTGGAATCTCCAAACGTATGGTCAGCACGCCCCAGAACAATCGGTGAAGGTCAAGGATGGATGGGAGTTAATTTGTAGAGCAGGAGCTGGTAGTGAATGCCGTCATCTCCGAAGGCTGGTTCGGAGTCGACAAACTGGACCGATTCAAGCCCCTGGAGGGCGGAGAGAGTTTCGGGTCCGACACCGTCGAAGTCAATAAACCAGCCCGGTTTGAGAGTCAGGACTCTGGTACGGAGTCCAACCGTGCCGAAAGTCTGGTTTACGAAGATGCCTGGCTCGTCGGTCAGGAGCGCCACCTGCTCGCTTGAAGCGCCCAGCACCACGCGATTTTTCGACGGATCACGATCGATAATGCGGTAGATTGCCGCCGACGCCTGGTAAAAGCTGTAGGACGGATTGCGCATCCAAACCAGCATGGTGTGAATCTGGCCAAGGCATGAGAAGAGAAGCACCGTGGTCAAGACGCCACTGATGAGGCATAACGGCAGTGCTCGGGACTGCGCCAGCACGGCGAGAGCCGATGCCAGAGCCATTGCGACCAGCGGCATGGGGACGACATAGTACCGTGTCATCAGCCAGCCGTGATAGGTAATGAACGCGCCGTATCCCGCCACTCCGAGAATCGATGCGACGAAGAGTGGCGATTGCCGATTACGGCGAACAAGCACGACCAGCAGGATCGCCGCGGTGGCAACGTAATAAAAAACAGGCCCCATGGTGGATCCCTCCTTCGCTACTGCCCACAGCGTGGATAGGAGGATGCGGCCGTGGATGCGGCCCCGGTTGATCGCGAAGAGGTTGTCGAAATCGGGCACCAAGCCAGCCCTTACGATCATTGCGCGATAGCCGACTGCGATAATCATGGCAACCCCGCCAGCGAGAGCGGCAGGCCGAACATACTCCCTGAAATTGAAGTGACAACGCGATGCCATCAGATAGAAGACCGCAGGCCAGAGGCACAGGCCGGGAGTCTTCGTGAATATCATTGCGGCGAGGAGCACACCCACCGCAAGACTGGGCAGCTTGTAACTCAGGTGGGAGTTGTTGCGAGTGATCGATGAGGCGGCCAACAAAGCCAGCAGGTTTTCGAGCGAGAGCAATGGCTCCACCGTGCCCAATCGCGAGTACGCATAGTAGAATGGGCAGCATGCGACTAGAAAGACGGCTCCAGCGGCAGCAAGCGGATGACTGTATCGCCTGACCAGCAGCCAGACAGCCACCAGGCTGGCGCCAAAGAAGGTCACATTCATCGCACGAAGCGCGACGATGCTCACTCCAGTGAAGTGAAAGAGTACCCCGGCGAATGCAGGGAAAACCGGGACCGCAACCGCGGGATTGAAGTCACCCGGCTCGAGCCACCCGCCCGAGAGATAATGGCGCAGGGCCGCACCGGCGTACCATCCTTCGTCGGTGGTGCGGGCGGGGTCGGGCCAGGGTGAGAAATGGGGGAAGTCTGCCTTCAGATGCACATAGTGCAGACCGAACAGCAGGAAGGATGCTCCCAGCAGCAGCGCACAGAAGAGTCGGCTGCAGTCAGCGTTGGAAGTCTGCATCAAGCCCCGCAACTTCAGCGCGATTCTGGTGTGAAGCGACAAGTCTGGAGAGTTCGCGCGCGAACCTTTCATTGGATGGCCAGCGGGACGTTCTTGTGGATCCTTGGCGTAAAGCTGGGAAAGAATCTCTTGAGCTTCAGAAAGGGCTGTTCCAGGCAATGGTAGCTAACCATGGCAGCAAGCACTGCCAGGGAGAACTCGAACAACGGATAAAGGCCATTGGCCACATTCACGTTATGGGTGACGGAGTTGACCAGCCGCGGCAGGGAATCTCGATAAAACGAAGGCAGCACAGAGTGCATGATGTACAGGCCGTAGCTGTAGCGGCCAAGGAACCTGAGCCATGAAGCGGTGCAGAAGCGCGTAAACCAGCCAGCGGGGTTCAGCATCAAGGCGACTAGGGACGCGAAGAACAGGGCATTAACGGTGAATCCGAACCTCAACATGGTGGGAGTTGTCCACTGGATACCGCGCAAGCCGAAGAAGAACCCGATCAGAGCCACCGCACCCAGACACGCAACCGGGCCGGCGAGCCTGAGAATCTGTTTGCGATATCCGTGGCGAACCGCCAAAGCGAGGATGCCCCCCATCAGGAGCGCGTCGGCCCGGCAGGCCAGGCTCACATAGATGACCTCGGGCGCGGTGTGGCGGCTTACGAGATAGATTCTGGTAGCAACTGAGGCAAGAGACAATACGACAGCTACTGGAATGAGGGTATGCGTGCGCTTGAACAGGAAGATGAGCAGCGGCCATACAAAGTAGAACTGCTCCTCGACGGCGAGCGACCAGAAATTCTGCAGCGTTCCGTGTGGACCGAAGAAGAAATTGAACCCGGGGTAGTGAGCATCAATGAAGATGCGATTGGTATAGGCAAGAAGGGGAAGCAGTTGATTCCCCCAGACAATGTGAAGGGCTGGCGCGAAGACGATAAACACCAGAACCGAGGCATAGTACAGCGGAAAGATCCGCAGGATGCGTCTCATGTAAAAGTTGCGGAAGTAATGCCGCGAGGCAAGTGTGTCCAGCAGAATTCCGGTGATCAGAAAGCCCGACAGAACGAAGAAGAGATCCACTCCGATCCACATGGAATCGACGAGCCGCTGTAACCATAACTCCCGTAACCAGACATGCGTTCTGACTCCCGCGCTAACGTGGGGCCTGAGGCAGTGATGCCCCATTACCAGCAGGATGGCGATGCCGCGGAGGCCGTCAAGTCCGGAGATGTGGGGTCCGCGAGGCGGAGCAGGTTCTGGAATGGATACGCTAAACGGCTCAGCCATGCCCCGATTATCAATCACCGAATCAAGGCTGTTCAAGTTTCAATTGTCGTGGTGCCGAGATCTAAACCGCCCCAGTCGCCATCTCGCGACAGACGAGGAAAACCGGTGGTTTTATCAACGTCAGGACCTCAGCGAAGGCAACCAGCAGCTTGGGGACGTCGTTGAACATCGGTTGTCCCATTGAGTATCGCTGCGACTGGAACGAGGCCGGGATTCGTGCGCAGCCAGAAGAAATTCAAGGCGCCAGGGATGTCCCTGCGATGGTTCACCGCCAATCACCTCTACATGCGTCTGGTACTATCGCCCCAACATGTCAGAGCTAGACCCCAAATCAGATTCATTCATCGATCCCGATGCGGCTCTGGCTCGCCGCTTCGAGTCGAACCAGCGCCTCCTCGTCGCTTTGGCTCTGCTCGCCGCTCTCTTCTGGACTGCCCTTTATCTCCAATTCAGCGTTGACGACGCCTACATCAGCTTTCGCTACGGCAAGACCCTTGTCGCCAACCACGTCTGGAACTGGAATCCCTGTGGCCTTCATGAAGAGGCCTACACCAGCGCCATTTACACCGCACTCGGCATTGTTCCCGCCCTCATGCACATCTCGCCGGCGCTCTTTTTCAAATTCTTCGGCCTCGTGTGCATCGCTGCCATGCTCTACCGGCTGCGCACCCTGGCCCTCAGCCGATACGCCTTTTTGCTCGGCCTTCTCCTCTTCGCATTTGATCCCTGGGTGTGGCTGCACAGCTGCTCCGGCCTGGAAACTCCGCTCTACATGCTACTCATCCTGGAGTTGGCAATCTGCGTCGATCGCGCCGTCTCGGTCTCCGCGCCCTGGGTCTACGCCGTAGCACTTCTGCTCCCGCTCACCCGCCCTGAAGGCGTCGTCTTCGCCGTGGCCGGGGTCTTCCTCTTCTGGCGGTGCCGAGGCTCATCGCCAAAGCGGCTGGCATGGTTTGCCGCAGCGGTCCTGCTCGGGCTCCTGTACTTCCTCGCGCGTTGGAAGTACTTCGGCCACCTGCTTCCCAATCCCTTCTACGTGAAGGTCAACCACGAATCCCCGCGTGCCATGCTCGGCCATCTGCTGGACAATCTCGACCAATTCAAGGGCTATTTTCTCACCCTAATTCTGGTCATCCTCACCGCCCGCAAGACCGCGACCCGCTGGTTTGCCCTCTGCGCCTTCGCGCTGATCTTGCTGCTCTACTCGCCCCACGACATGCCGATGAACTACGCGGACCGTTACTTCTTCCAGGTCTGCTTCCCGGTTATCGTCTTCTTCTTCATTGCCGAACCGGTCGCGCATTTCGCGCGCATCTCCGGCATCCTCGCTGCCGTCTTCCTGCTGGCCATTTCGCCGTCGAAAATGATCGACCTCATCAAGTACTGGCCGGGCTTAGTTCGCGCTCATGTCGATCTCGGCAAGCGGCTCGCCCCTTTTTCCGGCAACCACACCATGCTCGCTGGAGACGTAGGAGTCATTCCTTACTATTCGAACTGGGTGACCTACGACTTCACCGGCCTGGCAACGAACAGCATCGCCCAGCACGGAATTGCCGCTACCGGGCTCGAAGCCATGCACCCCGATCTCATCATCCTCTACAACGCCAAACCCGGCCCCGGCCTGCTCGAGGATCATTCCTGGTCCGGTCCTGAGCCGGCCGCGAGCAACATCGTGCAGTTCATCCGCGAATCCAGAGAATACGAATACGCCGGCGCATCCCGCGCGAACAACTTCTACCTCGTCGAATTCCTGCGCAAGGACACCCCCCAACGGGATCAGCTCCTCGCTGCAATCCAGGCGAACACGCAGAATTCGGAGAACACCAACTTCTCCTTCAGGAGCCTCTTGCTCCAGCATTACGTCCCGTGGACTGAATAGGAGCGACGATCCCGAGCGCCGAGGCCGGAGCAGTGTCCAAGCTGGTCCTCAGCATTCAGTGGCGATCAATCGGGCCTCGTAACGACAATGTCGTAACTAAAGCAGAGACTGCCGTCGGGCTATCATCAAGAGTTCGTCCCCATCGAGTTTGCCTTCGCGGATGGCTCTTATGTCGCTATTGTCCACTGGACTGCCAAACACCGCGCACCGTACGAAACCGCGCCGACGCGCCTCACCCTTTAGGAATTCTGGCGTCAGCATAAGCGGATGCACCTGGCCCCAATTCAGGTGATAGGCCTCAAAATGCTCTCGCTCCCGCTCTACGGCTCCGTTCGGGCAGTAGCAGAGAAATAGACCGCCGGGGCGCAGGACTTGCTCGGCGTCGTCAAATAAAAGGTTCGGGTTCGGCAGATGTTCAATAACGTGCGCCGAGAAGCAGCAGTCAATCGTCCCGTCCAGGGTGTGTAAATCAGTGACCATCGTGCACTGAAGCTTCTCTTTTGCATATCGAGCGCGCTCGCGACCGATTTCGTAAGAGAACACTTCGAATCCGGCCTGCCGCATCTGCCAGCTTCCATATCCCCAGGAGCAGCCAAAGTCAAGTATCCGCGAACCAGGATTCAGCCCAGCGGCACGGAGCGCCTCTATCCGGTACCCATAGTCCTTCTCTGTTCCGGCAAACCGATTGGCCAGCATGTTTTGTAGTTCGGCGTCGGATGGCAGGTCGGTGGTGAAGCCCTGTTTGTAGACCTCATCGGCGTAAAAGGCCTCTGCTGCGCCTGGATCATCCTTCGGCGTGCGAAACCGAAGGGAGCAGTTCCGGCATTCTCGAAGGGCAGTTACGCCATACTTGCGGCGAACGATGAAACTTTCGGTCCCTCCGCATGCAGGGCAGGCGTTCGCGGTCGGTCCACCACGGAGAGATCGCCTAAATGCCCATAGGAAGTATCGTGTCCGGCTCGCCATTTCTGCCATTCTATCTGACGTTACGTTGCTCTGATATCGAGCAACCGAATATCGAGTGACAGTTGTTCCGCTTCCGCCTAAACATGAATAAGCGACCGCAGAAGAGGTCCACGCGTCAAACAGCAGCACGTTTCTGGTAGCCCAATTCGTCGCTCAGCTATCGGATCGGAAGGCAGGACGGTTGAACTGGGCTGCATTCCGGAGAAACGCTCCACCTTGATGCGGAAGGCATCGGTGCGAAACCCGGTGAGCAAGGTAATCCCGAACGAGTAGGGCGATGGTTGAGAGAAGGACCACGAACGCAATCGGCAGACGGGTTGGGGAACCAGCGGCACGGGATGCGCCAATGGAGGCCCAGAGTAAGGGGGCGCCTACACCGCTGCGGGTGCTGCTTGCCCTCGCACTTCGGAGGCAACTAATGAACCGCCCCTTAAGCGCACCGCGGGTACAATTGCCCGTTCAATCGCCGGGGTATCATCGGATAGATGGACAACATCACCGACCCGAGGAATCCAGTTCCTACCAAAGGTGTGCCTCGGCTGCCTACCCTGAAGGCTCTGACCTCGGTTCGATTCTTCGCGGCGCTGCATGTTGCCATCTACCACCTGGTCAGACCGTTTTCCCTGTGGGGGCCGCTCGCGCCGATCATGAGCGCCGGTTATCACGGCGTAAGCTTCTTTTTCTTTCTTTCGGGCTTCATTCTTACCTACAGCCATGTTGCGGAGTACGAGCTCGGCCGCGGAAGCCCCACCCGGTTCTGGATTGCCCGCGTTGCCCGTATCTACCCCGTCTACCTGCTCAGCATGCTGTTCGCCGGGTATGTTGGATTCGGTCTCTTTCGTCAGCCGATCCACGTGGTGGCCTACATCGCGGACCTGCTGATGATCCAGTCCTGGTCGGTTCGCATCGTGAACTTTTTTCACGTGACCGCCTGGAGCGTTTCAGTTGAAATGTTCTTCTATTTCCTCTTTCCCTTCCTGCTTCTGCGTTTTCGTCCTGCAACGCGCGCAAGGGCCTGTCTCGCCGTGTGCGGCTACTGGCTACTCGCGATGGTTCCCCCTCTGCTGTGCGTTGTGCTCTATCCCAAAAGTGCGTTGGCGGAGATCCTCTTCCAGCCTGTCCAGGTCTTCCGTGTCTACCGCCTGCCGATTCTGGCCCTCCCGGAGTTCCTCGCGGGCGTCACGCTTGGTTGGCTCTACCTTCGCTTTCCTCCCGCTCCAGCACTCGCGAAATACCTCGCCCCGGTCGGGATCATTGCGCTGACAGCGGCCCTGTTTCAGTCGCCGCGTCTCCCAAATGTGATGATCAATAACGGCCTGTTTATTCCGCTTTACTCACTGATCATCCTCGGGCTGTGCGACCGTAACTGGTTGTCCAGGGCTCTCTCCGTTTCATGGCTCGTGCTGCTCGGGGAGGCGAGCTACTCGCTGTATCTCTTCCACTTCTTGTTCAACGACTGGACTGTCGAACGCTTTGGCGCGGGCAGCGGCCTCGCATCGGCAGTGTGGAAGCTCGCCGTCGTGATCCCTATTTCGGTCGCTCTGCACCTGTTCCTAGAGCGTCCTGCACGCCGCTCTATTCTGCAGTGGTGGAGCCGCCGCCAGGCTTCCCTTCGATCGACCCAATGAGATCGCGGTTATCCGAGGCCGAGATCGGCGCGCATCCTGGTCCACCGCTTTTCGCCTGGGTCTCCATGGTGCTCCGCAACCCCCCTCATCCACGCAACGGACGCTGTCTTTCCAGAGAATCTCTTGCGGCATCTCCTGTTACACTGGGCCAAACGTGTGCGCCTCCCTTTCCCAGAACGCGTCCCGATCGACCGCGTCGCCCTCTTCGCCATAGCGCTTTTCGTGGTCCAGTGGCTCGAGGGGACACCCCTCTACTTCCGGTTTGGCTGCGTCGTGTTCATTCTGATCGCCGCCTTCGCCTTCAACACCGCCGGCGGGCTCACCCGGGCCTCGGGCGTATACATTTTCTTCTATTCGACCCTGGTCGTCATCGTTGGCGTCTGCTATAAGGCCTTTCTCGGAGAACCGGCGCAATCCAATCTCCTCGACCCGCGCACCGATATCAAGGTGTACGTCGGCGGCATCACCGCCATGCTCGCCGCTATCATCGTCAGCAGCCGCCTCCGGCGGAAGTCCGGCCTGCTGCAGAACGTGCTGAAGGAATCGCAGATGTATCGCGCCTCCGTCGGCTGCATGCTCTTCGGCCTTCTTGGCGCGTCTGTTTTGTCGGTGCTGGGCACGAGCGAAGGTTCGCTGGAGAGCGCCTTCCTCCAGCTCAACCAACTCATGCCGCTGGGCATCATTATTGGCGTCATGTACGAGATTCGCCGCAGCGGCGGCACCCGCAGCATCAATCTGCCCACCCTGCTGGTCGCTGGCTATTACTTCTTGTTCTACGGATTGATCAATTTCTCTAAACAGGGAATGCTGATGCCCCTCGTTTGCTGGTTCTTCCCCGTATGCGCACTGCGATTTCGCCTCTCCGTCTTGCAGGTGCTTTCGGTTTTCGCGGTTGGCTTCCTCGTCTTCTACTACCTTGTCCCTTATTCGCAATACGGGCGCAGTTTGCTCAGTGAGAATCAGACCGCCAGTCAACGAGTCGAACTTGCCGTCAGGCTCCTCGGACACCCGAGCGAAACCCGGAGCGAATACGAAAACATCGCGGAAACAGGAGGCCTCAACAGCTACTACAACACACCGCAGGGCTTCTGGGAACGTCTGGAGTTCGTCTCCGTCGACGATCGCCTCATTGACGTCGCCGATCACGGCAAATCGTTTGGCCTGCTGCCCATCAAAGCGGAGTTCGTCAACGCAATTCCACACTCCCTGTGGCGGGATAAGCCAAATATTAATTTCGGCAACATGTATGCCCATCAGCTCGGAGCATTGTCCGAAGAGGATACTTCCACCGGAGTCTCCTTCAGCCCCACCGCTGAGGCCTACTTTATGGATCGTTGGGTTGGCGTCCTGGTCATAGCCCCACTCCTCTGGTTCCTGTTATTCGTCGTCTACGACTCCCTCTTCGGAGACCTGCGCGCCACCCCATGGGGCCTCCTGGCCGTCGCGCTGATAAGCCACACAGCACCCGAAAGCGCCCTCACTGGCGTGATCCATTCGCTAACCTTCGGAAGCGAAGTGTTGATCTTCTGCGCCTTGTTCACTACCTGGATCGCGCCCTTCCTCGCGATCCCAGTACTCGGCCCGGACCGCCGAGGAGTTGCGCCTCAGACTTCATTCAGATCCTCGTTTGATCCCCGGATTACACCAGCAGCTCAGGGCGTTGGGTCGGCCCCGGACTCCCCGGCCTGACCCAGGAATCGTGTGCTATACAGTAGGCATGCCCCCATCGCCGCCCGAGCAGACGCCTGAGCTCACGCGCATCCCAAGCTTGGACGGCCTTCGCGCACTCTCTATATTCCTGGTCGTCTCCCTGCACACGCTCCAGCGCTTTAGCATCAACCACCATGTCGGCTTGGGTTGGTACGCACTATTCAACGGCGGGCTTGGTGTCTCCATTTTCTTCGTGATCAGCGGCTTTCTCATCACCAGCCTGCTGCTCCAGGAAGAGCGCAAACGCGGCTCAATCAGCTTGCGCGGCTTTTATTTGCGGCGCGCATTCCGCATTCTTCCGCCCCTCTACTTTTACATTGGCATTGTCGTACTGCTTGGCGCCGTCGGGCGTCTCGATCTTAACCGCAGCGATATCGTCAGTTCCATGTTTTTCTTTCACAACTTCGCGCAAAACTCGACCATGTGGTCGGTGGAACACCTGTGGTCGATCAGCGTTGAGGAGCAGTTCTATCTGGTGTGGCCGCTGATCCTCTTCGCATGCATGAGGCGGCCCGGCATAGCAGGCCGCTTCCGTGCGGCGGCGTTTCCGGCGGTCATCCTGGCGATATCACCCATTGCAAGGACCTTTTTCGGCCATCAGAAGAACCCCTTGATGCACATCATCGGCGTCAAATACCTGAATTACGACTTCCTGATGTTCGGGTGTCTTGTAGCGCTGCTGCAGCATACCCCGAGGTTCGAATCCATATATCGGAAAGCAACGCGTGTCTGGTGGCTCCCACCCGCAGTTATGGCCATATGCAGCGTGCTTTGGGCGCGCTATGAGAATTACTTCACCCTCACTATCGGGTACACGCTGGCAGGGGCGTCCATTGCAGTCTTCCTTCTTTGGTGCACGCGAAACCCGTCCTCGGTAATAGGGCGGGTCTTGAACTGGGCTCCGATCGTAAAGATCGGGGTGCTGTCCTACAGCATCTATATCTGGCAGACGCTCTTCCTGCACGTGCAGGATTCCAAGGTCTTCGCACCGCTTTCCTTCATCGGCAGGTTTCCGGCCAACTGGCTCGGATTCTTCGCACTCGCCTGCTTGTCCTATTACCTGATCGAACAGCCGTCACTTCAGCTGCGAAGGCGTCTAATCAGCTCCCTCCATGTCTACGCCGCGAAGCGCCAGTCCGGTAAGGGCCGCCCGAGCCTGAGATAGACTATGGGCTCATGCCCCGCACTCGCCCGATTTCGTTATGACCCAGGCGCTCTTCGACAGATACTATCCCCGCGACCGCTTCGAAGGCGGCACGGCGCCATTCTTCCGACTCTGCCGTGAGAGGATTCCGCGCGGGACCCAGATTCTCGAAATCGGTGCCGGCCCATCCAACGAGTCCTCGGAAATGCTCAGCGGAATCGGCACCGTGACCGGGCTGGATATCGACCCTGACGTGAGAAACAACCGCTGGCTCTCGAGCTCACTCGTCTACAACGGCGGTCGAATGCCGTTTGCCGACGAATCGTTTGACGCCTGCAGTTCGAACTATGTGCTCGAGCACGTCGAGAACCCGGCGGAGCACTTCACGGAAGTGGCGCGAGTCCTCCGTCCCGGGGGCGTCTACTGTTTCCGTACGCCAAACCTGTTTCACTATGTCTCGATGGGCGCGCACCTGATGCCTCATTCCATGCACCTGCTCCTGGCCAATAGGCTGCGTGCCCTCGGCCAGGATGCGCACGATCCCTACCCCACGTGGTTTCGCTCAAACACCCCGGGAAGACTAAGCAAGCTCTGCCGCGCGGCGCAACTCGAGCCGCCGTCGATCTCGATGATTGAGCCGGAGCCATCCTACGGAAGGGCGCACGCCCTGCTTTTCTACCCCATGATGGCGTACGAGCGCATAGTGAACCTATCCAACGCCCTCGCCCGATTCCGGGTAACCATGCTGGTGGCGACCTGCAAGCCTCGGCACTAGCGGCTCATCTGGCATGGGCTCTTCAGGTGCAACATCTTCAGTGTTTGAAGCGCCACCCCACGGAAAGCGTTGCGCATCGTGCGCTTCAGTTCAGTGCGGTGAGTGATTGCGGTCTGCCGCTTGCGAAACCGCTTCTCCGCCGGTGGTTCGTGGCGAGCGATCGCCCATCCGCGTGGTGCCAGCTTGATGATATCCATCCGATGCCTGAGAGTGAATCGTTCCGGTAACTGCTCGGAACCGTACAGGTACTGCAATCGGCCAATCCCATCCAGGTGCAAGGCGTTGTCCAATAGCTCATGGGAATCGATCACGCTCTGCGCCTGGATGCCCCACATCCCGCCTCTGAAATGTGAGATTGCGCCCCGTCAGCCTGCCGAAGTCTCAGGCCGCTTACGCACCTTCACCTTCAACGCCCGAACCCCGGCGCAAACTCCCCACGGCTCAAGGTCGCGCACACCCATGCATACACACCAATGTCCATCGCGCTAGTAGAGGAAAGGTCGGATCGTCGTCATCATGCGTCCCGCCGCCCCCGAAGGCGTTCTGCGACAGAATCACATGCGAGCCGAAGCGCATTGGCGCCGGGTTGCAAATCTCCGCGCCATCCCCGGCCGTTACCTGGTCCGCGCACACTAGGTTCCACGGTGCCCGCACCTTCGAAGGCGGATGGGAGTGGCAGCATGGACCCATCGTCGCGCCGAAGCACCGCAGCAGGAACGCGCGCCATGCAGGTATTGTCCTCCATCAGCCCCGCTCCATCCGCGGCAATCTCCGCCGCGATGTTCACCGTGTCAGAGAGCAGCACTAGCTTGCGCACGCCAGCGCCTCAACCACCGCGATGCCTGAGTTTTCCTGGTGCGACGGCAGTGCAAACGCCCTCCTGCTTGTAGTCCCCCGGCCCATAGCTCCGCAGCACGCGGACCACCTCAGCGGGACCGCCTGTGGCCGGGTCAGCGTCGGAACGATGTGCAGAATACGCATGGTGTTTTGAAGAATTCCTGACCGCTCTACGCCTCAAACCTCGGTACAACCGAGGTCGGCGCCTGCGTTCGACAAAGTGGTTTGGTGACCGATGCGGCTGCTATATTGGGGATTGTTGCAACGGCAGGGACCATTTTCATGCCCGCTCGCCCGTGGTGATTGGCGAGGCCACCCCTTGGGGGTCGAAGGTTCATTAGACGGCTCGGCCCCCGCGGAGAGCCAATCTGCCGCGTAGAGGTTTTTCCCGGTCGATTTTTCTTGCTTCTCCCGTAAATCTTTCCCTTAGCAAGGGAGCATCGCCATTAACGGAATGTATCGCGGATATTATGAGAATTGGTGCCAAGCGATTCTGCAGGGTATTCTCCTACAATGCCGAAGACTGATCAGGAGCATCATCTACTCGCGCTGGATGGGGTGCGCGGTCTGGCTATCCTGTCGGTGCTCTGTTACCACTACCTTGTGGTGGGCAGTCTGCAGCCATCCGGCGTCGGCAAGTACTTATTGCCTGCGGCAAAGATGGGTTGGGCGGGTGTTGATCTATTCTTCGTGCTCTCCGGCTTCCTGATCACGGGCATCCTGCTGAACGCGCGCACCGCGACTAACTATTACAAGGCCTTCTACGGGCGGCGCGTGCTGCGCATCTTCCCGGTCTATTATCTGGCGGTGGCGCTGGTGTTCTGGGTGGTGGTCCCGCTGCAGCATCATGGGGGGTTCTTCGCACTCCACCCGGCGGGGAACTTCGGACCCCGTGAACAGCTCTGGTACTGGGTGAATCTATCGAACCTGCGCACGGCCTTCTACCCTCTACTGATCCCCATGCTGAGCCCTTTCTGGAGCCTCTCCATCGAGGAGCAGTTCTATCTAGTTTGGCCGGCGGTGGTACGCAACCTGCGCCTCCGGTCGCTTATGGTCTTATGCCTTGCCGGGATGGTGTTTTCGGCGGTGCTGCGGAACCTGCCCTGGATCCAGCACTGGAACAGTGTTTATGACAATCTGATCTACCGGATGACACCGCTGCATATGGACGGACTTCTGTTCGGCGGAGTGATCGCGATTCTGCTGCCCAGCTACGGCCACAGCCGGACCGCACGCAACCTGTTCGCCGCTCTCTTCTGGGGGTCCTTCGCCGGGCTGGTGGTTCTGGCGCGCGACCCGGATGGCCCGGTCATGCCCCGCGTGGGACTCTCCTTGCTGGCGCTCTTCGCGGGATCGCTGATCTGGCTTTGTGCCGCCCCAACGGGAAGCAAGACAGCGCGCTTTATCTTCTCGCGGAAGCCTCTGGTGCACCTGGGGAAGTTGAGCTACTTCATCTATGTTTTTCATGTCCCCATGTTCATCTACATCCCCATCCTGGGGCGGCACTTCGTGCGCGGATACATTGCAACGGGCCACCACCCCTACATGCTCCATATTCTGTTCGCGTCCCTCTCGTTCGTGGTTACCTACGCCTGCGCGGCGCTCTCCTCCAGATTCTTTGAGGGGCCAATTCTGCGCCAAAAACGCCACTTCAAGTTCCGTTTTGCCGCGCAAGCAGGCGATTCGGCCCACGCGGAACAAAGGGCCGCAGCCATGGCCCAATCCTGAACAGCCTAGCCGGAAACCGCCAGCCCCGCGCAGTGATCTCCGGTATAAGTAGAAGGAAAGTGCCAACCTGTCAGTTGGTGTGGGGGTGAAACCATGGCTGCAAGGTCCGGCAGCGAACAGCCGGGAGCGTTGATAGCTGCCGGCAGCGTCCGCGTATTGCTGATCGTGGCCCTGCTGGCCTCGTTCGTGTATATGGTCGTGAAAAGCATTCACTGGCCGCTGCTTGCCGACGCGCCGGCCATGCGCTACCTGAACTTCATGATCGATCACGGCTTCGCTCCCTACCGTGACCTTCCCGACCTCAACCTGCCCGGCTCCTATTTCTCCGACCGGCTCGCGGTGTTTCTGTTCGGCCCAAGCGACCTGGGATGGCGCATGTACGATATCTTCCTCATGGCGTCGGCGACCCTGGGGATGATCGCCATCGCCTTGCCAACCGACTGGCTCGCAGGCCTATTCGCCGGCGTTCTGTTCGCGCTGCTCCACGCCGCGGACGGGCCGACCATAGCCGGAGAGCGTGACCAGGTCATCGCGGTCCTGATGATCGTCGGTTATGCCTTCCTGTTTTACTCCGTGCGCCGAGGCAGGCCCGGCTGGATGGCCTTCCTCGGATTCTGCCTGGGCATGGCGGCAACGGTGAAGCCGACCACCGCCCCGCTGGGCTTTCTTCTGCTCGCGATGGTGGCAGTAGTGCTGCAGCGCAGGCGCGTGCGATGGATGCCGTACATGCTGTACGGACTGCTCGGCGCAGCCGCGGCAGCCGCGATCTTCTTCGGGTTCCTGCTCCGCCACCATGTGTTGGCGGACTTTATCGCAACCATTCGAAGCCTTGGCGGCTACTACGCTGGGCTCGACAGGGCAGCGAGGATCACCTTGCTGCGCGAGATTGTGCCCCGCCCCATGCGGCTGCTGTTCCCCATCGGAATAGCACTGGCTGTAATGAACCGAAAAAACTGGAATTGGGAGCGCTGGGCCGTGATACTAGGCGTTGCCGTCGGGGTCTGTTCCTACTACCTGCAGGGCAAGGGGTTCACCCATCATCGCTATGAGCTGATGGCGTTTAGCCTGCTGTGGTTCGCCATCGAGTTCGCGATTGCCGCCCGGAAAACAGGCGCGGCACGCATTCTGGCGCTGGCTGGCGTGGCTGTGGGGATAGTGTGGGTCTTACCGAAGTGCCTGGTCCAGGTGAAGAATGCCACCTACTCCAAGTTGTTCAGCTTCACCACCGATGCCGAGGCCGATCTGCGCAATATCGGCGTCGACCGGCTTCAGGGCAGGGTGCAATGCCTGGACATGACGGACGGATGCCTGAATGCGCTCTATCGCCTGGGGCTGGTGCAGAACAGTGGGTCGCTCGGAGACACGCTGTACTTCTCGTCGAACAACGCTTCGCCGGCCGTCCAACACTACCGTCAGATCTTCTGGGACCGCCTGCAGACCAATCCGCCGGACGTGTTCCTGATGAGCAACGAGCTCTTCCTCGATCCGCCCACCTTCGACAAGGTCAAGCGCTGGCCGCTCTTCGCGCAGTACCTCGCCGAACACTACGACCTCTACTGCGAGCGCCGGATGGACGAGAAATTCGCCTACCGCATCTATGTGCGCAAAGGCAGCTTTGCCGACCAGCCGGAGTGTTCGGCTGGATAGGGCGGGCTACGGCCCACCAGCAGCA